>Ga0172376_10000036_pt1 | contig 153004 bp, 95 predicted proteins | sample Lak35m_FD_121114 | JGI IMG/M metagenome (GOLD analysis project Ga0172376, IMG submission 121114) | Freshwater microbial communities from Kabuno Bay, South-Kivu, Congo - kab_092012_35m | ecosystem: Environmental > Aquatic > Freshwater > Lake | place: Democratic Republic of the Congo: South-Kivu...
GAAAATAATCTGAGGTGTCCTGGCCTTGATTTCCAGCAGCCACCACCACGATCGAACCCAGCTCGTTGACTGCCATGTTGATTGCAGACTTCAAATAAGAAGGACACTTTCCTTTGCCTCCCAAAGACAAACTAATAATATTGGCTGGCTGAGGATTTTTGCCCAAGCCGTTGATGGTGCCTCCTGCCGCCCAGACTATGGCGTCTGTGACGTCGTTTGCAAATCCTGAGCCACACATGCCCAACACCCTGAGCGGCACGATGGTAGCGTTGGGGGCCATGCTGTGATATGTATTGTAGGTGTTCGTGTTGTTGACTAAAGTCATGATGGATGCGTGCTTTCCAGCAATAGCATAAGCCATTTTCGTGCCGTGCCACGAGGAGCCATTCTTGCCAGCAGATCCAGTGCAGGAATAGTGAGCGTCGCCCGGATCTGTGGAGTCTGGGTCTCGTCCGTCTCCATCCATAGCACTATATGGATCTGAAATAAAATCATAGCCATCCTCGAGATGCTCAAACCAAAACCATTGCTTTGCCAAGAGAGCTATGCCGCCGTCTACGATGGCTATTCTAGTCAACTTCGAGCTTCCATTGGTAAGATTCCATAATCTTTCCACTTGGGTTCCATAGAGAGCATCGCTCGAATATTGCCACTCTACGCCATTGGAGGCGATGCCTGCCTTGAAAGGCTTTTGTGATTCAGATGCAGTGAATACAGTCATCTGTTCTATGTCTACGTGTTGTATGCCGACCTTTTCGCTAGTAAGGTCATTGTTGCTTTGAGATTCAAGATCGGGGCCTGTAGTGGATTCTACTATGATATCTTCTTCGATGCTCTGTACTCTTCCTATAAACCACGTGCTGTTAAGGAAATCTACTATAGCTTGGTTATTGCACCCGTCGTCATATATTCCTAATACTAGCCTCCTGCCATATTGTTTCACTATTGTCGTGTTTTGACAAGGAATTTCATGTGAGTTCACTTGCTCTATTGTGAATGCATTTGTGAGAGTGACCACTACGCGTCTACAAGGCACAGAATCTGCTATACTCAACCCAATCCCACTCAACAAAGACCAACAGAGAAATACCCAACAATGATGCTGATGTTTTTTTATAAATTTAAAAATCATGGATAGGGTGTGGCGCACGTCCCAAATATTTATTCATTTATATGATTTGGGGGGGCTGTGTTGATGTGCAGCATCTTGCAGAGTTTTAGCGATCAGCTGATGATTTTCGGCCCACAGATGACCTTTGACCCCTATTCCATTATTTTTGATGTGGTCTTCGACGTTGTGAAGCTTGCTTGCGCCTAAAACGTTTGTGACAATGTCTATCCCGTGGTTGGAGCGAAGCAGACGTCTCCTATTTCCGCCATTCAATCTCTCCACAACACTGCTAATATGGACGTCGCTGCTGCTGACTCCGGCAGCTGCTGCTATGGCGCTGATGAATTTGGTTTGGATTTCATTGACGTTATTATCGAATTCTTCTTTTGAAACGTTCAAGCTGATGACCGCAGTGATCATCTCCTTATACGCACAGTAGTATCCAGCAACGCACCTGCAGTCTAGCTGCGATTTGCTGCCAGTCAGCGAGGTAGTTCCCGAAGGACAACTTTCCTGGACTGTGGATATAGGACAATAATTGTCTAGCGCACAAGGGTTGCACGTGGTATCTGTTTTGCCTGTACTGGGCTGATATGTTCCTGGAGGGCACCAAGTACAATTGTCATTTCTGCTGGGCATGCCAACGCCGGTGGCATATGTTCCTGCTGGACACTGGGTGCAATGATCTGGATGAGAGTCTCCCAGGTCTTCATTGTATGTTCCTGCTGCACAGAGACTACAATTCGCTTTATCGATGAGGCCAATTCCGGTGCCATACGTTCCCTTGTGACAATGGGAGCATTGGGTCTCTTCAAACAAGCCTGTACCTGTGCCATAGGTGCCTTCGCTGCACAGGGTGCAATTTGAGATATCAAATAAGCCAGTGCCAGTGCCATATGTGCCTTGCGAGCACAGCGTGCAATTTGAGATATCAAATAGGCCCGTGCCCGTGCCATACGTGCCTTTATCGCATCTCGTGCAATTGGATTCGTCAAAAAGGCCAGTGCCCGTGCCATACGTGCCTTTGTGGCATAAAGTGCATTGAGCTTCTTCATAGAAGCCAGTGCCTGTGCCATAAGTGCCCTTGTGACATAATTTGCATTCTGCTTGTTCGTAGAAGCCAGTGCCTGTGCCATACGTGCCTTCCGAGCACAGACTGCAGTTGGCAACGTCGATGAGGCCTGTTCCAGTGCCATAAGCGCCTGAACGACACCTGGTGCAATTCGCCTCGTCAAAGAGACCAGTGCCAGTGCCGTAGGTGCCTTTTTGACACAGAGTGCAATTTGAGATATCAAATAGGCCAATGCCAGTGCCATACGTGCCTTTATCGCATCTCGTGCAATTGGCTTCGTCAAAGAGACCAGTGCCTGTGCCGTAGGTGCCTTCATGGCAAAAGAGACATTGCGATTGCTCAAAGAGGCCAGTGCCTGTGCCGTAGGTACCTTGACTGCATAGAGTGCATCGAACTTGTTCAAACGTGCCTGTTCCTGTGCCATAGGTGCCTGTGCTGCATCTAGAGCAGTTGTCTGAGTCAAAGAGGCCGGTTCCTGTCCCATAGGTACCTTTGTGACATAAGGTACAGTTGACCATGTCAATGAGTCCTAGTCCCGTGCCATACGTGCCTTTGTGACACAGGGTGCAATTACTTATGGAGGGCATTCCTATGATGGAGTTGTACGTTCCCATGTTGCATTTTAGGCAGTAAGACGAATCTGGGGCATTTTCTTCTGGCTGATATGTGCCCATTGGGCACGGTATTGGGTCAGTGACATTGGCAATGCAGTAGTAGCCTCTGGGGCAATCTATAGTTTGAGCTGAGACATTTAGCGTCGAGATGTTTTCGACTGTCGCATTCATGTTTGCCAACTCGCTGCCTATACTGGAAATAATTGCACTGTCCTGTACGTTGGAGTCTACATTATTGATCTGGACGTCTACATTAATTTGAGAAACAATGAGCTGGGGGCCCAACAAGAGTAACACTAGTGCCTTCATACAATGCATCTAATGTTGTGTGTTATAGGCAAAATGTCTTGTGTGGAATATTTTCCTTTATAGGTGACATTTGTTTTTGGTATCTATATATATTATTGCACTGTCAAAAGACATTTTTATTGAAATGAATGGACTGTTTCTTGGTACACGCTATAGTGTACTTGAAGAGATTTTTGTATGATATCCTTGATAGGGCGCACTTGCTTGCACAGAAACTCCTTGATGCAATATTCGATGGCGACCGAGGATGTAGGAGACGTCGCTGATGTGGACTCAATCATGATATTGGAGTTCTTCCACCACTTGGAGGTTGCTGCTTCGTGATTGTCTTGAGACAGGGCTCGAGTCCAAAATGGGATTAATATGGATTTTTGAATGAAAGAATAGTTTGGACTTGAGGTATTAGAAGCTGCAGTGAGCTTTGAACACAAAAACAGCTGGTCCTCCTTAGTGAGCTCGAGTTTTGATGTCAGGTGTTTGAAGAATTCTCTGGTGCAAAACACATGTCGCTTTTGCCTGAAAAAAAACTCATTCAAGAGTTCTAGAAAGAGATTCAGGCTTGGTTTTGGCCCAGCGTCCATTGCATATTTTGCCTTGCAGAACCCCCAGGTGACATTGTCCAGTAATCCCATGAATACAGTCGCTGCGTGATTTTTTAGAATGTAGCGAATGATGTGATCGGCGTCGAGTTGCAGAGGTTCTGGAATTTTGGTGTTTTTTATTTTTTTAAAGTGATTTGGCACGTCGGTGGCTACGCCCTGCATAAAAACTGTCGTTTCAAGCGAATCCGACATTCTTGCGTATTCCTGATTGTCGTGGACAAGAAAGTATGTGGTCACGTCGTGCGTCACGTCTGCAGATATCTCTTTTTCAAACATGAGGCAATTGGTCTTGTTGGAAGGCCTCAGCGACTTGGTGATGTTGGATTCCATATTTTGATTGTTTCTTGACAAAAATGTCGTGCTGAAAGCGTCTGCTTCTGTATCCAAAAATTCGCCTGGATTTTGCACAATCAAGTTGGATGCCATAATAAATGTAGCCTCCTCTGTGGTTGTTGTAGTAGTAGAATCTATGTCGATATTAGCGTTTTTGAAAGCAGACTGGAGAATGGGATAGCTCTTAAACAACATTGCCAGACGCTTTCGTTCATATGCATCTGATCCTGAAGTGACAAAACACTTTGCCTTCTTCAATTCAGTCTCGTGCATGTAGAGAGCCACCGCGTTGGCGGTGAATCGAACATAAAACAGCATCCATATGACTTCTCGAATTTGACACCTCGACTTCTGGCAGCGATCATTTGCTATACTGAAGAGATTCACGAGAGACTGTTTTTGTGAGTTGAGGTATCCAGGTTTTCCATGGCCCTCAATGTCCTTGACTACGCACTTGCCTTGGTGGAGGCCGTGAAGCTTCAAGAGGATTTTTTCCAAGTATCCAACGTACATGTCTAGAAACGCCTGCGCAGTATATCCTTGAAACACACAGCCTTGAGATATTGCACCCAATACAAATTCTGTGTCGAAAATCTTCTTATTTTCCTCTTGTATCAAGTTGATATATTGAGGATGGTCTTGTATGGCCTCTGCTGACTCGTCTGTTGTCTGATTTTCTTCGTGTAGAGAATCGCGGAGAGCTTGGTACTGGTTTGCAATGCACGTGGATGAGGTAATTGCAGTGTGGATTAAAGAAATGGAGTACATTTCAAAATTGTCGTCGAGATACCCCAAATCAAACTGCAATTGCGTCAAAAAATTTCTCAAATGGAGCAATCCATAGTCGATATCAAACCCTTGCTGTGTATCCAGCGGATTCAATGCAGAAAAATGCAGCGAGGCTTCTGCCACTTCTTCTACGATAGCATACATGGTTCTGTCGTGATGAAATAAAGAGAATGCGCTTCCTCCTTCCCTTTCACACGCCGCTTGTGTTGCTGTTGTCCCAGCACAAGAAACGTAATCATGAATCCACTGGTCGACTCGCTGACAAGTTTCCAGTGACGTTTTGGCTCGCTTGGAAGAAGATGTTCCAACCATGACAAACAAGTCTTGAACCATTGCAAATTCTGGAAACGTCCTCGATGTGTGAGGCATTGGGCTCAATTCAGCTTCCAGTTGACTCATAAACCTCTTTTTTAAATTGTTAGTTGCTTCATCGAGAGACCATTCAGAAGCTCTCTTGCCCTTGAATTTTATAATATTGGAAAATAACTGATAGTTTTCCTGGCTTGGATTAATCATACACAATTCCTTTCTTGCTTTGGTTATCTGATCATGAATAGATACCATGGTTTCATCTGTGCCGGCGGCGCCTTCGCCTGACTTCATTTCTGCTGTTCTTGCTGCATTTTCATACCTTCTCAAGAGCAGTTCCAGCCTCTTCTCTAGAAAGTCTCTGGTCTGTACCTGCGCATAGTGCATGCTGGGTGCTGTCAAAACACTCACTGATTGAATGGCTTGTTCGAGGTACAACATTCGTGTTTGAGACACCTTTTGTCTCCATATTTTCCACATTCCATGAAAGTCATTGTATGTCTGCTGTATATTTTGCATGTAGTCTGATACTATGCTGGTGTAGGACGTGCGACATAGCAAGGAGGGCCTGGCAATGGAATAGCTGGGGGGGTATTGCTTGATCGCTATGATGCAGTGCATATTTAGCTCGCTCATCATGGCCACGCACCTGAATGCTGCATCAGTCATTTCCTTGTAGACTGGCATCTTTGTATCTGAAATCAGTAGCCTCGAACTGTGCGCATGAGTATGAAATTTGGCAAATACAAACAGCTTTTTGAATACTTCTGTGCTGAAACCAGAGAGTTTATGCTTGTTTGCCTCTACTTCCTTTGCAGCCACGTCTTCTGGATGGCCCACCATGGACAAGGCACGATCTTTTCCAAGTACACTTTGGCTTAAATTTGCCATAGTCATTCTTCGTTTCAGAGAAAATTCAAAGGTGCAAGAGAGCGCCATAGAATATCTAATCAAGGCACGGAGGTACTCGTGGGGTACAAGCTTCTCAATGTTCTTCACAAAAGTCAGGGCATCTGTTTTTTGAAGCACTGCAAGAAATGTCCCATCAAGCTCCACTTTTTGAGCAATAGCTACAAATTGATGGCAAATGTGGGCTCTAAACATTCTCTGTATGCATACAGCCTTTTGCTCTCTCTCTTCTTCTGACAAGTCTTCTAGCAAAGGGAGCTTTCTCTGCATGTCTGGTCGTCGTTGATTTGCATGTGCACTAAACGCCAATATTTAAGGCCTCTATTAAAAAAAATTAAAAAGTGCACAAAAAAGCTTTCTTTTTTTTGGCATTATGCTTATATGAGATGAGTGGTTCAAATCCAAAACTTTGCATCGAGCAATAATATTCATGAATCCCACCCGTTTTTCTGCGAGGAATCGTCAAACGTTTCAGCAGGCCTGTCATGTGCATACGTTTTTGGTTAAAGCATATGGCGGCAAAGGCTATGAGGTTGGCAAGCTTATGTCAGAACCATATGGCTATTCCTTTTTTTTCAGCATTCGAAATTCAAGCATTTCTCCTGGTGTGTTATGCAGTTGTGAATTTCCTGTCAAATCAAAGAAAAAGGGATCATTGTCACACGATGTGCAGAAACACAAATGCGTGGCAGTGAAGCCTAAAGTTCATGATACTAGAAGCGATTTTTTTGACAAGACGTGGAAGAGGGATATGCATAGGAATAGGTCTGAAGGGCAATATGAGAGGATGGAGCTCGAGGAGCAATTAAAGTCTGATTGTCTCTACAGTGATTATGAGGATCTGGATAGGCTTTTTAAGCCCAATGCGCTTGACGAGATGCTGGAGGCAGAGGAGCGCTGCATGCAAAAGATGAAACGCGTGGGCGCCAAACTTGACGAAGAGGAGACTTGGTATTACCCACTTTTTAAAACTTTCAAGTTTTGCTTCACAGAGAAAAATTATAAAATTTTAGGCCTGGACACTCGCAATAAGAATACCAATTTTGACTTGTTGAAGGTGGAGTTTGACGAGAGTTTTGGAGAGTTTAAATTTGAGGAAGTGTCTTTTTGTATCATAAAATATATGAGGGACCTTATGGGCAAATAGTTTTTTTTTCGAAGATAAGCCTTAAAAATACAGAATTGGAGCCTCAGTAGAGAGACCAAGGCACCGCCAAATGGAATGCAAGGTTTTAATTCGATCTACGTACCATTCAGACGCATATTGGGAGATGGACATGTCTGACTTTTCTACATATGAATTTATTCATTTTTATTCTCCTCATCTCAAGCGATATGTCTTGCCGCGTCAAATTATCGAGTCTATGTATGATTTGCCTCTGAAGGTGGCGGCCACTCTATTGGGGATATCAGATTCTGCAATGTCGTCTATTGAACACGCAACATCCAGGATAAGATTCAAGACTGATTGGCCTCATCACGTTTTGAAGCCTGACCAGCGTGCATGGTTTGTTCAGCGGCGCATTGCACTCACGGTGCAGATACTGAATCCCAACTCAGAAATCGACATCAAGAGCGCTGAATTTTTAGATTTGCCTCATGTCAGGCAAAAATACAACTACGACTTGACTCAGACATTTATTGTATACAAGAGAATACTGGACTGGGCTCAATATAAATGCGTGGTCTACATTTCCAAACATCTTTATTGCATGAGTGAGGATTGGTTTGCGAAGAGCAAGGCGTTTTTAGACTCTGTTTATAAAAAGGAAACACCTTCAAAACGACACGGTTCTGAATGCAGTGAGCGTGAAATTGGCGCTAGTCATGAAGATAGCAGCATGTTTTGGGAGTGTGATCAGCGACTTATAGCCTTGGACAAGGCTTTTGGAATAGGGGATTCTCAATGGAGCTTGCCTGCCGGAGTGCAAGAATCAAAGTGGTTCAGTGAATGTTAAAAATATATATATGACTGCTTTGTCGTTTTTTATTGAAATGAAGCGTGCCGTCAAAACTAGCATCCACATTGACCAAATAAAGTTGGTAGAGTCTGTTAAAGATAACCTCAAACAATATGACGAATTAATGCGAGACTCTACTAACGAGGATCTCAAGTATTATTTCGACACTATATTGGATAATATCAAAGATTTGGAACACTTTGGTAGAGGCGACAGACCCTTTTTTATACAAGATAGTTATGTTCCTAGCGTCAATTGTATTCGTACAAAAGACCATTTAATCCACATTGATGACTATGATTTTAAAGTCCTGAGGGCCATTGTCGAGGCCATTTATATGATTGAGCGTCTAGGAGGCAGGACAGACAGGCTGTGGAGAGAGATTGATTATCAATTGAGTCGATTGTATGCTCCTGAAGTAGATTACCAAAACGCAAATTTGATGAAGGAATTGATCCAGCACTATGTTGGGCGAACGTTTAAAGAAGCAGTGCCTGTTTCTCTTGTAGGAGGCAGTGGAAGAGGAATTTATGTGCAGCAGGTAACCCCTGCAAATTATAAACAAATTCACAGAGGAGACGCGAAGAAGGTGTTAAAAACTGAATCTCAAAACAGTGTTGACCAAGCATACAGGGTTTTTTTGACCACTTCATAAAAGATTACGGACACTATATAAGTAAACGAAATAAAATCATAAAGACAAGAGTCACTGTCATGGATCAGCTAGTGTGGAACCAGAATTTTTATAAAACAGCTCGCCAGTCCATACACTTTGTTCAAAAAACGCCAGCTACTTTGATACGAAACATATTTTATCGTGAGGTGGGGCCACAGGTTGAATTTTTTAGACCGGAATTACGCGCTATCAATCATAATTATGACCAAAAAGGGGATAGGGAAATTATTTTGTCTCGCAACGATACATATGACGAGGTTGGTACAGAATACATTGAGGACATTGTCACTTTTTTGAAGTTTTATATAAAAGATAGGGAAGGTTTTCTATTCTATAACCAATTTTGCGAATTTGTGACTTCTCATGCATTAGAATTGGATCCTAGACACCCAAATGTCATTGGATCCGACGAGCATGGATTTTTGCATTTCATCAATTTTCTGGATTCTCAGATTCACTATATGAGAAGACTGCATTTAAATGAATACACTGACTACAGGAAAATCAGAAGAGGGTTGTTCCGGCAATTAATGATGATTAAGGACAAGCAACACCAGAGTCCATTTGTATTAAAACAGTTTGTAGACTATGGAGCAGACCCAGACGACCCAGACAAATATAAGCACTGCAAACGCGGATATATTTTGACGCATAACAGCGACCATACCATGAAACAATATTGTTTTGATACAATCATGCAAATCTTAGAAATCAAAAATAATAACCCAGTAAGAATGTATTCATACGGTAATATTTATCGCTATGATAATGATAAAACAGGAAAGTATATCACAGCAGAAAAATTTCACTATGAGGTTGGATATGGCAAGCGACTCGTGGTTTTTTTTGACAGAGACCACAGACCCAATGCAACGCATGAGTTCCACGTCGATAATAATTTATTTTTGCCTATTGGTTTTTCGAATGAAACACCTGGCGGTGAACTCTTGCCTATATTTTTAGACAGCAACTTATCAGGGGTATGGCTGGAATTTTTAAGGCGAGACCTCCAGTCAGTGCACAGCATAGCATACCTAGAATCTGGACAGATTATGTTTAAGAGACCAACTGATTTGGAGCGGTGGCTTATTCTTGATTTTAACGACTTTATAGCGTCAGGTGGACACTTGAATGGGAGAGTGCGAAGTCTCAGGGAGGATAATTTCGAGCCTACCGGAAATGCGTTTTGGAACAAGCCTATTTTAAAGTACGTTGCTGGAAAAGGTATTGCGTTTGCTCCCATTCAACCTCACATGATTGTAGAGTGTCCCGTGATTTCCGCAAAATTCAACAAGTGGGCTGATGTTTATGACGAGGAGTACATGAGAACTGCAATTTTAGAAGAAGTTCCACGCACTGGCGACCTGCGAGGCTTTCTTAACTTTTCTAAGACTCTATTTCGCAAATTCGAGCCACTGACAGGAGCTCAACTTTCATCCATGTCTGCATTTCCTTCCTTGAGTGAAACCATCACAAAGCGTATAGCATTCCCTCAGCATTATCCTACATCGAGCTTAGGCTCTTCTATTAGAAATGGACCGTCTTCTTATAGTCTAGGCAGCGGTCACTTAGTAGATCCAAGTCACGAGCATTGGCAGCAAGTTTTTGATGCCCACTATCCAATCTGAAGGCAAATTTTGAGGCCTTAGATACTATATATAAAAATCATATACGCTTTTCTTGAAATCTCTAGGTATGAAGTATCCCTTGTTTGCTTCGAATCCTTCGCCTCTCGTTTATTTGCCAGTGCCTCCTAGTGTCAGAGACGAGAATAAATTGTTTCAAGACCACAGAGGAGACGCTCAAGACCCGGCAGACCATTATGCACAGGCTCCGTCTTCTCCCGTGGGAAACTTTGTGATTGTGATATGCTCCTTTCTAGGCGTATCTTACGTGGGAGCAAGCTTGTTTTTTTTGCTTTCTGGCAATATCCAAGTGCTTAGAACAGCATGTTCAGGGATGTGGGAGGTGTTTTTGAGCAGAATATTGGTGAGTATTTTCTTGACCAGTGTTTTGCTTTTTGATTACTATTGCTATTGGTCTATTCTATTTTTTTTGCGAGGGTTCTATAGCTATTTCTTTTTTTTCCTGTATTTCCTGGCCTTTTCTGTGGTGCAATACATTTATTATCCCGGAAAGCTCATAGGAGACACTTTAGATTGCAAGTCGTGCGTGGCTGCCATCGAGAGGCAGAGTCCTACAGGCACAAATGTACTGGGACCTCTGGCATGGGTCAGTCTTTCTCTGGACAGCCTTTTGCTTCTATTCTATTGTTTTTGCGTCGTGTACAAGACAGAGATTTTTCACGTTTGCTTTCGGAAGCACGACAATAACAGCGGCGAAGCATCATCTGAAAACACTGAGCAATCTCCTTATTAGCTAGCAAAGTAGACATCATGCTAGGGCTTGGCTGCAATATAAATTGTTGTTTCGCAGCACACAGAACAACAAAAAATGTCTGTGGCCCACGACTACATTTTAGACGAGGAGATGTCAGTCTTTAAGAAGCGCGATATGCATCTTGATCCTCTCAATATGCTTCAGAACCATTATATGACACATTTGAAGATTGTGATTTTGATGATTTCGTTTTATGCTATGGCAGCGCAGTATTCCCTGATTTGCTGCAATGGCGGCGGCGGAGCCACTGGCACTGGAGCGAACGCCATGCAGGGGAGGCCTAGCTGGACACTCGCTCGGCAATTCCAAGTTCAATTGGAAACACATTTTTTGGGGTCGGATTATGGCAACGAAACCTGGCCTGAACTCCACCACAGCTACAGCAATCACAGTGTTCAATCTGAAGCCGTGAGGGCATGGCATATACTGCAGGAAAAAAGGAAACTCCAGTATGATACACAAAACAAAACCCTTCTCTTAGAATACGAGGACCCAATGCAGTGGATTGCCAGTTTTTTTTTTATGGGTTGATACCGTAGGCGCGTGTTATATATATAAGTTGATTGGTCGTGTGCTTCATTATTGTGTATCAAGAAAATGACGTGCAGGCTCGGCAACTTTCTTTTTCATGTTTTTGTGATTTGTTATTCATTTTTGATCTGCAAGGCATTGGGCTCTTCTTCTTCTCATGAGGCGGCAGCCGGCGATTTGGCTATGGGAGACGATGGTGTGAAACACAACTTTGGTCCTGGTTCTTTTGACGATTTTGACGTTGACGAAATGATGCTTCCTGTTTTGCGCAGTTTCAATGCACTTAGGAAGCACCGAGAGAACTTGAGAAAATCGCTCTTGCTGACTCACGATGATAATGATAACGACGACGAAAAAAACGCGACCCATCAAAGAAGCAACGAGCGCGAAAAGGGAGCAGGGAAGTCATCAAGGCTGCGTTCTCTGTTTAATCTCAAAAGAAAGATGTTGAAAAAGAAGCTTTCTTCCAATGATATATATTGAGTCTTAAAACATAAACATAAAAATGCTGTCTGGCGCTTGGAATAGTTTTATGAAGAATATCACGCCGTCCAATCGATTTCGAATTCACGTCGCGTCTAATCTCATGGGGTGTAGCAAGAGATGTGATCCCCAATCTTCTTGTGCTAAATGTGCAAGGCAGGTGCTCAACACCCTGAGGGCATTCCATTCAAAATATCCTCTTTTGACACTGGCCCATGACGGGGACCAGAGCGTGTGCGAACGTGCTCGAGCTGACATTTTCGACATTTTGGACGTGGTTCACTCTTGCAACCATGGCATGGCTGTTGCCAGGCAGCAATCTCTATCTTCTAAGGAAGGGGCAGCAGAACAAGAAGAGGGGATTCATAATAGCAGCAGAAGCCATGCAGCAAACGAAGTGTCTTCTTATAGAGAGTGCTATCTGTCTCGCTACAAGTGCAATGTGATTGCCTTGATGATCCTGGAAGAGGCCATGCTGACATTTCAGGAAGAAGCAGGAGACATTTCTACATTGGGAGCAGTGGATACCCGCATATTAAATTCACTTGAATTTCTGATCAACGAATTCAACAAGTCTCCTCCATACAAATCCAAGGTGGATATCGAGATGATTGACAAAAAAATTTACTTGTTTCAGCTCACATTTAGAGGCGAGGGAATGAAGTATTTGCTCGAGCTCAAGAAATTAAAAAATTCGTATCTCTACACTTGAGGACTCTCTTCTTGCATGGAAGCCAGGAGGGCCTGGACTACCTCCTGCACAGCAAATGGATGCTCTGTTACGTAATTTTGAGTGAAGTCGCTCTTGTTGGGCTGTTGCTTGTGATCCTTGCTTCTCTTCCACGCGTCTGTCCACATTTCCTTGACTATTTCTGGCCTGCAGTAGATGCAGAGGTAGAGCCTGAAGACTAGAGACCAATTCAAAAGCGAATTAGAGGCCACAATAAAAGTCTGGTGAAAATGCTTGAGGGCCGTGAATGGCAGCCCCATGGTATAGTAGGTTTCGTCTAGAAATTGTTTTAGGGTGGGCAGGTCGGGCGTGACAACTGTCGTGTTTTGAATCCTCTCAAAGAGCACTGGGTCATTGCCTATAATTTTCGTCAGTAGAAAGACAGACACAGACTCTTGCGACGACGTTGGCAGGGTGGGGTTCAAACACTTGAAGAAATAAATCACGCGCTTTAATTTTAGACTAGAATTTGAAGGAAGCCTACAGACGTCGCAGAAACTGACGAAACTGTCGAAATTCACAGACGCCAAGTTGCCTGCAGCAGAGTTGTTGTGCTGCTGAAGCTGCTGCTGCTGCTTCATCTCTAATATTTTTGTGAGAGAGGGCTTTTGGTTTTGAGCGAATATGAGCTGATTGTCCATCTTCTTTTTCTCTAGCAAGTCTTCTCTTATCTTGAGAGATTGAATAATGTAGTGAGATTTGATCCTGCACCCCTCGTTCACTTGCAAGAGATTCGCTAGGATCACTGTATACTCTTCTGGCTTGTGGCGAAAGACAGTGGCTATCTGCTTGATGATTTCTGCAGTGTTGGCTGCTGCAGCACTGCTTGCACTAGAAGAAGCAGAAGATTGTTGCTGCTTCTGCTGCTGCTGTAGCAGGATTTGATTCAATACCTGCTCATTGTCAATGTCGGTTATGTGGAGCAGGACAAATGTCTTGCAGAGGGTGTCCCAAGAAGGCGACACGCCTCCTTTTGCAAAGCAGATGCGCAGAGTGTCGAGCGGACTGAGGGTCTTGCCCTGGATTGAAACGCGCATGCCAGCGAGGGTGCTAGACACCAATTCAATGACCTGGGGCGTGGGGTTCTCTTCTTGGACGAAATCCATGAGGTGAGCTACCAGCGATATCCAATCTTTGGTGGTGTATTGGACATTGTGGAGGTACTCTCTCACGTTTGGCCAATCTATGGGCTGGCCTGGGAATAAAACATCATAGAGCTGCTCTGTGTCAATGAAGGAAAAGGAGACTAGAATGCGCTTGATTAGCGCTGCGTCTGCGTTTCTGCAATTGATAGATGCAGCTTCGCAAAAGGGGATCAGTAGGTTTGCTAGGTGCGCAGACGCAATTTGTGGGTTTGCCATGTGCTTTTTTGTGTTTTTGTTTGGCGTGCAGAAAAAAATGTTTTTGGTATTTTATATATTTTATTTAAGAACTCAGACACACGAAACGCCATTCGTCGAGGCAGACGACTTGCCAGACGGGCATGCCAGGCATTGGATCTGGCCTGTTCTATTTTGATACTGATCAGAAGTACAATGCAGGCAAGCAACCATGTTGTCTTCGGGCGTGTAGCGTCCAACAGCACAGTTGAGAGGAGTAGCTTCAGTCAGAGGGCAATATTGGCCCTTTGTGCAGCAGCCATAGCCCACCGCCCCAACTAAACACAGACATTTGGGTTCAGGCGAGAAACGACGAATGTGGGGTCCGCAAACCCTGTCTGGAGCTTGATTCCTTGTGCAATTTGGACATTTTATACAGGATTGCTGTGCATAGCCATAGTATCCCGCATTGCACTGACAAATGGTGGTGTCTGAGGTAGAATCTGGAGCGCAGGACATGAGTGCTTGCGCATTTGCAGGGCATTTAATACAGGGAACACACAGATTGTGAGTGGAATCATACCACGTTCCTCCAGGGCAGGCACAATTGACGTCGTCTATGAAATTGCCTGAGTTTGAAGAACAAGAGCCTCTCGAGAAGAGAGCTTCTGGTGGACATTTTTTGCAGGGTTGGCATGTAGAAGCTTTTTGATAGTCAGGGCAAAAACTGCTCTGCGCTTGACATGTATTGCATCTGTGGTTCAGGTAATATTTGTTTTGGGAATAGCAATTTGAGCATGATACTGGAGTGCCTGCTGCGAAGAAGAGGTATTGCTCATGCGGATTACCTGTGCTCCAGCCATTTGTTACTTGCCATGAACCGGCACAATTAGCTCCAGCACTGACTATAATATTGCTGCCATAATCCCCTAGTCTGCCACTCGAAACTATTGAGCATACGCAGGTAGAGCTGCAACTTATTTTTGCCCATTGCATAAAATTTTGATTTGATGCATATCTATGGGAATTTCCTAGTATCCCAAAATATCTGTCAGAATCACTCTGATTCAAAATACTGTTTTGGTTGGTTATATCAGCAGGCCATCCTGTGGGTGCAGACCTTGAATCCCACAGCACTGTTCTCACATAAAACACTTTGTTTGCTAAAGTACCGCTTGTGTATCCACTAGGAAGATCTGAGCTTAAAGCAGTAATCATGTTTGCAAAACTAAAGGGAACAACTGTGCTACCACGGTTTGTCGTTGACTTTAGTATAGTTTTAGCAAAATATTGAGTACCAGCAGCCACGTCGCCTTCACATCCATTGTGTGGAGTCTGGCAAAAGCTACTGGAAGGCACATTAGAAGCTAGCACATAAGTTCCTGAGGGACACGCATTTGCAATCCCCTGAGAGCACCATGAATTAGGAGGGCAGTCAATGCAGAAAGTAGATCCCAATGCAGAAGAGTATGTGCCAGCTGGGCATACATCACAGGCATTGATTTTGAATTTGGATCCAAATGTCCCTATTGGACACCATTCACACGCATTTTGACTCACATTTCTATATTTTCCGTAGTTGCATCCATGGCATCCTATTGATTTGAGATTCAGATTGTACATTCCCTCTGAACACGACAGGCATGCAGAGGATCTGGATGAGGAGGTGTAGGTGCCAATAGGGCAGCTGGTACATGCTTGGCTGCCTGCTGTGTTTGCAAACGTACCTGGCTCGCAGGCAACGCAAAGGTCTCCTTTTTGGTAGGTTCCTGGATCACACAAAGCACACAAATGTCTTCCTTCATCTATGCTATACTGGCCAGGCGGGCACAGACTGCACACAGTGGAAGAATTCTGGCCTTCTTGCATATTGTATTTTCCTGTATCACACAAAAGACAGCGTTCTGAGGCTGTTGATGGACTGTAGGTTCCTCTTGGACAAAGCATGCATGCAGAGACTGGAATGTTTGGCTGGATGTATGCTGTGTATGTGATTTCCCATGCTTTGTCAAAGTTTAGGAAGCTGAGGATGTCTTCTGAGTCGCAGTCGCCTGCCATTCTCGAAAAATGCGTAAAGACTTTTTTGGCAAAGAAAAGATTGTAGTCGTTGTTATTTGGGTTTCCGCCTGGAAAATCTAAAACTCTTGTGGTGTCGCAGTAGGAAAAATAATTGGTTGTGGTGATGGCAATACTTGGCGAGAAATTTTCGTCATAGTCGCAAGCATAGAGACGCAGCATCCAATATGGATTTCTGAATCTGCTCATGTCGAGGTTGTAGGCATAGGCTCTGGCAGCTGCTATTGTCAAGACAGTTTCTATTTGTCCAGGGACGCAGTTAAGGCGCTGGATGGTTCCAGCAGGAGAGCAAGTGATGGTTTTGCTGTTAGAGGCTGAGTTCACTGAAAAAATTGCAGTGCTGGAGTTGGAAGGACTGAATGAACATGAAGAAATGAGAGGGAGGTTAAAGTTTAGATTGACGGCTCCATATGCAGAGAAGGAACCGGATTTGCAAGTCAAGCAGGAGCTAGAGGATGACATGCCTGTGCTTGTTGAATATTGTCCTGATCTACAACCTCCAGTACAAACTATTTCACCTGTTTTATTTGTGAAGGAACCTGCTGGGCACTGTACACACACACTGTTTCCTGTCTGATCAGCATATGACCCTGCTAAACATGATTGGCACATGGCTTCAGAACTTATTCCTGTTATTCCCGAAAATGTTCCTGTAGGGCACTTTGTGCACATGGTCAATCCAGATAGAGAGCCAAAAGTTCCAACGCCACAATTAGAACAATTAGAATCAAATCTATAGCCTAGTCCTGTTCCAAATTTCCCAATGCTGCAATTTGTGCAAGCAGACAATCCTGTTGTGTTAGAAAAAGTACCAGGCAAGCAATTCATACAACTTCCAGAATGCAGGGAACCTGTTCCAGTAGAATATGTGCCAGATGAACATGGCAAACATGCACTTAATCCAGTGTTCATGTTAAAAGTTCCTGGCAAACACGCTGAGCATGCAAGAGACGAATTCATTCCTCTCTTGTTATTGAATGTTCCAGCGCTGCAATTTTTGCACGACAATGAAGCTAAAGTGCTTGAATAGGACCCTTCTAGACATTCTTCACACGAATTGGAATTTATTGCTATTCCAAATTTTCCTTCTGGACATTGAATACACATTGGGCCATCAGAATACCATCCCACATCACATAAGCATGAAACAGAACCTTTTGCTGTTGTTGTCATTCCTATAGGACACTGGACACAAACTGAACTGTTAATAGCTCCAGTTATATTTGAATAAGTCCCCATTCCACACTTTATACAATTTGGAGTCTGATTTTTTGGATTTGTATATTTTCCAGCAGGACACATTTCACAAAAAGTAGGTGCATAGTTGAACTTATTCAATTTTGTTTTGCCTGGCTCACATTTGGTACATGGAGATAAGGATTTTGAAGAAGTATAAGTCCATTCTAGAATAAAAAAGGTTTTTTGACTAGTGTCTCCTCTCGATCTTAAACTTATAGCTGGGTATAAAATACTATGACTACCCATCCAATCATCAGGCCATGGTACAGTATAGGGGTTTGTATTTGAGCCATAAGTTGTATGCTGCCACCATATATTATATGCATAATCATGTGTGTGTCCAAGTCCGTGATGTATTTCTACGAGTAAACGTGCATTTTCATAAGGAAGATACCAATCTATTAGGGTAAACGTAAGTTCATCATTTGGATACAAAAAAAACCACATTTGATATTTTATCCAGCCGCTAAATATTTGAGGGGGGAAATATACTCTTCCACGTGGACAATTACTTAAATTCAATGAAACAGGAAGGTATGATTTGTTCTGATACACGTACATACAACTATAATCATCTTCAAAAGAAGAAAATGTATCTTCTGAACATGCATGGCATTTTCCTGATTTTGGGCATTGATAACAACTTGTTTGGTTGTATGTAGAAAAAGTATTGTTTGGGCATTTTATGCAAACACCGTTATTTAAATAGGTTCCATTATTGCAAACAGGTTGAGAGTTAACACACTTGAATACTTGACTACACAATACAAACCTAAAAAATAAACAAAGAAATTTGACTGGATTATAAATACACATTTTATTTAACCAAAACTTATACATATTTTTGAAATTGGTCTACTGTGCAAATACAAATGTTGGAGTCTAAGCACTCTTCACATTTGAAAACGCCGTCTCCATTATATCCAGGTTTGCAAGTACACTTGCTTATATCTTTATTTGAACCTCTAGGACAAACAGTCATAGTAGCATTGCTGTGACACTGAGTCGTAGAATTCGAAGAAAAAGTACACTGAACACATGGATTCAAGTTGTTTGGAGCATAGTACGTATTAGCAGGACATTCACAAGTCAAGTCATTGCTTAAGGTTCTTGGCACAAGACATTGAATACAGTTTTTGGATCTAGCATTAGGAGCATAAAATCCACTTATGAAATTGCAATTTGAACAGGAACTCGAATTTGCAAACGGATTGAAGGTCCCTATTGGGCAATCTATGCACAAAGTAGAGTTGGAAACATTAGAAAATGTACCTGCAGGACAAGGCAGGCATGTACTATCTTGAGATGGTCTGTACCAACCTTTGGCACATGGCTTGGCGAGTTCTAGACTAATACTGCAAACAAATCCAGGAGGACAGGGCACACATGGACTTTGAGGGTCTTTATATATATGTCCAGGTGGGCATTCTTTGCATGAGTACCTTACTGTTGTTTTGTTGGATGAGGGGTCCATGGGCACAAATTCTTCGAATAAGTATGTCCCAGTCATGCAAGAACAATCTGTCCTTCCAGGCCCTCTTTTTTGGGTACAGTCACTTTTGTTCGATGCTCCCAACTTTGCAGTGAACTGATTGAAAGGACACGGTATTGGGTCTTCAAATATGAATCCCACGCAATAGTAGCCCCATGGACAAATAGAAGCTGGTGTTTCTAGATTTTTTGAGAAATACCCTGGCTTAGGGTAACAGTCATTTTTGGATACAGAATTTAAATCTTTGGTAGTCATGTTTTCTGGACAAGATGTAGCTTGTCTTCCTGCCATTCCATAATACCCTTTATTAGGAATACATTCCTGTATGGTTTCTGAGTCTGTATACAGAGTAGTTGTCCCAATAGGACATGGCTCAAACCCGTGTGCATCAAATCCATAAAATCCTTTTTCTGCTATGCAGGAAATATACGAATATTGTGTATTTAATATGGGTTTGCCACTTAGAGCGCATTCTACACATTCTGAAGTTAAATCCATTGTTGTCCATTCAATTGCAGCTAGTGGTGTATTAATTGAAGGATAAATATTATGGGAACTAAAGGCACTAAAACTAACATAAACAAATTTAAAAATAGGATGATTCCAACATGATGTTGTGTATTCATATGTTCCTGGGCTCCAATGATTATATACATAGTCAACATCTCTAGACTGACCCCACCAATATCCATAGCCATGCCGTTCTGTACAACTTATTGTATATCCACCTACGGTACTGAGCTTGGATAATTTTATTTTAATTGACGAGTATTGGTCAGGTTTGGGAATAAAAATCATAAACGAATAATAGTCATTATAATTATAATACACACTCCCTTGATGACAAAAGGTACTTAGGTATTGATATGTAGATCTTCCACCTGACATTAAAGTATATAAACTTGTATTAGAAAACGAATACATACACTCGAAATCAGCTGGTTCTTTAACTGCAAGGCTATTCCCATAACAAGGAGTACATCGACTCGTAGGTGTGTCTGAAATACAATTATAACAGCTAGTCTTCCCGGACGTAGACGACTTTCCGCTCTCACACGACAGACATGGAGCATAGCCATTGCTTGAATATGTTCCTGGAGTGCATGCTTCTTGTGCTTTAGCTATGATCATGCAATAGTGTGCACACAGATAATAGACGACCAATTTCTTCATTATTATGTTTTTGCAAGAAGACAATCAACAAATATCAATATGGGATGCTCCATGTTCCGCATTCCATGCATGACGTGTATCCCAAAGTAGAAGCATAAAACCCAGGAGCGCAGTCGTCACATGCAGTCTTGTTGAATATGTCCTGAGAGTTAAACTTGCCAGCTGGACACGCAGTGCACGCCTTGGTATTTATATCATAATAAGAGCCGGCCTTGCATTCCCACTGACACGAGTCTTGCCCGAATTCTGGGATTTTTCCTTCCAATGTTAGATTTTTTCGAAAGTCGACGCTGATGGGAGTTGCGAAATTGGCATACATGTATTGATTCCAGGTGCTGCTAAAATCTGTGATGAAGTACTGGCAAGGCTTGCATGCTATGGGGGCTCCTGCATCTGAAGACATCTTTTCTGCATAATGGCCTACCAGGCAGCTAGAAGCGTCTGGAACTGAATTGCATTGGCTTAAGCTCGGATTTGCCACTGTAGGAACTTTATAGTATCCGTCGTTGCATGTGAACTCGCAAGTGTCGTAGCCTGCATATCTTGCATTGGCGGGTAGAGCTTGATATCCCGCATTTGCACAGGTTTCACATACGGGGCCCGGACTAGATAAGCCTAAAGCTGGACAGCTCGAATATGGCAGGTAGCCTAGCCCAACGCTAGCACATGAAGACAAAGTGGAAGGACAGCTGATAGGAAATGGATGCGACCTGTTGTTAGTGCCTGGACAGTAATAGCCTACGGGGCATCGAAAAGCCTGGGTGTGCAGCTTGGGAACAAAATAGTATCCTGGATTTGCAGTGCACTGCAAGACTGAATATCCAAGTGTTGTGCCTGACATGAATCTAGTGTTGGTAGGACATGCAAGACCAGCAGGCAATGAAGAATCTGATGTAGCCTTCTGTGTGCAGGCAGCAACAGAAGAAGAATTCGACGGGGTGTCCATATACGCATTTGTGACGTAAGCGCACTGGAATAAAGAATTTCCTTGAGTCCCCCCTGGACAATACGAGCCTTGGGGACACGCAGTGCATATAGTTTGAAATTGACTTGTAGATGTATCAAAGTTGATGAAGTAGCCAGGCCTGCAAGGAGGCAGCATCTGCGCGCTACAATCAGACACGTTCGTGGATAACGAGGGTGCCCAAGGAGTGCTCGCAGGACATGCAATGGGCATAGTTTGGATTGGGGTTTGACTTCCTCCAAATAGGCTGACGATTAAAAATCCACTCTCTTCTCTATTATATCCACTGCTTTCATAGCTCTTGGGAGGAATACCAAAAACAGAAGTATCCCATGAAACATAGGGAGTGGCATTGAAACCTCCAATTGCATTTGAGCCATCATAAGATCCTCCTCCGCCTCCGCCGTTTCTGGCTGAGGCTGGGGGACCTTGCCCTCCGCTGTAGCCTCCCCCACCTCCTCCTCCATTCCAAGCAGCCCCTCCTCCTCCAAAGCCCCCTGAAATTTGGTAAGAAGGCGAGAGACACCTACCCCAGCCTCCTGTAGCTCCTTGCAAGAATGCTGTACCTCCAAATGTAGTGTACTGAATGTCCAAGGTGCCAGCTGCTCCATTTCCTCTAAAGCCTGCTCCACCTGCAGAAGTCCCGGGGCTAGTGTTTGACATGGAACCATCTGCTCCCCCAGAGCCCCCGTTGCCTCCTCCTCCACCACCGCCTCCTCCTGCAGTGGATGCTGTCCCAGTAGTAGCTCCGTTGTGCAGAGTTCCAGGCGTGCCAAAATTTGCATCCATCCCATTTTCTTTTTCTGATTGTGACGCAACCCCACTGGATTCGCCTCCTCCACCACCTGCTATTAATACAATTGTATGTTTTGTGTGATCTGAGACAGGGCCTGTGGCATCATATTTGGTCATGAAGGTACCCCCTCCGCCTCCTGATCCACAAGAAGCTGCCATGCTTCCTCTCTGACCCACGACAATCAACACAATGTCTCCTTTAGAGAGAACAAATGTCGATTTTATGACTGCGCCTCTGCCTCTTGCAAATGACGCGCTGGTGTCGTCGCCCCCAGCAGCTCCAGCAGCCACAATGTCATATTGAGCAGAAGTGCCTACTGTCCAAACTTGAAACCCCTTTGGGATTGTCTGACTGTTAATCGTCAGCGTGCCGTCTGATATCTGTACAGTGCCTATTTTTGAATCCATGTTATCAAAATAATTATGACTTCCATCTGGTCCTATACGAAAATACCCGTTTCTAGAATCAAATTTGAAAGTGGTCCGGTAGGCTGGCTCGCATTTGGAAGCACCTCCAGCGCTCTGAAGGCCTGTCTCACACGGAAAGCACACGCCTCTCGATGTCGAGCGGGTTCCAGGCTCGCATGGCATGCATTTCCACGCCTCGTTGGGGGGTCCAATGCGAGCGCCCCGGTTATTGCACCTCCAAGGCGTAATTGATTCTTCATAACTGCCTACATATGAATTGTATCTGAATGCTGTGGGATTATATACATTATATAAAGGCAACTTTATTTGACCATATTCAACGCCGCTTTTAACAGCACTATATACAAATGTATTTTCTGCCTCGTTAAGAAAAGCAAATTCTCCAAAGTTTAAAATATAGGCAGCTACGTAGATTCTATTCAGCTGAAAGTCCATGATTTGGAAATAATGAAAATCTGCATATCCAGTCATAAATGATTGTGAACTCAAAAATGCCATGGAGCCATTGGCAAAGAATTCAATATGGAATGGTCTCCATATTTTGGCATCTTGAAATGACGCGTTTGTAGTTGTTTCAACATCAAATTCATATCTAGGAATAATAGTGCTCACTGTATATTCTCCGTCTGTCAAGCTGACTTTCTTTATGCTTCCGTCTCCGGCGCCAAAACCATCCCCAAAGTCAATTACGATGATCCACTCTCCGCTGGGGTGAAAGTCTAAACTTTTCGGTCTAAGAATCCCAGATACGTTGCCAGGCCCAGCGCCATTGCCAAAATCAGACCCATCTACTATAGTGGTCACAGTGTACTGTGGTGTGCTGCCTTCTGCTGTGAGGGTCATTTTTCTGAGCTTGCTATTCTCGTAATCAGCTATGATCATGAATCTGTCGTCTGGAGAAATCACCGCCTTGTTCTCAAAATTAAATCTGGCATTTGTGCCGACGCCATCTGCATAGCCAGTTGTCTTATTTGTACTGCCAGCTATCAACACAGGATTTGCCATGTCAGACACTGAGTTAATTTTATATATTTGAGAACTGTCTGATAGCACATAAATTGGAGTTCCAATACTCGGGATGGCAAAACCATCGGCTTTTAAAACTGAAGTTTGCTCATTCAATCGTTCCCATGTTTGTTGAAGATGAATCCAATATCTATGTATTTGAGAATATCTGTTACCATAAGCTGAAATTTTAGATTGGGATAGGACATAAGGAAAAGGTTGTGGATAATAAGGTGTCGTAGTAGGTGTTTTTTGAAACTGGGGAAAATATTCAGGACAATAAAAGTCTGCTGGACATGGCTTTGCAGGCGATCCAGGAATTCCATAGTAGCCTTTCATTGGGTGACACGATTGGATAGTGCAGGGTGTGTATCCATACGTATGGGTATTAGCAGGGCACTCTACACTAGCGCTGCATTGTCCATTTATTTCCGAGCTCACCATACATCTGCCCGCATTTTTGCTTGCTTTTTTGGAATATAATAAAGGGTTTCCATTCGAGACTAACGTTGGATCACATGCATACAACTGATGATTTCCTAGACAGTATAGTCCTTGCAAGCAGGGTTGGCATAACAAATTCACATTGGGAATCCGCGTGGATGTATTAGGGATGAGGGTTATCATGGACGAATTGTATTCTGCGTCAAATGAAACAGATGGCAAAAAAAATCCAGAAGGACACGGAGCTGAAGGCAGAGTGCAATATGTTCTGTCTTGGCTAGAAACAGGAAAACTTTCGTCAGTGCATGCTAAGCAAGAACTTTTCTCTGCAGTTGGATTGTAGGTGGCCACTGGACATGTGATGCATTGTGTGGCTGCATAACTGGAGTTTGTATAGGCTCCAGCTGGACATATTTTGCACGAGGCTAGGGTTTCTAATCCACTAGTATTTGTATATTTTCCTACCTCACAAGACGTACAGGCTGAGCTTCCTGCGTTTGCAGCATAGTAGCCATTTGAACACAAAGAACATGCATTGTCTGTGTTGACAGTGGCCTTGAATTTTCCTTGGGTGCAAGCACTGCATGTACTGGTTCCTGCGTTGGAGAGATAAAAACCAATATCACAAATCCAAGAACATCCTGTTGTCCAAATTTGACCCACTTTTAATTGGTATGAACAAGGGCTGCAGGAGTTTCTATTGTTTGGACTCTTGCACAGCTGGGTGGTTTGGCCAGCAACACAGGCGGTAAGAGGAGCTAAGCACGAGGGACATGTTTTGTCATGTGATTTCGTGCTGGCTGTAGCTGTAGATGAGAGATAGTATCCGTCATTGCACATGACGTTGGAATAGCAGGCTAAATTTATTTCGTCTTGAGCTGTACATGGTGAATTATCAGGCTTTGATCCGCAAATGGATTGTACTGTTAATCCATGATCTTGGGATATTTCTGTAGAAGTATTGACCACCATTTGAGAGACAGTGATGGCGGGACACGGAGTGCATTCTTGGAGAACATCGCCTTGTGCTGACACTGATGTCTTTCTATGAAATCGAGGTTTGCAAGCAAGTGAAGCCAGATAACATCTCTGATCATTTCCATCAAACACTGTAGCAGTTTCTATAGAATGCACAGGAATTGGACATGTTTCGCACGTATGTTGTCCAAAGTTATCTGTTTTTTTCCAGAATCCAATATTGCAGCTAAAAGATGACCTGTTATCCCAAACTTGACTATTTGCTGGTGACTCTAAACACGAGACTTGTCCAAAATTAGGACTATAAGACGTTGAGCTTTGAGAGCAAAGTTTGCATGCTGATGTGCTGATGTCGTCTTTATAATATCCAGGTAGACACTCAACACACGATTGTTGAGTAGAGTCGTATGTAGTTCCACGGGCGCACTGCATGCTGGAGCAGGAAGATGAAGAAAACGTCATTCTGTTTTGAATGGAAGTTGATAATGAATTAGCAGCAGTCAAATCAGTTAAACAAAACATACAAGAGTAATCTGCGAGATGAGTGGGGGGTAAGCGAACATGACCATAAGGGCATGTGAATGCTTCATTCCATGGCTGACAGGCTTCTGTACTCTGATTGAGGAAAAACCCAGAGTTGCATTTATATTCACAGCTTGTATCACTATTTATGACTTTTCCTGCAGATGAATAAGCGCTGTTGGCAATTTTGTTGGTGCAACCCTGGCATTTGGGAGCTGTAGAGCTTCCAGAACTTGACATGCACGTTTCCAGTAAATATGTGCCTATAGTACATGCCTTTAAAAGTTCGTCTCTGGCTTCGCTGCAAGAAATACACAAGTTATCTGCTCTATAGTATCCTGCAGCGCATTTCCACTGACAAGAATTGACTCCCTGCATGTTTGCTTTAAAAAAGTCCCACAAGTATTGGGTGTTACCTCCTGGCTTTGCATATGAGGGGCAATTGAAGCAGGTGATAGGCTTGGAAGTAGTGCCATCACATAGATTATATTGACCTATTGAACAAGAACTGGCTGGATTTGTGAGGGCACAGCGTCTGCACTCAAACTGATATGTTGTATAGGACTGCCCAGATGAATACATGTATGGGACTACATAGTAGTTTGAGGGACATGTGTTAGATATATTTGAACTACATGATGTGAACAAGTGATTGTACATTTTATAATCTATAATACTACTGTCATCCACCCAGAAAAATACATTCTTGAATGAATACATCATATAGTCCATGAATACAGTTATTTCTTGCCGCGGGCATAATGCGCAAGTAGAATCGCTCTTTTTCCAGTACGTATTGACTTCGCAGAGTCTACATCCAGTTTCTTCACTTATGCTTCCTATCCCCGCCCCCGTCTTTCCGTCTGGACAATGCACACAGTGCATGCCGTTTTCTGATTGTTTGTAGTAATGATTTAGACAATAGCATTCCATCTGTGATTGAGAACCTTCGTTGGACCACGAGTTCAAAGGACAAGCAGTGCAAATAGTATTCTGAGTTCCAGTACAGCCCCCACTTTTGTATTTGCCTGCTGGACACGCGGAGCACGCAGTGCAGCCTCTGTTTTGGGTTCCAGAGCAGGCAGTGGTTTCGTATTGGTTGGCTCCGCATGCAGAGCATGCTGTGCAGGTTCTGTCTGTGGTGGCTGTGCATGGAGCAGTCTGGTATTCAGAACCTGCTACACAGTCTCTGCATTTTTCGCACTTAGTGTCATGTTTATCGTTGTTTGTACATGGCGTTGTTTGATAGTAGCCTGTACTACATTGCGAGCAAGGGTTGCAAAGATTAACTGATATGCCTACTCGTTTGTTATATCCATAACAATAATTGATGTATGAGCCTGAGGGGCAAATATCTATATAACTTGCACATGTACTAGCACATATGCTGTGAATAGGTATATCATATCTTTTTTTGTACAAATAAGAACATCCCGTCCAATCTCCTGGGACTGCCTCTTGATCAATACCCCACCAACACTGCACGCTGACCGCTTCTCCACATTCATAACAACAATCTGATACTGTATCTTGATAGATTCCACTACCTGTCTGGCTTACTCTCCAGACCACTACAGCTGCTTGTACATTTATGATGTTCAAACAAATAAGCCATATCAACATCAATGCTTCGTTCATCTACCAAGACGATTTTAGGTTGATTTTCTGTTTAATCATCATATATACTCAAATACCCCAACCCAATATTCCCCAGCACTGCATTCATCATCTTGCTCGTGATAGGGTGGGGTACAAAGGTGGTGGTTCCAAAGTCTGCTGCAAAGCCGTGCTCCACAAAGTCGCACTTGTCGTCGTCTAGGTCAAATGCGTTGTAGTAGTCTTTGTTCTGGTACGAATCCAATAGACACGTAGTTGGTTGTCCAGCAGAGTCAAAGATTGTGAGAAAAGGACAGAGTTGATTATTTTTGTCTCTGTCATACGAGTATGGGAACGAAATGAGCACTTTTTTTTTGTTGTTTGGATTTTCGACTTCAAATCGAAGCTTTGGATGCGTCTCCTCGTCAAATTGGGGATTCAAGACAAGTGTTTGCTCTTCTCTATTTTTTGAATCATTATTGTTGTCAGTGCTTTGATGAGGCGAGGTCAGGAAAATGAGGTATGATAGACTTCGAATGAGCACTAGGTCTGGATACATGTGAAGCAGCAGATAATCTACCAAATCCCCTGAACTCTGCACGCTAGTCCACTGGCCTGCTTGACGTGAATGGAGTGGGCTGTTGAATAAGACTTCGCATCGCTTAATCTTATTGTCATTATTTGATTCGCTAGATGGAGAATAAAACACTCTGTACTGTATGGTTCTTGTCTTGTGCATTTCAGTTGTATTGCAGTGAATGCTGTAGAGGCTAATACATAAAGCAGTGTCATCGTCATGAATTTTGGGTGTATCTTGTTGCTTGGATATGCCAAAGGTCAACCCAGAGGCATTTTCTACGAACTCAATCACTTGGCGGTTCATTGCCTCGAGTGCATCCACGTCCATCAATTCCATGGCCTTCTCTTGGTCTTTGGGAAGCGACAGAATGTAATTTTTTTTATGCTTGGGGTGTTCGTCGAGTGACATGTGTTTGTGTTTCGCGTGCCAATGTCAAAGTCAATGAGGTGTATATATATTTACCAAGATGTTTTCTTGTGCGCAGCACTGCTGCAGAGGTTGGGATGCTCGATTCCCCACACGTGCTTTAGAGCAGCCATTTCTTCTTGAGTGTTGTCGTCGTCTATGACGGGTATCTGATACGCAGCGTTGGGCAATGTGATTCCCATCTTGGCCACAATCCTCTCCCGCTCTATGGCGCCTTCGCTTGCAATTTTCGTGCACTTGTTAAAAAATTCCACGTCGTTTCCATGCAGTGCCAGCGCGAGACCGTGACATTCCTCGTCAGAGCTCTCGTCGTCAATGCCATTGTTTTGAAGCGGGTATATGTTGGCAGACATGGCAGTTGTTCCCATCAGCAATTCAGCAGGATCTGGAATGTACTCTTCTTCGTCATCGTCATCTTCTTCCCTGCTTTTTTTTGGTTTGTTTTGTGGTTTTGTATTTGCATTGTCTTCTTCCTCTTTCTCTGTGATTCTCAAAAACTCAGCAACGCTTATTGGCTTAGCAGAATCGGAGCCTGGAAGAGGCAAGATTTGGTATGAGTTTCCAAACTGATGGGGCTGCTTCTGGTAAGCAGCTTTGAGATTCCTCCTGTTTCGCAAAGCCTGTTGCCAGGGAACACACATCTTGTTTTTCCACAGGGTTTTTCTCTGTAGATTTGGACCCTGAGAACTTGATTTGCGCTTTGGCTTTGGCTTGCTACTAGAAGAAGGCGTATTCATTGGACTGAACCGGGAACAAGCATTGGATGAAAACATTTCTTATTTAAGGTATTTTTTTTATTTTTTTATGTTTGACATAGGATTTTCCGAGCAAAATAAAATTCTAGGTCTCTACACTTGCATGTTCCTTGCATGAGTCCTCCTTGCGTATCATACTTTGTCAATTCATAGTATATGCTGGAGCCCGAGGGAGTATTGCAAGCATTGACATTGGCCATAAAAGCAATAAGAAACGAAGACACGTCCATGTCCTCCGGACAGAGCCAATATCGATGTCTCGGCTCGTCGTTGTCTACTGTCGACTGCTGCTGCTGATTTAGATTTTTCTTTTTTTTGTCTGAAGAAGAGGAGAGGCTGTTGTTGAGAAAGAAGAGGGAATTCGTGCTGTCTGCTGCTGCTATGCGTCGCTGGTCTTGATGCTTGAGGCTGCTGCTGCTGCTGCTGCTCAGAATACAGGCGGTGGTCCAAATGACGCCAGAAACGTTTTTTTCGTCTGGCTGGGATATGCGGGGGCAGCAGAGGGGCTGGAATCTGAGGCGAGTGGGCTGCACCACGGTGATTGCCTCGTGTTCTAGCATACTCTTCTTGACGGTAAAATTGGGAATGACATTGAGTGTCTCTTGAGCTGTGAGCAATCCCCATTTGATCAGCTTTGTGTCTCCCATGGTCATTGAAATCTGGTGGACTGTGACTGGAAAATACGGAAATTCTACATAGTGGGGATTTGGGCTGGGCGGGGTACACCCATTAAACAATTCCAATCGAGTAGAGTAATCAATGTGACATTTTAGTAGGGGTACCAGCAATTTTCGTTTTTCCTCTCTCTTCTTTTGAAACCACTTGTAGGATATGACTCCATGGATGATAAGCAGGGACGAATCCATTTTTGTTTTATTGTTTGTAGACATATAAACTAGACTGACGCCAAAGAAATGTGTTCATGTATGCTGCGAGTTCTGCGAGTGTCCATGCCTCGAAATGGTGATTGCCTTGTGCAAAAGAAGAAGAAGAAGCAGAAAATGAATAAAATGAGAGCAGTATGGTCCCAAAAATGTAGGAATACATGGAGAGCGAGAGATTAGACGAAGAAAGAGTACATCTTGGATATGTCTCGACGAATGTTTGCACGAAATGAATAAAGTATACTCCGAAATACAAGGACGTCATCCAGGCAGTTTGCTGGCTGTATAAGGTGTATACAATGTGAAGAATGAGCATTTGAATGAGCGTGTAGTATATGCAGGTCTCCAGAAAGAGGGCAGCCATGTTTTGATGGATGTGACGAGGGCACGCTATGAGAGACGAAATCTGGGGAAGCAGAATGTATGCGAGGCCGTGGAGCGGAACAAAGGAAGGCCTGGAGATGACGAGCCACGATAACATTTCGATACACTCTTGGGCTTTGTTTTTGTGGAATAGAGGAGTCACGACGAAATGCAATATAAAATAAAAGGCTGATAGCAACATAAGCCTCTTCAATATGGGAATGTGCAGCGTCTTGGGGAAAAAATCAGAGTATTGAAGATATAGAGAAGAAGAAGAAGAAGAAGAAGAATGCGCGCTGCAGTGAGGCATAAGCAGAGATAAGGAAGAAGACATTTTGAAATCACCAGAAGCGAGTGGATGGATTTTTTTAATCCGATGCGTGTTTGGTGAGATATATATATAATTTCTAAAGAAGTCTTCAATCTACTTCAAAACAGATAAATGATGTTTTCTTCGCGCGAGAACGCGAAAAGTTTTGGCGCGTCTTCATCATATGATCCTCTAGCTGCTGGTGCTACTTCCAATCTCTTGTTTCTGAACAATCCGCCGTCTTCTTCCTTGGATGGCGGCGTACCTATCAGGTCTAGTATCATGTTGATTCCAGACAACTTATCTGGCTCTGCTGCAGCAGACCAAAGCAATGCAGGCAGAAAGAGCTTGAATATGAGGTCGTCTCTCTTTATCGGGGGTCAGAATAGTAACGGCAACGACGCTAAAAATGGCTTGGGGGCTCAGCAGTGGACGTACTATGATTATTGGATCTACATGCTTGCCATCTCTAATGTGATGATTTTGGTGGTGGTCACCATATTGGTGTCACTTTTATTAGGCAACAAGAATGGAGAAGATGGCGAGGGCCACTCCTTTACTTTCTTTAAAGTTAAAAACAACCTCCACTTGGTTGCGCACGGCTGGCTTGTCACTGCATTCAACAGCAACGACGACGGCCTGTCCACCATTCGAAAAAGCGAGCAAACTGACCCCCTGTCTCTGCGAGGAACCAGACTGGCTCTCGACAATCGATTTATGGAGAGACCTAGCACTGGATTGTTTTCGAGCATCAATTCGCCCTTTCTGAGTCTCGCTGCCACTGTGATGTCGTGCGCTTATTCAATGTGTTTGTTGTTGGTGAGGTACCAAGACACCAGCAATAGCTATGTCAATCTGGCTGGAAGCAACACTGTCTATTCTCAAACACACCTCACTCCCAAAATGCTCAAGTCGCTGGCACTGTTGATTTTGGTCGTGTATTCTGTTTTGTTTTTATTTGTGCAGGGAGAGTGGAACATTCCGCTCAACAACATGCTCTTGGTAGAATTTTTGTTCATGGCCAGTTTCTGGATCATCAACACATTTTCTGTTCATCAAAAGCACATGTATTTTGGAATGCGACTCGTGAATTCTGTCTTCACCATGCCCATCTTGGCAGTATGCGTATTGTCCATGGTGGGCGAGGATAATACCATGAACTTGATTTCTGTTTATGTGAGCGTTGCCGCTGCTCTGCTCTTGATATTGCTCATGAACAACGAGGACGCCATGGCTGCGCTGTCTGGAGGCGGAACATCCGGCAACAGCAGCGGACTTCGCGCTCTTCCGTCTACCAACATGCGATTCCCTGGGATCAACATGCTTGGGTTTCAGAGGAAACTGTACGGAAATAATAGCGGGAGCGGCACCAAATACCTTTTTGCCCGAAATAATAGCGCCAAGCAACAAGAGGACGACGAAAATGCAGTCGATCCAAGTGTGGCCTCGGTGAATAATAAAAATTCTCTTCGGGGCGTGTTCATCAGCACATTTTGGCTTTGTTTGGTGCCGTTTATTGTGACTTGCGCTCTTCGCTTTCACTACATGACTGTCGAGAGTCCTGTTCCGTACCCTCAATGGAGCACTGCTTGTCTTGCATTCTTGTTTTCTGTCTATATCTTAGACGGCATGGGTTGGTCCATTCAATATTTTTACCTGAGTGATAAACTTTCCTTGTCAGTAGAGAGCGACACGTTTTCTGCCTGGTCTGTGTTCTTCAAGACAATCGACTTAATGGCCAAGTACGCGTTGGTTCTGCTGATCGTCGTTGGCTATTATCTAGAGTTCAAGTAATTGCAAGGACGTTTAATTCAAAAACATGGCTAGATTGATGACTAAACTCAAGAGAGCCGCGCTGGATGCAAACATGGAATACTTGCTCAGATGCTTTGGCAACAAAATGTAGTTTGCGCTGTTGCTTTCGCTTTCTGCATTGACCCACGGATGCATCCAAAAGGGGGTAATTGCTGCAATGCCCATGACTCCAATCACATACCTCCAGTTATCAGAATCGCCCCACTGAATGTGAGCAGTATAGATGGAGTATATGGGGAGTGCAATGTAGAGGAGCTGCAAAATCTTCTTGGTTATGTAGAGATCCTGAATCTTGAGGTCTAAGTACAGTGCATTGCATGCCACACTCAGGAAGACGAGATGGGTAAGGGCGTCGTTCCAAAATCGAATGCCCACAACCACCATGGCAAGAAGAGCTGTTGGAATTCCGACGAATTGGAGATGATTCGAATTGAACCAGTGACTACCACTTTCTTGGGATGTGGCGACGTCTTCTCCTGGCTCTTCTTGAGGAGCTAAGATCTTGTTATTTTGCTTGATCATGAAATAAACAAACCAAGAAGTCCCTATCATTTCGACCACTGCAAACAAAATCGTGGGGTATTGAACCAACTCAGCGCCTTGATTTTTTCTCGTTCCTTCTATAATAAAAACTATAATCAAGAGAATGTACAAAATGGTAGCGCTCAGAGGAAGAGAAATGGAATGAGGGTGCTGGATTCCGATCGGGGAAATCCCGTATGCAGTGGTTGTAGTTGACCATACTGTCTTTTTTATTTTTGAGATGCAAAATATAGCGTGAGTTACGCACAGAGTCAGCAAAATCAAATGGGGATTGAACTCTTCATTCACTAGACGCTTAATTTCTTGTTTCTGATGAGTGTTGATCAGGCACTCCACTGGGAATTGTTTTTTAGGACCGTGATTATGAGAAAGGAGGGCATGCTGCACGCAGCTCTCTTGGGTTAAATTATGTACTGCGTCCAATGTCGCTGTTGCTATGGATTGGAGCCATAGCTGAATGTCTTGTTGCGCGGGTTGACTGCTGTTGCTGTCTGTTGGATCATTAAGGAGTGGAAGAAGGGGAAATGCGCTTTCATTTAGAGGCACATCCAAATTTTCAAATAACGAATTAAGTTGAGATATGTATGTCGTGTTGGGGGTTACTTGCAAGAGGGGCAGAGTCCACTCATGGGCCTCTCTTCCCATCAATATTGACGTTGTCTGGATAATGACTATAATTAAGCTGAATATGACTGCAAAGAATCCCATCTCTAAGCGTTGATCTAAACAGCGTACTTTTGAATATATATATACTCATAAGCATTTAAAAAAAGAAAATTATTTTCAAATGTAGGCAGAAGGACGCGTGCTGGATGCAGATAAATAACGAGTGATTTCGCATGGAGCACAAAACAATAACATGCATGGAATATCCGTCGCAGCTAGCCTATGGAAAATATGGAGCCAGGATTTGCACGCCAGTAGCTAGCGTGGTCGCTTCGCGCTTTGTTATTGCTCATCATCACGAACTGGCGTCGTGTTTTAGGTTTCCCAGCATTGAGAGATTATTTTCTGCAAGTCGCATCAACGAAATCATGATTGCCTCTCATCGACTTTATGAGGAGCGTTTTTCTGCCATGGATTCAAATTTGATGCTTCTGGATATCCAACACTTTTTTCCTACTTGCGTTTATTCCATCGAGGTGGCTGGAGTCTTGCACGATTCCAGAGAGGAACGCCAGCTCTTCATGAATTATTCTGTTTCTAGAGGTGGAAGTCTCACGCACTTGTTTTTGGATTTATTTGATTGGAATGCTAGAGCTAAAGGCAATAGCCATCACCATTCAGAAAATGCAGCGGATGTTTTGATGGGCAAGGGGAGCTTGCAAGTCATTGACAAGAAGTTGGTTTTGATTCCACTCAACGAACTCATCGCGTTTCTCTTTGACTCCATTCGATTTCCAGGTTCTTCTTCTTTAGCTCCGCAGCGCATTTCCTTGCTAGTGACTTCCAATGCCCACACGGTGTGTTACTTGTTTGATTCTGCAAGGACATCAAAGGATTCAAGAGACAGCATATACTTATTTGATTCTCTGAAGGCTTCGTTGACAAACATAACTCCCCATCATGGTGCTGGTGGTGAAGAGGGTACTGCCAACATACAGCAGGCGTACTTGGAAAAAACAGACTATTCTGGACTTGTCATTTATCACGAAAAAGATCACGACTTCTTCTCTAGTTTGCTTCATATATAAATACTACTCTGAATTTAACAAAATAAATTGCAGTGTCCATGCGCTCCTGGGTGTTTTTCTTATTATTATTTCTTTGCGTTTGCAGTCTTGGTACAGCTCAGCAGCAGACAGAAACTCTGCCTGTTCCAAAGATTCAAGAAGGAGACAAACCAGTGATTATAAACTTTGGACCCAAGCGAAAAACCAAATAAAAAGTGAATACTATATATATTAACCTATTCGCAAACTGTATTTGCATAGAAAAATGAATGATGCTGTGTTGTCATTCCGACACTTATCATGCAGTAAGAAGAGTAGGGCTTGTTGGCTATTTGTATTTTTGAACGCACTGTCTGTTTGTTCTGTGGCTAGTTTAGAAGATAGATGGCCCGCGTGGTTTAACACCACAGGAATTTCTTTTAATTCTGAGACATACTGTTCTGGAAATATGAAGCAGCTCGTTCAATCTCACATCTTTGATTCTCTAGTAGGCGACCATGAATCGTTTCGAATGTACGTAAACGAAACGACTGGCACTCTTATGCGAAAGTTAGTTTTTTTGAATTTATCGCCTTATAAATATGACGCCTCGCGTTTTTCCAATGCACAATGCGGCGTTTGTCAGTATCATTTAGAGTCTCTTCACGACGAGTGTGACGAAAATGTAGTAAAATATTGCCATAAACCATTCATAGCGTATTGTTTAGATGGCAGCATTTCGAAAAGGCTGAGTTGTGTACAAGATGAATACTCTCGACCTTCCTTCTTTTTTGGAAAGTTTTTTTATCCTCTTCAGAAACCATTAGATAGTATGTCGTCTGCTCCAATGCATTGGTTTCTTTTAGGTCCAGATGGAGATCCAACAGACGATTATTATGTGGATGATCCTGAGTTTTATACTAACGTTCAAAATTACGGCATATCTAGGCGCAACATTAAGAGAAACATTTATCACAGCATGGCAACTGTAGGTGTTGAGACATATGCAGAAACAGGCCAGTCAGACATGGTCACAGAACACAGAAATACGTGGAATTCAGACACACACTGGACTATGTGGGGTCAGTTGAATTGCATGGAATATTGTCATAGAAATGACATGCTTCTGGCAAAATATGTGGATGCTTCAGATTTTGATTCAGCTAATTTAGAACACATTTCAATAAAAAATTATTATATTAATCAAATGCAATATGATTATCAGTATATTTGCAAGGGTTGCTTCCGCGGCACAGACGTAGTATGGGATAAAGACGAGTCTGATTTGACCAAGAACATGGCTGGGTATGCTGATTGTCTGCCTTGGATGGGTGCTGTTCCCGTAATTCATTATGACGCGTTGCAGCAGAAGCATGTATTGTCTAGCTCTATGAGAACCCTGGATCGCCAAATAACACTTTCGAAAGATGCAAGTACAGTCTATGAGTATGGCACCGGAGATGTATTAAGTATGAAATATTTTGACAGCATGGAATGCAAGTCTGGTTTCTACAATAGAATATGTCCTTATTCTTTAATAAACAGAGCTGCAGCCCAAGATCCGAGTATCAACTGCACTCAATGTCCTGGAGGATGGCACACAGATGGCAAGGATGCTGCTTGGTTTTGCATCCCGCCTCTAGGCAAGATTTTTTCGCACGGCAGAAAACTGCGTTATTTTTGGAATACGACCCTGAATCAATCAAGTGCGTGGCAACGCAGAGACCTTTTGAAGTATGAGTTTGAGTGCGGAGCCCAGTGCTTGCAATGTCAGCAGCAGAACATATCTGGGACTGCGGGCTTAACCGGGGACCAATTCAATGAACAATTTATTTTTGAGCCACTTCTTCAAGTACAAGATTGTCCCGCCAATTCTTATTGTCCACATCCCTTGCACAGTGATTCCATTCGATGTCCATCCAATAGAAGCTGCTCTCCTGCAGGAAGCCACTCTCTAAACAATTGCACGTGCTGCGAAGGGGAATTCTGGAATCAAGCCAGTGGCAGATGCGAGACTTGTTCTAGTAAGACAGCGTGTCAGGTTGGTTCTGGACTTGGTCCCCAGTTCTTAAAAGGAGAAACTGCTTGTCCGCAATCAATCGGAGATAAGGCAGATGGGGTGTGCACTCCTTGCACGTCAAAGCCTGATAATTCTGAATTCATTAATGGGACTTTGGGTTTTGAGATTCAAAAAATGGGCATTGTCTCGCATTTTTGTCCCTTTCGATGCATGCGAGGTTACCAATTGAAAACAAATGATGCTGCGGACTTCTGCTTTAGGACGTATACTTGCGAACCTCTCGATAATGCGAGACTGGTAGCCGAAATGCCGTTGGGGGAAGGCACGAAATATGGAACTGATCTTGCAAATCTATATGATCGAGTGACTTTTAATGTTCCGCAAGAAACGTGTACCCCCACGTTTGACTTGACACAAAGATATAATACTCTCAAGACTACAAACTGGGCAGGTTTATCTATGGTATCTTCCACTTGCTATCAAGTGAACCCAAGTGAATGTTCTGCTGTGGACGGTAAGTATTGCTCAGTTTCTCGGGATGCCACTTATTATCAAGATTTTGAGTGCGTGCCTTGCGACCCTTTGGCATTGGATAAACCTCTCAATTCACAGTACTTACCTGAAACACTAAACATGACTACGCTGAGTGTTTCTAGATCAAAAATGTGCTCTTGGAAATGCGACAACTTATTTTATAAAAATGGATCTGAGTGCATGGCGTGTGATGCGCTGTCTCGTGACAAATGCCCGGATGGCTACTCAATCAGGGGCATGGGATGTTTGGGCATCTCGTCGCCTTTCAACGAGGCTGATTGGACTTCCAATTGCGTCAATTGCGATAAAGATCAGTCGTCTATTCCCAGTAACAAATATCTGAGTGTAGAACGTTGTGATTATATGGATTGTCCGTCGCAGCCTTCTTTGGTGTCAAATCATTATTTTAGCCAACGGTGCGGAGGAGGCACGTCTCCTGAGTATATTCAAACGCCATGCAGCTTAGATTGTCCTGCAGACCAGTATAGAGTAGCGTCATGCTCAATCAATTCTGACATACAATGCAATAACTGTACTTTATTCAAGCGAGGCCACTACACGACCAACAAGCAATGCCTTCAGACCGCAGACTCAGTGTGGGTAGAATGCCCTACAAATTCTTACTGCCCTGGCTATGGATCAAGAGAGCAGTGTCCACTTGACAGAATTTCAAAGCCAGGGTCTTTCTCATTGTCTGACTGCAAGTGTGGATTGGGGACAGTGGAATCAAGCGTGGATGCTTCAAAATGTGTGGCTAAAACGTGTGATGGAGATGTAGACAGCGATGCCCTGCCTACTTTGGCGACAGAAAATCAAAGATCAAACTATTATTTTTTCTTGAATGACAATCTTGAAACTCAATGTGTATTTTGTGATTCTTCCAGCAGCAGAATGGCCTACACTCTAGGAGGAAGAACATTGGGCATTGACTCGTGCAGGTGTCCCGAAAACTTTTATTCTTTTGCTGGGAACGACAGGAACGTCACTTGCCACTCGTGTGCTGTTCGTCAGCACGATCCTTCGTGCAGCACCAGGGCCGCCAATGCCATGTGGTGGGGTTCCTTAGACAATACTAGGATTTGCAGCGGCGGCTCGCAGAGTGGCCACGTGAATCCGTGTGTGTGTGTTGTTCCGCCATTTGCCAATAAAATCTCGCAATCTACTTGTCAATGGAGTGGCTGCGCTGCGGGTTACGATCTTATGACTTCTGATCCAGATTTCCCAAGTTTTTTGGATATCAACGTGACTGGAAGCCAGACCTATTATCAAGATACAGGCGGCTGGAAAAAAGGCATATTCATGAATGCAGGCGCGTTGACGGATTTGAAGAGTACATCCAATTATAATTCCAATTCTCCCTCTTCAGAGCAAAAGTTTTATCTTTTGTTTTTTGCTGTAGAAGGCCACAGGGATAAAGTGTACATTCAAACTGTACATAAAGTGTCAGACACTTCAAAGCGCTTTCGGCCTGAATTGTCAGAACTTTCACAAGACTCTGCTGCTGTTCGAGACGCAACTGGAGTGGAATATACGTCGTGGCAAGTGTTTAGTGATGCTCACTTGCAAGTGCATAAGAAAATTCTCAAGTTGGCCATAGCCAAATGGCCATTCCAGATTCCACTCAACGTCATGTCTGGTGCTTCCAATGACTTGTTTAAGTATTGGACATGGATGTCTGCATTAGTGTATGATAGAGAGACGAATGTGTATGAAATTGGTGTGCAAATGATATATCCGGCAATCAAAAACTCTCAATACTTTTATGATTGGGACCCGTCGCTAAAGGAAATTAATCTTGCCATAGGAAATGGCACTGGCAGCTCCTCATTGACTGCAGACACTGAAATTGTGGATATATACCACGCTTATTCTTTCCCTAGCATGGACATATGGCGCCCTCCTTCTGTTTCGCCACAGAGCATGGTAGGGAGGTACGGGGGTTTTTATGTTGCCTATAATAATCCAACTCAGAAAACCTGTGGCATTCACGCAGTATTCCACTCGCGAAATTATAGCGGCATTGTACCTACGTCCACGAGGTTGCACTTGGATCTGAGCAATATTACCAGCGGAAGAAGAATTCAAGCTCTGACTGTAGTAGAAAACGAAAATGGGGGGCAAGGAGTCTGGATCTATGTACTTTTCGACGACAATACAGCTAGTGACAACATTGCTCGTCAGAATAACGAGGGAGTGCTGCTGGTCAAATGGGATTTGAATTCCAAGGTTAGTCACTCTGATTCTGCCAAATTCTCATTGGATTCTGTTGAATTGGTGATTCCAAAGCGGGATACTAGAGGCAGGAAACTTGTGTCATTTCGCAGCTTGATGCAGATTTGGTCCAGCTATCCCACAGACAGGAGTTTTGTCATGATAGGAGAGGTTCAGGCGCCAAGTGGCGGGAGCCTGCCCATTGTTTTCACCGCAAATGGGGCTACGCGCACTTTTACCGAAATTCAAGGTATGCCTGACGGATCTCATCCGTCTATGCTGACTGGATTTGAAACATCTAACCTCGAATTTGTGCTTATTGGCAAGGGCGTGGGGCGTAGCGTTTTTTATCTCGAACCTCTGGAAAGATGCTTTTATTCCAGAAAGTATTTTGACGGGAAGGGGGCTTGCAAGAGTCATCACTGTGTCCGAAATCGAGCATGCAGGCCAGAACAAAACAAAAAGATGGATGGAAGTCAGTGCGTATGCAAGGATGGATTCCAGGAAATTCAGCCAAATCAAAATTGTATTGAATGTCCTCGCGATAAATATTGCATCAGAGGACAGCCATCGTCATGTCCTCTGAACCATATTTCAAATAGTGGATCTAGCTCTGCTGATCACTGCAGATGCCAAGCTGGTCATTATCACGATAGTACTACATGCAGGCCGTGCCCTCTTGGATCCTTTTGTCCGAATGGATGGAACGAAATGAAATGCCCTGGCGATTCGAAGAGGACTACTCTGCAAGCACAGACATATCCTGTCAACTGCGAGTGTTTGCCTGGATCAGAAGGCGCAAACTGCAGTCCGTGTCCAGAAGGGCATAGATGTTTTTTTCCGCTCATTCCTATTTCTGACAAAACTAATGTAGCTGTGTCTATTTCGGTTAAGGCCAAAACTAGTACTGTAGAATCTATGATTATTTCTAGTGCAGATTTGATACGAAAGGCTGGCTGTGAAGACACGCTGCAATGGGAGATTAGCGCTCATTTTGGCCAGTCTTCATATAATTTATTGTATTTGAAACCAGAATCTGACGGAGGAGAGCTCTCTAGACGCTTCTACTGCCAATTCATCCCATCATCCAATGTTCAAAAAACGCCGCACATGTTTATGGTCATGCTGCAGTTGGATCTGGGTGATGCTAGTGCTTCTGTGCTTTCAAACGTCTTTCAATTGTACACAATACTCTCTGACAGAATCAATAACATGACCAGTTCTACTCTTTTATCACTCGTCGAAATTATAGGAGTACAACCAGAAAATAATCCATATTCTTTCAATCTTGTTGGCAATAAGGTAGAAAAATGCAGCCAAAATATGGTTCCTACAGAGTCTAGGGAATCTTGCACATGTGCACCTGGGCACTTTTTTTATTTGTCGAAGTGCATTCCTTGTCCAGTTAATTTTTTTAAGAGCGTTCCTGGGCCTGAAGCCTGCAGAGCGTGTCCTGCTGGCACGGTTACTCTCAAAGCAGGCAGCATTTTCTGCAACAATACCAATGGCGACGGCGGGCAATCTCAAGGGGACAGCTCTGGTTCTGGAAACAACATGATTGCAATTATAGCAGGAGGCGTCGTGGGTGGCATAGTATTTTTGTTGTTAGTTATATTTGTATACTATTCAATGGTTGTGAACAAGCAAAGATCAGACATTGCCGTTTCTTTTAATCAACCCAATCAGCAGATATTATGAGCTTGCTGTTTTATTATGCCATGATGACTTCGTTTGCTGTTCACGCCATCTTAGATGCAATATGCTTGTCTATAACTATACTGGACCCATATCTCTACAATTTTTTGAGCGGAAATGAAGATCCTTCTTCCTATCCATCTCCCCATCAAATCCCACAGAATCAAGCTACAGTTGATAATATAGAAAATGACTCAAACCCGTTGCTATCCCCCAACTTTAACAGCAACCAAAGTGATCAAACCAATGTTTCTGGCACAAAGGCATTTGATTGGATTGCCAATACTATAAAAAAGTTACGTGTCTCCATTGTTTCCAAAGATATATGGAAAAAATGGCTGAGAGCAATAGTATTATGGACTCGTCCTCAATGGGAATATCTTTTGAAATTGTATCCCTCGCTTATGAATGAAGATTATGCGCGAGACGTGTGTTCTGGTCATATTCACAAGACAAGCTGCAGATTATTCATGTATTGGATTGGGACCATGAGTCTTGTTCGGCTCATGGTACTCATATTTCCAGTATGTCCTCTCTTTATCACACTTTCTTTGATTTATTTATTTGAGTTTTTGGTGTTTCAATATGAAGGTCTCACTCTTCAAATTTTCCTGATACCTTCCAAGGCCAAGATCATGTCGTTTATGGCCCTTTATATGAGTTTATTTTCTGGCCTGCTTTGCATATGGACGTTTTAACACAACAAGTCATGTGAGTTTAAACTCATCTGTTGTAGCTGCTTATCGTTCATATATAAGCGGATTGGGAAACCAGTGTTATTTAAACAAAAAAATCGAAACATGACACGCTGGGTGTCACTCTTTTTGTGGTTGCTTCACATAGAAATGATAGTATGCAGCAACGATGGCAATCCCTTTTCTATCGAGGCATATCGAAGCGTCAGCAATATGTACAGCGACTTTTTACCCGAGTCATATGATGCCAGTATGGGCTGGGAGGAGTGCCTGGGCTATTCTGTTATTCAGCAACAAGGAAATTGCTCTGCGTGTTGCCCCATGGCCATAGCGAGTGCATTAAGCGCGCGCGAGTGCATGCAAAATGGGAGGAATGTTTTATTTTCTGCGCAGCAATTGTGGGATTGCGCTGGGGATTTCTCCATGGATAAATGCGAGGAAGGGACGGTGTTTTCGCACATGGTCAAAGTGATGGCAGAGTCTAGTGCAAGATCAAAAATACTCATTCCCAATGAATGCTCCAGGTTTTCGTCTCATGCTACCAGCCAAGCAGAGGAACATGTTACCTGCAATGCTGTTTATGACGAGTGCGCGTCCAATAGGACAGGGCTAATCTCTACTGCACTCTGGAGTTCTGTTTATGCCAATGAACTGAAGCTGGGCCTTGCAGGAGGTGGAAAAAACATGAATGGAATCAACGCTGCTAAGGCGCTTATGGCGGAAATCTGGGTGAATGGTCCTGTGGTGGCCGTCCTCAGTCTCTTCTACAGAGACTTTTTGGTGTTTGAGAAGCTTGGAAGGGGACACGACGTTTTTGTTCCTGGCACTGTGAATAGCAGCGACTTTCTGTCTTTTTTAGAGAGCAATGATAGAAATGCCAGGCACTGTGTTATGGTTTATGGATGGGGGCAGGACAAAAAAACAGGTATTAACTATTGGCTGATTCAAAATTCATATGGAGCTGAATGGGGGGATGGTGGCAAGGGAAGGGTTGTCAGGGGATACAATTGGCTAGAAAATGAATGGAGGGGCCTTTCCACGAATCAAATGCAAGGGGGTGGAGGAGCCAATGGAGTGCCGTGCAGTGGAAGCAGTGGGAATACTAAGGATGATTACTGCCTTTCTGCGTCAGCTTTCAATAAATCGATTTCTGATCATAAAATTCAAGCACTGATGAATTCAGAATCTGCCATGCTCGTTTTGAATTATCTCTTAGCCATGGAACTGCATAATTCTACTCTTTTTCCTGCTATTCCAGTGAATCCCCCTACTTTTGTGAAACTAAAAGAATTGTCGAGGGTAAGTAACGGCGAAATATGGGCTATCACGTGGGCATGTTCTATTGGAATCCTTTTGTTGGCATTGGCTCTTGCTTACCTTTGGAAATCAAACTCCTTTGCCATGAGAGCTCAGTTGCTGCAGCAGCAACAGCAGCAGCAGCAGCAGCAATCATTACCATACCTTTATTTTTAATGCCTTAAAAAAGGTTTGTATTATATGAGTAAAATTGGTGATCATAATGAATTGAGACGCATAATGACTTGTCCTGTTTGCCTAGAAAAGATGGATGTGGGTGTGGGGGGAGGATCTGTTGTTTTTTGTAGAGCAAATCATGGCATACACGTAGACTGTTTAGGCAATATGCTTATGCACAAGGTGGCTGCGTTGGAGGAACGGAGCATACACGTTGTATTGGGTGAAGTACTCTGTCCTCTATGTAGAGGAGAGTATGACTCTCATGTTTTGAAACAATGTGCAAAGAATGTTGTCAAGGTTTATAGCATGCAGACAAGGGAGGATTTTTTTGCCGGGCTTTTTATGAACGACGCGGAGCGCTTGGAGTTTTTATGTATGATGCGCAGAGGTCTGGCCAAAGACCAATGCCGTACTCTCGTCTTTCACATGCTTTATTTGATTCTCTTTTGCGTAGGGTGGAGTGTAGGAGGCTTTTTTTTTCCACTGCATGCAAAACGTTACTATCCACTGTTTCTTTGCTTTTATGTTTTTGTTATTCTCAATGACTGTCTTGATACTTTATATTCGCAGGCCCGCAAACATTTGGAATATGAAAGACTGATTTATTCTGTCTGCATGCTAGTCCGCGATGCCAGGCACTCGTTTATGGCTTTCTATTCATTTTTTTTATATGCTTTGGCTTTCTTTTTGAGAGGAGCTGCAGTTGGATTCACTGTGCTTGAGATACGCGATCGTTTGTTTGAAATTTATCATAATATGCAGTGAAAGTGTATCCAAATTGAAAGGGAACATCTTCATATTCATCATTATCATCTTCGTCATCTTCCTCTTCTTCTTTTTTTTGTCCATTTTCAAATTTTTTTCTTTTGGAATGGGATGTCTTATAAAGGCATATCATGAATGGTAATGGCGGCGCGTCTACAATTACTGGAATTTGGAGTGCTTCAGGCAGTGGCTCAGAAACATAATAAAATGGTTGTTGGGTTGGATGCATATGCCTAGAGTTTTCTATGGCCTCTGTTAAATCTTTTGCTATTTCATGCGGACTCACTAAATTAATGGGCTGTGTTAGACATTCTAAAATCACATTTTGTATTTTTGAATTTAGGACATACTTTGATTGTTCTGATGCTTCTTGATTAAAAAAGGATTTGGCATATGCAAACAATCCTTTCAAATATCCATCATTCAATACTGTTTTGTTTCTTTTATTGTCATTATTTTTTGCTGCTTCCATAATTTTGGTTATTAATTTGGTCATTAGTGTTTGAACAGTTGTTTTGATGGAGTCTTTTTTTAATACACTCATGTCATTCAGCATCATGTGCAGAAAGAGATCAGCAGCAAATGTTTCGTGAAACGGGGAAGAGTAGGATGATTTTTCCATGCACACTGTTTCTATAAAATCTGTCACAAAAAGGTCACGTGGTATAGAGGCATTTGTGTTGTTATATTTTGCGTTACTTTGATCCAAAAGTTCAAATGCATTCATGTCTGGGCTTTGAATCCAAAAAATCCTAAAAGACTGGAATTTGTCCTTTCCTTTGGACGGCATGATCCAGAGAGCTGAACCATGGACATAATCTCTGTACACTACTCCAAATGGCGCTTTGATATTGCTTACTTTGGAGGCTTCAATATGAGTATACAATTCAGACACCACGCTTGGAAAATAGAAATAATGCTTGTACATTCTGGCAATCCACTGATTTGAAGCGATGATTGAACGAATTAAAAGCGGAGAAAAAAGGCCTCCTGCGACCATGGAGAGTTCAAATGAATTTGAGATTTGTTTTAATGAATCTGTAGCTGCCATGTTTTTTTGTGTTGCTTAGAAGGCAATGTTTCATATATATAGAAGACCATTTCATATAGAATTATGCAATTAAGAGGGCAATGTATTTTGTGAATTCGCCAGGGGCTCCTAGTTTATTTTCTTCATCTACTGCATTTAGCCACAGCAACAGCAATTATCCATGTGAAGGAGTGACTGTTAATCATAATGGTAGCGGGTCGGATGAAGGAGTGTATTCGAAGAAATGCCAGCAGCAGCAGCAGCAACAGCAGCAGCATAGCGCTCACGTGGCTTCAAATGTTAGACGCCCCAGTGCTTCTTCATATGATTATGATTGCTGGGGCGGCGCATTGGGATGCGTGATTTGCGTGATGTTGTTTTTGTTTTTGTTGTTTGCGTTATCTTATCCGCTATCGTATCATTATGGATGGAATGACAGGAACCGTAATGGAATTCCTGATAATCGAGAATGGCCCTATTCCTATTATTACTCTCCCAATGGATATTATGCTCATCCGTATTGAGAAGATGTATGACTGAATATGAATGCTGTGTCCGAAATATATATAACCTGCTTGTGGAAGCTTGTCCTTATGGTACACCAATATAAAAAACAACGAAAGAGCATCTCTTATATTGACAAAGAGACAGATGGTTGCAGCAGCGGCTCTTTCTTTCGTCGTCCTTCCAAAAAAATACATTGGATTTCGACGCTCTCAGAAACTGCTACAGCTTGCTCCAGAATATCAAAAAATGGATGCATCAGTCTAGACATGGAAGGAGTGAATTTAGGAGCGTTGGACGGGATCACGTCCTTGGTTCAGATAGGTATATCAGAATGCGAAGCCTACGTATTCGACGCACTGGCAATCGGGACGCTTCTCTTTTGTACTGAAGAAAAAGCACCTGTGAATCTCGGCTGCATCTTGTCCAATGCAAGAATAATCAAGCTGTGCTACGACTGCAGGGCAGACGCGCGAGCCTTGCATTTGAGACACTGCATCCTCCCCTGTGGAATGTATGATTTGCAGATTGTATACACACTTTTGTATCAGAGCCACAGAGATCCATTTTTAAAGGGAATGCATAAAGCTATGAAGGAGGCCAGCATTGCTCCAGAAGAAGTGTGTCTAAAGATGAACACAAAAAAATTGGGCGATGGATTAATTCAAAGCATCTTCGAACGGCCACTGAACGACGAGATTTTATTGTATTGTGTAGTAGACGTAGCATGCCTATTTCCCATGTACGTGAAATGGTCTGAATATATTGAGGAAAAGGTAGTGCTTGAGATGACTGACGAGCGAATTCGCCGATTCATGTATAATGCTTCTGGCAACGCCAAACAAAATGCTGCTGTTCCAATGTCTAAAATTGACTTTCAAAACAAAAAAAACAGATTATCCAAGTGGATGCCCGGCGTGGTGTTGTGTTAGGCTTGTTCTGTTGCTACTTCTACTGCGGATGCTGCTCTCTTGGGTCTCTTCTTTAACATGCTGTGAAGCTTTTTCATTTTTTGAAACAGATTTTTGTTGATGGCTCCTGATTTCCATCTGACAAAAAGGGCATGAATGGCTATGATAAGTGAGACCAAGCAACAAAAAACAAAAATAAAAACGAAGGAAACATAATAAAAAACCTCCATCTTGTTATTTGTGCCCCACTCTACCTTTTCTTGCCTTATACTGGGTACAATGGACGGGGGAGTGTTCCACTCAAGCGGATTTGCTAGTTTATCTGTGATTAAATCATATTGACTACCTGAAATGTAGGACGACGTTATGATTAATGGAGGGTTGACGTGAATGCGAGAATTGAGTGTTATATTCTTTTTTTGCGTCATGCACGAGAGGATGGATGGTACGAGTAGTCTTTCCATGTTTTTGGATTCTGATAGTTTCCATTCTAGCCATGCTCTGAAATTGGATTCTATAGCGCACTCTGGAATCACGATGGGGCTTACGACTCGAAAGTAGGATACTAGAGGCGTGTATTCTATTTTTGACTCCAGTATGGTTCCATAGTTTAATAAAAAATACAGAGCACTGTCCAGAGACAAACAACGCATGTCTAAGGCAATTTGAATGGATGATAAGTAGGATGCTGACACGTATACTGTGAATTGAAGTTGCATTATGACATGATTTCCCCTATGAGGGTCGTCTAAAAAGCATTCTAGAGAAGACGTACGTCCGTCTTTCCCTTTGGTACTGCAATTTCCCAGGCACTCATAGGTTTCTCCTGCTTTATTGCTTGAAGGACAATATTGATTTATAGGGCATTTCTGGCATTTCAATTTCCCTGACTGGTATGAAGAAAAAAACCCTGGACGACATGTTTTGGAGGTACAATTCCCAGGCATGCTATACGTTTCGGAGAATTCTAATTCTCCTTGATTTGCACAAGATGCACACGAGGTATCTGACGTTCTTGTACAATCTTGCGTTTCAAATCCATAGTCGCAGGCAATGAGGTTGGGATTCGTGCATGCCTTGCACGTAGGAAATGCATTCTGTGTTCGAAAATAGCCAGGCTTGCATCTCCACGAGCATAAAGACGGCGTGCTCTTGTTTTCTTCTGCTATAGCATGGAAGGGGAGAGTGACTGCACATGACGCGTTAAGAAAAGTAACCAAATCGCCTTCATATCGGATAGCATAGTTATGTATCAAAGAACAAAGATTGATTCGTATGCACTGTGATAATAGTAGAAGGCATAATGATAGCCAATTTTTCATTATAGTCTGAAACAAAATCTAAGCATGAGGTAGATACCTACTTTTGTACTTTAAGAGAGTATATCGACCTATATATAATTATCAATTTAAACACAAAGTATGCTTATGTATAGCAATGGCTGGTTCATAGTCCATCATCTCTTATTTATTTTGGGATTTATTTCCAGAATACATGTTGCGCAAACTTATAGCTTGTCAGACATTGAAGGTCCCACTTGGCCTTGCGGAGGCCCTAATTTTGGCTGGATGAATCCGTCTGCTTCATTTGTTCAGGATTGGTTGCATTGGGCAAAAGCTAGCGGGGTACATTTCCCGTGGTGGGATTGTGACCAAAACAACGAATGTGCAGAGCCACATTTAGTTGTGAATCCAATCGATCATACGTGCATTCCACTCGATGATTTCTTTAAGGTGGACGACGGGGTACATTATTGGTGTGCTAACGATTGTGAAGAGGGAGAGACAAATTGTGTACATGTAGACGCATTTGACGCGTTTGACATGCGATACCGCGTGCTTGGCCCACTTCGGAATTATAGCGAGATTTGCGATCCCTTGCTATATTCTTGCAATCGAAATTATCACCATTTCTTTCAAGACAATCACTGGCGATGCAAGGCGTGTGTGCCTTCACATTCAGTAGATTGTGGCATGGGAAAGCACAAGGCTAGATGTGCAAGGTCTTTGTCTGACGCGTGTGTTTCATGCCAGTATCCTCCTCTTCCGATTATTGCTGGTGCTGGTGTTTATCGATACGGACTAGGCTCCTTGTTTGAAGATTGTGATGCTTATCTCGTGGGTTTTTTAAACTATGAAACCATTCAAGCGCAAATGTCCTCAAACCCGTCGCTTTGGAATCTGACTATGAAGAAGTGCGCATGGTTTTTGACTCCCAAATGGGAAACTGGTTATTGTTCAGTAGAATGTTCTGATGGGTATGTTCCTGTTCGCGATGATGCCCTCCAGGCAGATCCATTCTTAATTCCTCAGTGTATTGCATGCAGGACTGATTGCAACAGCATACCTGGAATGATGCCCCCTTTGTGCCAAGGAGGTCGAATTTTTAATCACGAGAAGCACAGTCATGGAGGGGAATGCATCAGTTGCCCCGTGGAACTTCCTGCCAATGCACATTGGTTACCAAATTGTCAATGGTCTTGTGACTCCAAACACTACTGGGATGACGTTTTGCAAAAATGCGTTGCGTGCTTGGATATGGTCAAGTGTGATAATCCAAATGAATACTTTGCCAATTGCAATAACGCGTCTCGTGGTTCGTGCGTGTACTGTCCTTTGCTTTTTTGCAGTCAACCAAATCAGTTTATCAGCTACGACTCCAGCTTGCCTCACTGCACTTGTCAAAACTGCACAAATCCAATTTTAGGAAAAACGTTCCGATCTTCAGTATGCATTTCTGGAAATCAATCTGTGTCGAGAGATACTATGCTCCAAAGGTGTAGTACAAGTTGTGCTCCATTTCATTTCATAAGTCAAAATTGCACTCTCGACTCTGACATCACTTGTTCTTCGTGCACTCCGGCTATTCATGGGAAATTGCTCAAGAGCCCTTGCTCTGTATATTCTGACGCTCAATATGAGGAATGTCCTTCAGCATTTAGCTGCAATGGGACCCAGTGGTTTTTTCCTTGTCCCCAAGAGAGAATCCCATTGCATGGTTTGTGTGAATGTCCAGACGGAAAAACGTTCTTGTCTCCTGACAAGAGAGACAGATGTGTTCCAATTCAGTGCAACCAAGGGTATTATCTAGACATGGAAGGGTCCAAAAAATGCAAGGCGTGTTTTCATGAAAATGCATCGGTTGCTAAAAGTCTTTATTTTTCTAATCCTGGAGTGTCTGGTGTCGATTCTTGTTTTTGCGCTCCTGGCTACTTTATGCAGCGTCTGCATGAGCACATTCGTTGTTGGCCGTGCGGAGACCTCGATTGCAAATATTCTGCCTATACTCGCCAGACTACGTGTACTGGGCGTTCTGTAGAGGAACCCGTGTGCAAGTGTGTAGATTTGCCAGGAATGGATTTGTTGTGGGGAGCGGGGAAAGGTTGTGCAGATAGAGTTTGTTCTTCATTTTTTGAATCTCAGCAGAAAAGAAAACTTGAATTGGGCGAGTATGAATGGCCCACTGATCTCTTTTCTTTTTCATTAAACCAACAATCCAAGACCAAGGAAAAATCAATATGGATACACGACAAGCAATTCCAAGCTTATTTTGGGAGCCCAACTGTTTCATTGAATGCTCTGTATCAGGTTAACAGCGAATATGCAATTATGCAATTTAGTAACGGTTCGTCTGGAGGCTTTTTTTTGCTGAGATTTGTGTCAGAGAATGCAACAACTGCCGTGATGCAGGCTGCCCTTTTTCCACAGGATATCATACACGACTTTAATTCGAATCAAATAGTAACGGTACATGGCATCACTAGTGTTCTAATTCACGACAGGCCAGATAAAGTTGCTGATCTCAATAAAAACATTGGCTTTTTGTGGATAGCCTATGAGTGCACGGGTTACTGTGCCAAAGACTTGTCTTCGTCTGCGTCTGTATCATTCGAAGAATCAGCCAAGTGCTCTTTCCTGGATTTGCTGTCCATGGAAAAACAACGAGAAGACATGGCAAATGATGCTGAGTATTTAAGGGGGTGTTTGTTAGGCATTTGCTTCTCTCCTGCCCTCAACTCTTGGGGATACAATTTTCGACAAAATGGGCTTAGGAGGCCTATTCTCTCCATGGCTCTAGGCCAGCTGGAGAGAGAAGGCGATTGGAATTTATATCTTGGACTTGGACCTTTATTCGAAGAGAGTCAATACAGCCACAATTTTATGATTGCTCTGGCATTGTACCCATTGTACTTCCATAGTCACTATAACCCCAATTTGATACTTCATGACGAGGTGGCTGTTTTGTATGAAGTTCCAGTACATGAAACCAAACACAAATACATTGTAGACATAGCCACTAGTGTCATGGGGATTTATCTGTGGATGTGCGTAGATCGTAATTTGGGATTCCAAGACATTGACAGCACATTATCAGTTGAGTACTTTGGTCTCTGGATTGAAAGACGAAATCAACACAATCATCCTCAATTTTTAAAAGAGGTGAGTTGGAATGAGACACAGCCTCCTATACTTCCTACGTCTGTCTTTCATGAAATGTCTGTAGCTGCTGATAACTCTCATTTATATTCGTCTGGTGGACACAAAGGCTTTTTATTTGGACGCGGTTTGAGCGAGCAAGAGAAATCATATCACTTGCTCAGCCTTCAATTTCATACAGCCATTTCAGCTGAAACATCATCTTTTTTTTTCATCACGATCGACTTATGGAATAGGATCCATTCCCGTCAGACATTTGACGTGAACATATTGCCTTTCAAGGACAGAAAACAATGGATACTGTCAAATCCTTTGATCTCTAATGCTGAATCATCTTCCTCAGCAGTAGTAGATATCAATGGGGTATACTATAGATTTTTAGCTTTGTCTAAATCATTTTCTGGTATTGAAGCTCAAACAAATTCCTCAGTTCATATGTTTATCATGGATAATTATCTGTTTTGTCTTCCAGATCACGTTTCTAGCGTAGCCAGCAATGGCGACGAGAGTTGTGTGTTGCTTCCTTGCACTAGAAAACATTCGTGTGGGCCGTTTACCGTTCGCCCATTGGGAACGCACCAGTGCATGTGTGAGCAAGGTTATCAATATGAAACAAAAAATTATCTGCTAGAAAATGGAGTGGCTATTTCTAGTCAGTTTAGTGGCTGCAGTTCTTGTTCTAGTCTTTCAGAAAACAACGTGTACTGCACTGGAGGAATATCGCCATATTCTGTTTGTCCCATTCACTCCCAAACAATATATACTAAATTACCTACATCCATGGACGACTGCTTTTGCGAACCTGGGTATTATAAGCCATACATGAATGAGCTAGACTGGACTATAGAATTGCCAACTCTGGTATGCCTGCCCTGCTTAAAGGGAACTTTTTGTCCATTCAATGGAACGACTACTGCTATCCCGTGTCACGCAAAGGGGTTCTCTGAATATTCCCAACAAAAGGATCCTAGAAATTGTTTTTGTCCTTCTAGAACACACTCGATTAGCTGCATCCCTTGCAAGGAAAATGAGATATGTATACAGTGGAATGACAATCGCGTGAGGCCGGCAATCTCTTCTCCTTTTTTTCTCTATGCTCAATTAAAGGGCGTTGGATCCATTGAGAGTGTCGACTCTTTAATTCATTTATGTATATCTGGTTTGTCCGAGGCTCAGAGTGAAGAATGGTTTGTAGACCATTTCCATGGCAAAAATGGTAGCGCTTTGAATCACAGCCTCATAGATCACTTAATAACACCTACTAGCAAGCAAAGCTATGTTTTATATGTTTTGTCCAATGGATATTCGTTGGAAGCAGATAGATTCGCAGAAAAATACAGAACAGACCATAATCTTAGCTTTAACTCGCAAAACTTACTTATAAACATGTTTTTGATCATAAAAAGACCATTTATTCATAAAACTCAAGCTTCAACATCTACACTTTTGCACGCATGTTTGGCTCAGATGCCTGGCCTTTTCTTGCCATCGGACGTCTCATTTATTGGCGATGCATATCCTTCAGGCAATGATTATAAAGTAGCGCAGGCATGCCCCGATTTTTCTGAATGGAATGGATTGCTTGGCGACAAGGAAGAGTGTGTTTGCATTGAAGGATACGAGTCTGTCGTGGGTCACATATTTTCGTCATTTTCTACTCATTGTTTTCCTTGTTTGAATGGTACGTTTCGTTCTAGGAGATCGACTTCTCTTTTATGTCAGTCTTGTGAAGAACCAGATCGAGAACACGCCCCTTATATCGGAATGAGCAAATGCGTGTGCAAGAGTGGGTATGAATGGTCTGACTTGGATCAAAGATGCCATTCTGTTGGAGAAAGGACAAAAACTTTGGAATTGCTAGCCATCTTTCAAAATTCTCCTCCTGAATGGTATCAATACCTGAGTCCTCCTCTTTATGCAGGGTTCATTGTAGGAGGAGTATGTTTTGTTTTTATTGTTATTTTATGGGTTTTTGTGTTCTTGTGGTTCTGAGTCACGGTTTAAGCTTTGTCACTGTCGTCGTCGTCTTTATCCAATGGCTCAGTCTCTGGATTTTTGGAGTCGGAAGACGAAACAGATTTGTACTTTTTCTTTTCTGATTTGCAACAACACTGCTTTCCTAGGTAGCATGAGAGAACGGAGGCAATGGTTACTATCACTAGAATTGTTATCGCTACAAGAATCATGCCCATGGTCGTATCTTCTATGCCATCTGCAATGTGCCCAAAATTGAATCCGCAACTGAAGCAAAATCCCTTTTCTTGCGACGACGTCGACGGCGTTGATGTGTGATTGTCTCCGCTCGTAATGGCTGGACTTGTAGACATCATGACGGACGTGCTTGCAACAGTAGATGATGTGGTAGCAGACATTTGTTTCTTTTTAACTCAAAATATCCTAGACACAATATATACTTGCGTCATTCTATAATTTCTGAGCCAGAAGCATGAATCACTAGCACCACTGCCCCTGTAGATATCTCGATCAAAAACTGCAACAGCGAAGGAACAATCAATATGATGCATGCTGCGAAGATGCCAGCCAATACTGTATCATGCGAATTAAAAAATGCACAAAACCTATGCGCTTGAACAAATTCGGGATTGATATTCCTGAGTTTCAACACTTCCACAAAATAATGGGTAGATTGGACGAAGTTGTTGGATAAAGGTAGGTTTTCTGCGATTCGAGCGAGCCACATGCAAAAATCTATGTTGATATCACAGGACCACCAAGCCAATGGATCCTGCCATGACCTCATGTAGAATGGTTTTTCCTGGCATTTTTTGAAGCACTTTCTCTTGTCACTTGCATTTATATTTGATATAGTGGTCAGGATATCATCTGATGTCGGTAGTATCAGTGTTTCGCCTTCGTAGGAAAATGTCTTGTAGGACAAACACTCGTCAGATATGACATAATATGGTATTTTGATGGAGGTGGGCACCATGTTTGATAATTCAAATGCTAAATCTCGGGGGAGCTGAGGAGGGATCATGGGCCAACACAGTGGAGACACGTTGTACACCGTCCAAAACAAAGCAATGGGAAACAGCACTAGCCATATGATCAGGGAAATCATATAAGAAGAAGAGAAAAAGCTTGCCAAAATGTATGCAGCTGCTAAGAGTGCAAGAAGCCACGGCATCAGCTCTTTTTTTGGATTGGGCCCAAAGGTCAGAGTAGTATAATTGCACTGTGAGAGTTCTCGTACCAGTCTGTTGCCAGTAAAATAATTCTTTTCTATACTTTCATCGTGTGATATATTGGAAGTCATGGCTTGAATGATCTGCTCGCCTGAACTGGATCCCCCAGAAAAAACCCATGATATCAGTTGATGAGAAAGTATCTGAATCCACGTCTTGGTGGCTTCACTATTGCCATATGAAGAAGCATTGGATAATGGAGGGTATGTGTACCACCACGAGGAAGGCGAAGAAGACGTGTTATTGGAATCATTTTTTTCTGCAAAAGACGAAGAAGACGGATTGTGCATGGATTCATAAAGTTTGGCAGTATCCCAGAAAGCGTTTGTTATAGCAACTAATGGTTTCCGTAGGGCATAGCAAGTATATGGAGGCAGATTGCTTTCTTGCTCGTTGAACTGTACGTAGTCTTCTTCACTTTTTTTTGAGGGAAAGCCATAAGACGTGGATAGCAGAGATCTACTATTCCTTGCTTGATTCCACGAGGCGTTCATGACACGACTTTCGTTTGCAGAAGAAGAGAGAAAATGATAATAGCTAAATAGTGCTTCTAGTGAATCGTCTATGGTTTCGTAGATGAGATTATCTGCTGCATGGGATATTATGAAGGCATTGCGAGGGTCTTGTTGGGCCCACTGATACTTCAAAAACTGTTTTAAATATGGATTTTCCTCCTTTTGGAGCAAGGATTGATTCCTCATAAAGAGCATTTTCCATCTATTGCTATGGTATGTGTGCCCCAAATCAGCTGTTTCATTGAAAAGAATTTTTAATTGACGCTGAATTTGTTTATTGTGAATGCAATATTTGACGAGTTCTCTAGAACCAGCGAATGCTGTATCGTGACGAGAAGTAGTTTCATTGAGACAGACTTTTGTCAGATTCTTGAATTCATCTTGCCACGATAAAGTAGGTGCTTGTGACAGCAGACGTCTCCTATTTCCGTTTGCTATTATTTGCGGCTGGCTTGTTATTTTTGATAGCAAGTTCACAGAATACTGCATTCTATAATCTACAATAACGACAAACGACCGAGGAAAGTTTTGATAAAACTGATTTTGAGTGGGAAGTATCACTGATAAGCACTTGATTCTGCTGTCCATTCCTAACAAACAAGGTCCTATAGCTGCGTCGCTAAAATCCAGTTGATGCTGCTCAATTTCTGTAGCATATTCCTCAAAATTTGGATAGAAAAGACACTTTTTGGTTTTTTGAATTAACGACACTGTTTGTCCAATCGACGTGACAGGACACGACTCCAAAAACGTGGCATCTAAAATAGACCCACATCCGCATACTCCAGTTTCTGCTCTGCCGTCTATGACGCAGACTGGTTGCTGTCCATATTGTCCGCACTGCGAGCATAGCACGCTGGATGGGGCATTGCGAATGCTATCTAGCATGTTGGCTACCCCGCAAACAACGTCTGTAGAGGTTGCAATAGACGAGGAAGAGCAATCGCTGTTGGTCATGCACTCGGATACAAAGTGGGAGTTCACGGAGCAAGTACATCGTTTCAGAGCACTATTGCATCCAAACTTTTGGCCAATGGCAGAATCTTGCAAATCTACTTCAGGACACGAAGCGCAGGGGATCAGGTTGGACTCTGTTGGAATATAGTCGTCTATTTTGAGAGATTCCTTTGCACACGTGTCGCTGACAGAACAAGACAGGTACGAAAAATCAGAGGACCCTCCAAAGACGCTACTGCTGTACCCATTTTTGATGGTAGAATCGATCCAACAGCGGGTTGCCAAATGGGCAGTCTGGAATTCGCTTTCGTTAAAGCGTCTCAAGTAATCTGGCGGCCTGCATTCGATCGTCAGTCGAAGCCTTCCAATACATGCTGGCACGTCGAAGCCGCTATGTCCTCCCGAGAGGGCCTTCCATATGACATCTAGTTCGCCTGCCTTTGGAATAAAAAATTTAATGGCTTCGAAAACCACTTGAAGTATTGGCATTATCACTCCACACCATATTTTCACTATTATATTCTCCATGATCCAATTGTAGATTTCACAGAGATAAATCAAAATGTCCTTCATGATTTTTCCAGACGAAGACGTTCCAAATAGCAGTGAGATGACCGCGTTTAATATAGGCATGATAATTTTTCCTGCTGCACTAAAGAATTCTTCCAAGTAGTGAGAGGCAGCTGCGCTCATAGAGGCAGCCGCTTGGCCAGTCAATGTTAGGGCCATGGACACTACGTTTAAAACAAACATTAGAAAACAATAGCCCATGTATAAAATATCCTTTCCTATAGCCTTGATACTGCTCAATGTGTCCTTGAGGTATTCTACTTGTTCAGCTGGACATTGACGCTTGGTTTCGATGCTGAGCCTCACCATGTTTGCATAGAGGTCTCCGCGATAAGGACAGACATCTGACATGGATTCCGACGGATACTTCGATGCAATGGTCTGGTTGTAGTATCGCATGACAGTCTCTGCTGCAAATTCTTGGTTCGTATTGGACCAAGCATAAGGAACGTAAAACATACTGGGCGAAAACAGGCACTCGTTGTTATTTCCCATTAGCTGACAATTAATTTTAGCAATGTCCATTCTGTACTGCAGCAGCGTCTTGCAGAATTCTTGTAGACTTGCTGTCGGCGCTGGCTCGCACAGAGTCACTGGGACTGTGGTGAACTCTATGCTGTTTCCTTGACCTGATTGTTTTGCTTTTTCTGCATCGTGACTTTGCTTGCATGCTTGAAATCTATTTTTTTTCCATGCTGCCTTGTCGACTGTTCCAGTATAAAATCTATGAATGTGGCTGCTGCTGTTTTGGTTGCTATTGCTGCTATTGCTGCTATTAATGCTATTGCTATTATATGAAGAGTTAGTTTCTGTGATTTGATAATAACTCCACGTCCAGTTAGGGGTATTCCAAAGAGCTGCATCACGGAGTAGAGCATCAGCAAATACTCTCTCATTTTGCTGGCTCGAAACCTCAGGTAACAGCATGAATGGCGGAATGTCTCTGATCATATCCAAAAATAATTGCTTTTTTCTCATATTTTCCAGAAAAAACGGAGGTCTCTCATAAGATGTAGTGGTTGAACTTTTCTGTGTATAGTAAGTCAGCGTGGCAAAGGCAGAGGATGGCCATCTCACATAACGCCTCAGAAATTCGAATCCTCCAACCCAAGGCTTTATAGGACTGCAAGAAGCAGCATATTTATCTCCAGTTTCCTTTTGATTGTTAATCGTTTTGCAATGGTGGAGGTAGTCGTCTGCCAACATCTTGGTGAGGGAAGTGCTATAATGCAATCCAAAACTAACTTCAGATGGAATCACGTTGTTGCTGTTACTCCTGTCGTCGTTCTCGCCGTCACTTGGCCCTTTGAAGATCACAAATTCATCGCCAACAAACTGAGAATCAATCAATAAACGAAGATCTTTCTTTAACCTTTTGCTCTCTGGTTTCTTCTGCATCCATTCTGTCACTGAGAGAGGCTTTGCTCTATGCAGCACAAACGTTTGAGTTGAGGATCTGCATTTTGCCTCTGCCTTTCCTGCAGTTTTCGACACTATAGAGCACTCTCTTCCATCCAAATCTTTTTTGGACGAAAGTGGATATAGAAAAGCCCTTCCCATGTGGCAATCCCCTCCAGGAGAATGTGTAGTGAGACCATTTCGATGGACTCGAACTTTCGATACATCTCCCCTGGTCCGCATGAGAAATGGACTCAGTCTGTGCAAGACACCGCACTTTCTTCCTGCTGCATCAGGACCCAATCCATCGCTCATAATCTCCCCGCTGCGCAATGTTCCGCCCAAGTCTGGATAATCAATGATGTCATTGCACCTCTGCCTGAAATGATTCATAACGCGAGAAAGAGCCCACGTGCTGTCGTGCAGGTGCCATATAGTCTGTTTTAAACCACATGGATTAGAACTGTCTTCTAATGGGACATTTTCTGTCGTTAGTCTCGTAGCGTCTGATTCATAAAAGCAATATCCATTCGTAGTCTTGTATGTTTTTAGCTTGTATCTGGCAGATCTCATTTGAACAAGCGGATGGGCTCCTTTGCAATTAGAATAATGGGAAAACATTTTCTTAGAAATCACTGGATTTGGAACTTGAGGAGAAAATAGGTCATCACCTGAATCTCCCCAAAAGGAATACAATCTGAAAGGGCACGACCAATGACCTGCTTGATTGTTTTTTTCCAAAGGGTTCCATATGGCTTGAGGGTATATTTTGCGTGCTTGCCTTATTTCTTGCGAACAATCCAAAAATAACCTTTTAAGCCAACGTTTTGGTTCAGAAAGTTGTGCGGGCATTTTTGTCTGGTCATAATCATAAGGCAAGAGAGCCATGGATTTCAGTACTAGAGGGCTATTGCTTTTTGTCTTATCTATTCCAAACGCTATGTGGCCTGGGTACATTTTTTTTCTGTCCATCTGCAAAAAAGCAGCCTTTTCTCTGCTGTCTATTCTAGTTTCTTCAAACAGTGAATTTCCCATCCAAAGACCGTTGGCAGTATCAGAGTACATTTCTTGAATTAAGACATCCTCGCGATTTATGGACACTCCTGAATGACTATAAAAGACGTCGTCTGAAACTCGTCCATTCAAATCTCTTCCATTCAGGCCACCAAATATTCCCTGTGAGTGAAGACAGACGTCAGACCCTGTAGATGTTGATTTTGTGACCATGTAGGAACACAAATTAGACGGATCGTCTGCTTGCAGCACAGAAGTCCGAGGATAAATGCGTTGCTGGCAGGCTTCTTCGCTTAAGACGAATTCCCTATTCATGAATTCACTGGTATAATTTTTTATTCCTCTAGGGTCTTGACAATGATCAGATGGGTAACAATCACATGCGCATATTTCCCTCCCATTGGAGCACTGGTCTAATCCCCGTTTTCCTTCGAATGGGTTCATGTCGCCTCCCAACCATGGATGAAACTGCTCAAATGGAAGATTGGAATGGAGGATAGATTCCATGCACACTCTGTCTTTAAATCTCGTATTTTTGGTCTCACTGCAGATGGCTTCTCCCAGGGTATGTCTTGCGACTACTTGTTCCAGCGGTCTATTATCAGCAGCTGCATATGCTAGAGAGAACATTTTTACTTTTGGATGGCCCACATTAGCTCGCCACGCGTAGCCTTCTTTGGAGTCTACTTTAGAAAGCCACAGTCCATTTTTTTGACGATATATATTTTCAGCGAAATCACGAAGCAATGCGCGTCTGTTGTCAATGTGCTGGTTGCAAGTCTCAAAGTCTGATGGCGATAAACTCTGCTTTTCGCAATTCATAGTCTGAGTCCTATGTGGATTCTTGATTGCATTTTCCCATTTATGCATGTCCAATTCGATGGCTATTTCGATAGAGTCTAAAATCATGGGATTCACGTAGGCTGTATTGTTTTCAGTGTTGTCGTTCATAACGCTTCGTTTTTTCCATCTCGTGGAATCAAAAATCTGATCCAGTGATATAGTATTCATCAAAATATTCGTGCCATTGTCAATGCTGTTGGCGTGGGCAGATAAGTCTTTGTACTGCAATGAATTTTCTAGGAACGTGGATTTTAAGGAAGAGGCATTTTGGATGTATGGCATGTGGGCTTCTATACTCTTTTGCACATATTCCTGAGAAATAGATGGTATGAAGGTCTGTGTTGCATCCGTCTTCCGAAGATGACAGCCAAAAAGTCCTTCTTTTTCTTTTGAATTTACGCTTTGTTCTCTTCTAGTGCAAGGAGCACATCTGTATAATTTTGTTTGTCCAGATTTAGAAGACTTTGAAGATGCAAAAGGGTGAATCCGCCTGAATTGTGGATTATATGAAGAAGAAGAGAGCAAAGAAGAACATGAAGGAGCATAGGCAGAACAATAAGCCTGGCTTTCAGTAGGCACGCTTTCTAGTCTGAATTTTAAAGCGCATATGCCAGAATATGTTCCGCAGCCGTCTCTATTCCATTGATCTTTATGGCTTGACCACCAATCTTTCATTCCAGAAAATTCCAGTTCCAGTGGACTTGATCTTTGTAGATAAGAAGGCACTGTATTGGTGCCAAAGGTAAACGAGGCCTGAATTGCCGGATCAGCGCCAAAAAGCCATGCCTCTTTTTCTGGATTATTGTCAAACGTATCTAAGCTCCAGGAGCACGAGCGAACGTTTTGGGTGGCATCATGTTTGCAAACCTTTTCCCAATCTTTTGGATACCTTAGTGTATCATTCCAAGTCTCTTTGCTGAATTCAAATGCAAAAGCCTGCACTTCGATCCCGGGAGGCACAAATATACTTTTGATATTGCAAGGAACAAATTCATGTTCAATATCGGAAATGTCGTTGTTTAAGTAATCTAAAACGTTATCAAAGTGCTGGACGAGGCAATATTCATTAGAATCCTTCATTTGATAATGGGATCCGTCTCTGAAGAGTGCGTCGCACACCTGTATTGTATCTTTCGTATCATCACTGTAGACAATTGTGATAATTTCGTTTTGAGTTTCTGGATCCACATAGTTTTCGTTATCTTGTGCAAATCTATAATGTTCGTTTTCTGGGACGGTGTTGGGGTAGAGACATTCGTTGACTGTATCAATATTCTGTTGTTTTTTGCACGCGTAATTTTCGTCTACATCATATTTTTCCCTGCATACAAGATGATTGAACCAGTCTTCGAAATCGGCATTCAAGCTGTTATAAGACGGAGATGCCTGCAGTATTTTTAATATAGAATTAATCTTTAATACCCCAATTTTTCCATCGACTATGTTTTCTTCTATGCTTTCTGAGATGTAGTTCACTTTATCAATAGCCTTGTCAATTGCATTCACCAGTTCCGTTTCTATGATTTGGTTGATTTGATTTAATTCCGTAGATATTGAATTGGAGCCACGATATTCGTAGTATGTTGAAGGCATTTCTACCAGTTGATCAGGATTAAATCGAAAGTTTTGAGGAAAAAGACATGGATCCAAAAAACGCCTAAAAGAATTGTCGCTCACGTGAGCCGGACAAGTGTTATTGTGCATAAAATATATGGCTTGGCGGCATTGATCTCGTTCTGTTTCATTCAGCATCAACTCATCGCATTTCCAGTATGCTTGCGTATAGCAATGAACTTCTGCGCTTTCTGAATTCACAAGTATACTTTGACGAACGTCTGTCAATGCTTTGTTTATTATCTCGACTTGAAGATCATTCACTATACTCAATGAATCTATGTAGAATGCCGACTCTAGTGTCTGCTGTTCACATAAAAGTTTCAGCAGCACTGACTTCGTCTTGATTTCTTCTGAATTTTTCCTGCAATACATATTCCTGTCTTTTCCATTCCATAGAGGCAAGTCCATGCTACTTCGAATGTTAGGCGGACGGATCCTTGGATCAATGGTGCTCAATAAGGCAATGCACAAGGCGTGATGAAACCACTTCAGAGGAATCTCATAAAGTCCAAATTTCATTGCAATGTAGACTCCGCTGATATCCATGCTGTTGTACTGCCTTTGCAGCTCAGATTGTTCTTGTCGCGTAACTCGCATGATGTCAGAAACACATTGATTGATGTTTTCGAAAACGTGCGAGGATGATGTAGCATATTGCCTTGTCGCCACTCTATGGATGAAATCGTAGATTAGTGAATTTAATCTGTCTGTGATGGTTTGGATGTGGTCGTTTTCGTTGGCTTCCGTTAGCACTCCTGTCGACCTTGCTCTATACGCACATAGCGTTTTCTGTGAAATAGAACACATGAGAGTAGTCTTGTCGTCGCTAATGCGTGTGGGTTGTGTGATATAATCATGGAGAGTTTCTGTGCGCACTATAATATTCATCTCGGCCTTGAACTGATCCACTGGAGAAAAACTCTGATACAATAGTTCAAAACAACCTCTTTCAACTTGATTGCCAAGACTTCTCGAAAGGTCTAGTAGCGTCATCAAAACAGGAAACATGTGAATGTCCAGCAAGCAAACTTGACTTGCTACATTGTCATTACTCCAAAACGTAGGGTGAATATAGCCTATGGAGCCGCATTTTCTCAGCGAATTTTCACTGAAATTAAAAGAAAGAGACGATGGATCCAAGCGATTGAGGGGAATCCCATTGTACGTGAATGGCGGGGGGCTGCAAGCCATGCGGTCAGCGCATTTAAAAAACCGAAAAGTGGCCCCGTCTGTATTTGCTGCAGCTAAGTCACTTATAGCTTGATTAGGTGACTGCAAATCTGCGCCCAAAAAACCAAGTGGTACATTAGAACGCTGTTCATCATAATTTAATTTGCCTATTCGAATTTTGGGTGAAGATGATGCTGTTTTGCTGGTCACGTCTAATGATCTCATCCAATGGGACGTACTTGTCGCTGCATTCACAGTTTCCTTGGTGCTGTTACTCCAGTCATTGAATGTTGGATTAAGCTTATACACGAAATGAGAATTTTGAAATAGGGGTTTCTGATGTCCTTCAAATCCAGAGCAAAATTCCAAGCGCGTAGAGTTATCCAATGGGTTGCCAAGATGAAGGTATTCTTTATCACATGCATGAGGTTTCATGTGGAGCATTTTTTGGTTTTGCATGGACTCTCTTGCATTTTCTTCATTTAGGAGCAGACTTTTCCCATCAAATCTCTCTATAATCCAAGGCCAAGAAACATTTGACGAGTCACATTCAAGATATTCTTTATTTTGATTTGATTCTACTTGAATGATGGGGCACAGATCGACGTTGATGCTGTGTCTGTACGAAAACCAATTGCGAAGCGAACAAAACCCATGCACATGAAGCAAATCTGGTACCTGTTCCCACGGAGAAGCCCCTTTCGATGACTGGGTGTATGGGTGATTTGTGTTTTGAAATCCACAAGAGTCTGCAATGACTGAGAATTCTAAGGCGTACGATTCGTCGTTCCAAACATGCAGGTATAGAGGCCCACACTTTCCATTTGCCAAACACACTAAATTATCTGGACAATGAAATCCAGCAAAGCAGGGATATTCTACTTGTGGGCTTGACCTTTGAGTTACTGGATAACACATTCCAGACGTCGAGGTTTCATTTGTTTTGAGACACGTTGTTTTTCCATCTTGAGGGCACATTTGATTTTGATCTTGCGTGTCGCAGTCTATTTCAGATTTCCAATGCACTGTATTTTCGCATGGTCCCCAACCTTTTTCGTATATGGAAGAAAAAATGGTTTCGTGGTTAACGTGTCTCAGTATGGGAATAAACGCATTGTCATATGCTGGATACACATCTCGATTGGAAGATCGATACCTGTTCACTCCATTTGAATCAGTGGAAACAAAATCATTCCAATCTGGAATTCCTCCTGCTGTGAATGAAAGTTTATCTGTTTCTGTCAATTGCCAGGGAACACTATAAGGCGACTCTGCGCAAAACTCTTGCTCAAAATGGAGGTCAATAAATGCCTGTTGATCAATATCGTCTACTGGCCAAGAAGTTCTTGCATCTCTTTTTCCACCTGGTTTTTTTAAATCGGTTACTGGAAATGATGGCACGTCTTCGCCGGTGTATTTCGACATCCTGGTACATATCCTGTTTGTATTTGATTCCATTAACGGCATGCTGATTGTTTGGAGGCGACATATGCCGCAAGTACCGAGATATTGGTGCATTAAGTCAGGATCGCGAAGAGTCGAATGCAAATAAAATGCGATGTGGCTCTCTGAATCGTATGCAAAATGCGAGTCAAATAGCATAGGCGCGAGTTCATCTTTATCCGAGGCAGATGTCATGTGATATCCAGGTCCTAGTGCTTCCATGTCATCGGCCCACCAATCTAGAACGTGACTGATATGGTCCGCTTCTGGCTTGCTGGCCTCAATGCTTTGCTTGTAGACTTCTAAAATATTGATACCTGCATTGAATATATGTTGTGTTTTCTCATTCAAAAACAGATCAAACGGAGAAAATAAGAGCTCCTGTATGGCATTTTGGGGGGGGAGCAGAGTCTTGGCCTCTGTGCTATATAGCATAGACACGGGAGTCTCGCCATTCAACAAGGAAAATGGAGATGGGTTCATGAGAGGGCACTGTGAAAGAGACACGCCATTCGCAATACAGGTAGAGGCGTCGTGAATGGTCCTAGATGTTCTGTTCACGAGGACGCACCAAGGAGTCAAGTACACTGAGTCCAAACGAAGAGTTTCTTCCTGCGCTACAGAAGAAGAGCATTTGGGTCTTGCTAAATCTCGCCAATTTAGAGGTGGAGGTATATCGAAGAAAATTCCCAAGAAATCACACATTTTGAGATGCTTGATTTTGGATGCGCATTTTTGTTTCCAAGTGAGAGCTTGCAAAAACACTTTTTCTGATGAGGCTTCGTTGAGGAAGTCAAGCGCCTGTGCTCTTGCCAATTCAATAACAAAACGAGAGCACGACGCCAAAACGTGAGATTCAAACACTATTTGAGCCATGGGAAATAGCTTGGAGAGCATTTCTTCTACTGATTTCGAAATATCTCCTTCTCCTTCTTCCAACTCGGATTCTGGATCGGGGCTTAACTCAGATGGGGCATAGCATTTGGAGATTGCAAAGTCAGACGCTGTTTTTGTTCCTTGAGCTTTAAAATTCATTGCTTCTTCATAGGTTTTGTTGTGGTGTTTATAATTGGACATTCTTATTCCTCCTCTTCCTTCGCTAAGAAAGCGCGTAGTCTCATAAGTGATTTCTGACGTTCCTACTCCTATCCACGATGGGGCATTTTCGCATTCTTGTTCAGAGCAGTCTACTGGAAAAAAACCCCAAATATCTGACAGGGCAAATTCAGGACATCTCACTCTCCCATCATTCATAGATTTTAAGCAGTCCATTACCTGCGAAGCCTTGTCTCTTTTATATTTGGGACTGACGCGATCATTGCATGCACTTTCTAGTATCTGACATGAACTATTATTGTTGGCTACTGCCGACGACATCATTTCCTTGAAGCTTCTGCATGTATCCATGGAGACGTCGCAGTACTCTTGGCCAACACTCGATATGGTGCCGCACACACATTCAAAATGAGCTTCGCCAATAGTATTTCTTAATAGCCCATACTGTCGAATCCAGGAAGAATTTGCATAGTCTGGTACAGCAGTCACTAACTTTGCTTCGCTGCTGCTAAAGTGAAGGGTTAGTGGAGTGATTGTTATGGGCTTGGTCGGCGTAGTCAAATAGGGAGGTGGCTGGTCCTTTCTGCAGAAATTCGACTTGCTTGGTGCATGTCTCCTATTTCGATGCCAGTGGAATGGGCTGTGACTGTTCATGGCTGCGTCCATGATGCTTCGTGTCAATTCTTCTATCTTTTCTTCGGTAGTTTTATTTGTTAGAGAAGTGGAAACAAACGTGTTCCAGAACCCCACTGGAACTTCCACGTAAGAACCATCTGTTTTGCCAATTTTTTCAATTGGAATAGTCGACGACGGCTGGCTTAACAGGGCCATGCATGAGCCCCAGAGGCTCGACAGCACTCTGTCTTCTTTTGTATTTGTTTTTGACATGGTGTATACTTCTGTTTTTGAATAATTAACAATGGCCTCTGTGGGCGAGAAATGTCCCAAATTCAAGGCTGCATGAGCTGACACTGGGTCTTCTTTCCATTGAAATGGATACTGGGCTTGAGAAGGAGAAGACGAAACATTGGAATACAGAGTCCACGGCATAGTGTCCTGCATTACCTGTTGGTAATAATCAGGAAGATTCGAGAGTACCATGTTGATGATGAAGGCTTCCGTATCGTGACTAGATATCTCATAGTTTGTATCCAAGCAAGGAGCAAATCCATTCTCAAATGAACAAGCTTCTGGGGTGCACCTGTTAGACTTCAAATCATAGCATCCTAGAGATTGTTCGTTTGTATAATTTTGCACTATATATTTTATTTTGGCTTGGATGTGATTTGAAACGTCGACTCTGAGTTCTTGCTTGCTCAAAATTTCACGAAAAAAATATTTAATAATGGAACGTCTTTCGCGACTCCCGCATGTATATGGAGGGATACTGTCATTGTACATTATGTCTCGTCCAAAACAAGGGGTAAAATTTCTAGTCATGCCTCCGTCTTCGTCTCTGGCATAAAATGGACAGTCTAGATTTCCATTGTCATCACACGGGTAAAAATCCATTCTGGTGTAGGGACCAAGAAACATGCAATCCATAAAGTTGTGGATAAAGTCTCCGTCAGCTGAGAATATCATCACGTCAATGTCTCTCACGTCGTGTTCGAATGTAGCGTTGAATTGCTCCCAAGCTTTTTGGAGTTTTTCTGCTGCCTTTTCGTACAGATCACGTGCATATTTGAGCTTGATTGTTTTGGATTGATTGGCGTCATTCGCATGCTTGTTCCACGGAGCAGCCAATCCATGATATTTGGCCACGCCTACTTTGTTGGACTGTGTAGTAGACCATATGGTTGGATTCATTTCACATTTACTTGTTTTTTGATAATCATCATCAATTAAGAATGCATCTGTCGAAAAAGAATCTGAATCCATATTATTTGTCATTGCAACCACGCATGATTTAAACTGCTCCTGAAGTGGAGTACAAGTGCTCATGTTCTGCGAACATGAACTTGCTATGCCCGAAAAAACCATACATGCATCGGGTGGCTCGTTCGCCGGAGCTGTCGTGCTATTGTCGTAGATAAAAAATGCATCTTTGGTTTGCTGTCTGGTTTTGTCAAAGTACATATTCATGCAGGAAGAATAATCTATCTTGAGTCTAGAAATTTCTTGCATGCATTCTAAAAACGAGGGGCTGATAGATTGTGCCCAACTAATAAATTTGGATTTGTCGCTTGATGTCATAACAGACGAAAATACATTAATCTGAGGATCTTCAAAAAAAGGCATGGATTTGCCATCAGTCATCGACACGAAAGCTGCGCCTGCTGCATTATCCCACGTCTTTTGGAGATAATTGAGCTTGCACTTTGCCCACACTGCAATAGGCTCTACTCCTTGATTTCCCAAGATTGGCAGCGATTGAGTTTGCTGTTGTCTGAAAGTTTGACATCCAGTGGCTTCACTCTGCGTGCTCAAGCATTCGATGTATCTTACCACGTGCTGAATACCTCGAGACAATTCAATTAGAGTGTATGGGTTGTACACAATAGCATTTGGTGTTCCGTCTATCAAGTTCACGCTGAGCGTGCCAACACACCATAGGGCTCCTTCATTTAGACCTGCTTGTCTTGATGAATCTGGGATCCAAAATGGCTTGTCGTTGCATGTGCACCATAAAACGTACCGCAGTGCATAATTAGGAACCTTGCAAGACCTCATATTAAACGTATACAGAATATCCTGTAGACTCCATACTAAACTAATGAACAAATCGATAGTGCTGTCAAACGAAAGTTGGAGGGCATATAAAACTGTCTCACCCAATCCAGACAAGAGACTGAGAGAAAATGAAACGAACGCTTCGATGATGGTGCCAATATTCTTGCTCATGTCTATGCTGTTGACCAAGTTTGATATACCCCCAACCTTGACACAGGCGGCCCACGTTTGATCCATGGCAATATCTTCGAATTGAATAGAAATCATGGCTTCATTTTCTTCTGTCAAGGCTAGAGAACTATTGATGGTGCATATTAAAAATCGATGAAGGGCCAAGGCAGGAATCAGCGTAGAGCTCGTTACCAAATTGAAGAAAAGGCCGCCTATACTTGCCGTTTTGAGGTTTTCTTCGCCTATCAAAGCACTTATGTCTTCGCTGTTGCCAGACAAACTCAGGCCACTGGATCCAGTCATCCTGCCATTTAAACCTCCCCATGCTGTGTGCGCTGAGAGCGTTTGTATGAGGCTCATACCCAGTCCTACCATACTTGCGAATGTGTCCTTGCACGAACATACGAGCGTATAAAATTGATCTGTTGGAAATTTTAGGGAGATTTCTCGTATGATTTCGCCTGACAATCCTCGCATCAGAATGAGGGATATTTCTGCACAGGACATGAATATGGCTTTCCAGGTCAATATTGCATGCATGGCCATTTTTTCAAAGACGTTTCCGACGCCGCAAAAGACATTCCTGGTCTGTACTAAAGTTCCTATGCATTTAGACAGCGTACAATCCTGAGCTGCATGACACAAGAGCCTCAACTTTGAGGTGCCACATCCTAGACACGAAGTGACATTGCAAAATATAACAAGAGAGCTTTTCTGGAAAGCAGACGCAGACTTGAAAGATTCTATTTCCCATCCTCTGCTGTTTTGTTTTAACCTAGCTTGTTGGAGCCATTCTGTATCCAGAGCAACGCCAGAAGAAGAAGACGAGACTCCTTGATCGACATGATAATAATATAGAACTCGAATTCCGTTATTCTCATAGTAAGAATGCATGTGAGACCCTCTGATTGGCTTGACTGTGACGAGAGAGGTCGAAAATACGTCCAATCGCGACCAAGTTCCCAGAGCATTTGATGTAGAACCGTCCATGTTTGGATTGAATGCATAAACTTTAAAATTTGAAGAAGCCCGTCCAAGCTGACTAGAAGAGGAAGAGGCAGCAGAGGATATCACTCCAGCATTGGGATCTATCTCAACAATAACGCCTTTATTGGCAAAATTATCAGTTCCAAACTGAATATCTTCAGTGAGCTCACCTGTCTCTTCATCTAATTTCATTCTGAAATTGTTGGTTGGAAGAAAGAAATATTGCCTTTGTTGCATATGAAGGAGAGAGCCTTGTTCCGCCATTTTAATTACTGTATCTAGCTGGGGCATGCACATTTGCCTGCACGAAGTTCGAGTGTGTGCATCTTCAAGCTGAGCGCAGAGCCCGCATGGGGTGTGAAATTCAATGTTTTCCACGCACGTGTAGTATGGGATGCTCGCGTGCATGTCACAGTAGTGTCTAATGCCGTGCACTGTGTACGAATCAGTCACTGTTTTCGTCTTGGATTCTTCTTCTGAGTAGAACGACACTTTTATCTGCAAGCTACAAGAAAAAAACAAGGCAAAGTCATTCGGAATTCCAGAAAATATTTCCACACAAACTAAAATCTTGCATGATGAAACGCTGATTTCGTACAACTCTTTGTCTCCAAACAATGCTTGCTGAAGATTTGTTCCCAACACCTTGCTTTCGATATCCTTGGACGTCAAAACGTATTCTGGCGTCCCCGCGCTGGGATTTGTAGAATCACATGTCCACAACAAGACTTCGTTTGTTTCGGATTCTGTAGAATAAGAAGAGAGCAGCGAAGGAGTTATGGATACGGCCGTAGTTTTCTTCGTAGTATAGACATACAGATAAGTAGCAGAAGAGTACGCTGACGTGTTTTGAATAGAAAATTCCACGTGAGATATCTTGAATCCCTCTGTTTTTTTCATATTTTCTAGATTTTCCAGGCACTTGTCATCTCTTATTCCAGCATGAAACACTGAAGCCAGAATGGACCCAGCGCCTGGAATGCAAAAATATTCTATGCCATACGAATTCGTATTCATGAGAATATTTTCTACCACAATAGCTAGACAATAGTCATTTTTATTTTTGCATCTCATAGAACAAGGCGAATCTGGATGTGAATACCACAAAGAGTCAGATGGACTTGGATTACTTTTGATTCCTCGAATGAATCGATTTCGAGACTGCAGGAGCCCTGTGCTTCCTGAAGTAGACTGCATCCAATCTGAACTGTACTTATTAAAAAAGGGACTTTCCACTTGATGATCATAGTAGTGTTGACTGCGCAGAGCCTGGATAGAACCCGACTTTTGAACTCGCATATACTCGGCTTCAAACATGGCTATAGAATCTTCGCATCTCTTTCTACACGATGATGTTTTGGCGCACACGTGAAAATGATGGCTTGGCATGGGGTGCAGTACGATGGCAGACGGATTGTCGTTCAAATTATTGCAATCCATGGCTTGGGTCCTCTGCACAAAGAATTCGTCTAGCACCGAAGTGATTGCTTCCGATGCCAAGAAGCTGTATTTAGTCCACGTGTCAAATGCCCCAAACATCTGCCTTTCAATATCTGTTGAGTACTGGGCACATACTCTATTCACATTCTGGGTACTCAAGATATTTTGCCACAACCCTTTTCTATTGGATGAAATGAGGTACTCGCAATTTTGAAACGTATAAGAAATATATTCCTGACCTACTGGATTCACACACAGACATCTATAAAGACCCATGTCAACAAACATGGTCAGTGCTACAGTCCATACACCTCGAGGCATCTCTGCTGCAGCTAAACAATTGTAGTATACAGCTGCACCCAGAGAAGACCCATATCCTATCATGAGCCGTATTCCAGCACAAGCCTGCTTATGACGTTCGTGGATCACATGATCGTAGCGATCCAATGTATCATACATGTGGACCCAAAGTGGTTTCAATGTATATTGATTATTTTGCGCATTTGCCAAGAGATCCAGTGCCATTGGCAGTATGCTCTCGTACGTTACTTGCGCCCACGCCAGCACTGGCATAGTAAACGATGTTCCTATGATGGGGGCTACGGGATTCTGACCAGCCATCAGAGACCCTAAGTCTGCTCCAGAAAATAGATTTCCAGCCACTGCTGAAGAAACTGTCTTTGTGATACTAAACAAAGACCCTAGTCCAGATTTCACAAATCCAGTCAAATGACTGAATACGCTGGAAACAGACAATAATCTTCTCCTGCTGCGTGCATCTGTTTTGAATATCACTTCTTCTATACCAAGATCCATAAACTCTGGGTAGCGGGTAATCTCAAAAATACTTATGATGCGAGTGGCATCTCCAGTGACTACTGCTCCTTGTAGAAACTGACCAAACATCTCCACTTCCTTGCTCTTGACATTGCCAGAATCTACAATTTGGTGGACGAGCCAAGATGCGATTTCCCAAAAAGCTTCATTTGCTGCATACATATTTTCGAAGTAATCTTCTAAACTAAAAAGATTCATTCCACAATTTTCCAAAACAGAATGCTTGAGGCTGTTTTCTGGGCATCTCTGACGAGATCTTGCAACTAAAAGTTCCTGGATAGCAAATGGATTTAAAACAGCATTCACTGGAACTTTAAAGAGGAAAGCAAGAGCTGCTAGAGAATGTCCTACAAATTTGCCAACGTCTGGAAGCAATCTCAATTTCGGACACGACGACAAGAGCAGTGCATTGGAAGGCATGGATGTTTGGTTCAGATAGACAAAGTAATCTTTTCTGGTCCACGGCGCTGCTTCTTGCATTCTATAGCTAAATTTTGATATGAAATAAAATGCAGTCGTTCCTTTCATTTCAGCATCTGAGAGCAAATACCCCAAATCAGCAAAGTGAGCCCTTCTCATAGCTATGACTATATTGTACTCGTCAAAGTCTTCTAGTGATTCTACCCACAAGTTGTATTGTTTGCTTGACGTACACATGTCCATCAACTCACTCCCTGTTTTGTATGCATTTGCGTTGGGTTTTGGAATGTCGTGGCTAGAATCTGACAAGGCAAACGACATGGACACATTCGGAGAGCAAGTCCGAGAAGTGGGGGATGGCGCCGAAAAATAGCACGCTGATCTCTTGTACTGCACTCTCCAGAGTCGCATTGGATTATAAGACGATAGAAACATAATTTGTGTTTGGGATAGAACCCCGCGCGTAGTACAATAATTAATCATTCCTGTGATCCAGTCAAATGAAGGATTGGTTGCGTACCACATTACGTCCACTGATAATACTGAAGGGCCGTGAGGAATGACTGTTTGCGCGTAGTCTAGAGACTGAGACAGGTACAATTGTCCTGGATTTTTGTTTGCAAATTCAGATTCTTTACTCAAAACACTGGCTTGCTCGGCCACTGGGACACCTATATCTGCGTGATATTCTACCGTGAACTCATTGTATTGGTTGCCCACTAGGGTAGGAAAGTCCACTAGGTACTGTGGAGGGATTCCTATGCCTATCGACATTGGGTACCTTCGAAGCTGAACTCCTCCAGCAACTACTAATGGCTGATAGTCCAAGAAAAGCCTCACGCCATTATCCCCTGACCTTGAAGTAACAACCGGAATTTTAGACTTGTCTGTGGGGCCATAGTAGTTGGTTCCAAGCAAGTAACTTTTGTTCCAAACTTCAGTGATACAAGATGATCGAAAAGAGCATGCATTGGGTTCTTCTCCAAAATTCACAAAAGAAGAGGACGCAGACACTTGCTGATAGGCGTTGGATTTGATCAATGATTGAGTAGACTGTATTGTACACGTGCTCTTCATGATAGCAGGTTCATTCAAGACTTGATTAAGATTATTATCACCTTCTGTTTTCTGGATACCACTGAAGGGAACGCAATCTCTACCTGCAATCAATACGCCATTTTCCCATTCGGCAGCCCCTCTCATGATGATGGGCTGCGCCATTTCGCCGCGCATGTGCAAGGCCATGCAATATGGAAAGCAAATCCCCTTTGTGAAATAATTTTCTGGAAAGCATGCCATTGATTTGAGGCCATCCTGACTTCCGCATATAGGTATGGCATATATAACGACATCGCCTGTCAAACAATTTTCTCGCCTCAAGGAGCATTCTTGGGCTTCCCTAAAATCAGAGCCTGCGTTTAAATTCGAAATCACGACTCTTTTTTGAGGCCAGCGCAAACTTTGCACTACAATCTTGAGTCTATCACAGCTTAAGAGTTGGGTTTGAGTAGAAAGACTCCATTCAACTGGCAAAATCCACGAGGTTCCGTCCTTGGTCACAATGGAGCACTGCATGGATACAGTAGTGACTTGATTTTGGTAATTGTCGCGACAAGAGCATCCGAATAATCCGACGCCATTGTCATTCACAGAGGAACCTGACGGCATGATGGTTCGCGCGATGCCGTATTTTGTATTGATGTTTGCAGACGGGGGCCAAATGTGAGGGGCGTAAGATGTCTGCAAGGATCCGCTGTGTTCTACAAATACAGCACTGGATCCATCTGTCAGCGCAAATGTAGACGGAGTCATTCTAACAAGAGCAGTGACGTTAGCACCCATCAACCTACTTCTCACCTTATCAATTTTGTCAGACAGTACATATTCATAATCTGATTTCACGTTGCAAGTGCTATTGTAGTCGAACAAAACGTCTTTTTTATGTATTGACGCTGTCTCGCGAACTATATTGTACCCCATGTCAATCCAATTGGTGATTGCATTTCCAAGCAAAGTAGAAGAAGCAGCTAACAAATCAAATGCATGCCCAAAATCAGGAGTACACATGGCAGGCCGTTTGAATATGCCCCCCGCCATAGCGCAGCGTTGGATGGCCGATGACGGTGCTGATATAAAAGCATGCATGATGGCGTTGCCTGCCCTATCTAGAGACATCCACAAGTCTGGGTCTACCAATGGGTACAGTGTCACATTCATAAAGAGGGCAATAGCATGGCACGAGGCTCCTATCGTCATGATTCCATGTCCCGCTGCGGATTGAAATTTTGAGAATCCAGAGAATAGATCGATTTCACGCTTGTGAGATTCGAAACACGAAGAAGCTACATCAGAAAGAGACAACTCTGTACAAGATCGATCGCTGTGGTTGAAACACAACGAGTAGGACGGCGATTGGGCTGTGCCATTTTCGTGTAGGAAGACGTTGTTATTTCCATTGATTTGCTGGACTGTCATATGATCTCTGCAAGACATTGCATTTCGAGTGACAAAATCTTGAAACGACTCGGTGAATGCAGGAAATGATTCAGCTGTTCCCTTCAGAAATGATATGAAGTGATTTTTCCCTTCGCCTATTGCAACTGCATAGAGCAATTGGATAGGAGTCTGCACAATGACATAAATGCAAAAGTTCAAGGCAGGAAGAACATTGCTACCAATGAGATCCAGCATGTTTATGGGGAACATCACAATTGTATTGAACGTATCTCCTAAAGATGTGTTGAATGATTCTATGATGAAAATCATGAACTCTACCCATTTTTCGTTAATGATTACTAGAATGACTGAGAAAATGACGAATGGGAGAAAAACGTAGATTGCTGTTATGACAGCTCGCAAAACAGTCACACACAAATGCACGAATGCGTTGAGTATGAGCATGAGAAATGATATAGCATGACCTATGAGCGAGTGGTGCGCGTACGTTTGAAGAGACGATTTAAATGTATCGAGGGTGTGTGATGGATACTGAATGGACATGATTGTAGAAACCAACGAATGTGTCAATATTCTGATGATGCGATAGAGCAATATGCCTCCTAATGCTACTATGCATACGAGAGAGATATAATGCAAATTGTGGTTGATTGCATGAGTGACACTCTCTCTTTTTGTCATGCTCATTTTTAACTTTATTTGTTTTGCCCGCGAACCTATGTCTATATTTTTCTTTTTTTTATTCGTCATATTCATTCAATAAATACTGTATAGCATCATGAGACATTTCGTCTATTTTCCATTCGCTATCACTCGAAGCACATTCATTCTTGCAGGTATCATAATGTATCGAAACAAATTTTTCTCCATTGAATGTTGATAGCACATTGTTCCATTTCAAAAAAACCACAGGTGAGATTTGGATGTTGCTATGCTGGTCTCCGTCGCAGCACACAATGAAGTGCGAAGAAAACAATTGGTAAGTCAGCATGGTGTCGTCCATGCAGTAATCTAGAAGCTCTTGCCACCTTTCTTCTTCTGCCAATACAATGGCATTGCTTCCCGAACCACTCTTTGAATTCAATTTATTCAAGACAAGCAGGGAATCCAACTTGCAGGTATTTTTGAATATGTACTTCAGAAACATGAATGGGTCTACTGTCTTGAGAACCCAATCCGACATTCTTTTGTCGTCCACACAATCCGGAAATGATCTTTTGATAAACTCCAGATCGAACATGACGACATTGTAGCCAATAATACAAGTCGACCGATCTAAGAGAGACAACACGAGAGATTTATTTTTTTCTCGTTCGTCATCTGGGATTTTCCAAAATTTTAGTTGATACTTTTTGTCTTCTGCAGCATCATACATGCATATGCATGTGATGGGGGGTAAAGGGACAACGTGCAGCCTCTCCATAGTTTCAATATCTATCGCCAATGCCATGCTTTTCTAGGGCGCGTGCTCAGTTTCTGAGTGAAGTGGGCAGCAATAGAGCAGTCGTCTGGCAATAGTCAATGCTTGGAGTTTTCTGTCAGTCTTAACATCTTTTATAATGACATGAGTCAGCGCACCCAAATCAGAAGATGTTCCTCTTATATTGTTCTTGGACACTACGTTCTTCAGCACGTGGCGCATTTCGGGTGGCAATTCAGCATGTCCAAATTTTTGAGAGTTGGCTACCAGTCTTGCAGCAATATTTTTTTTTAAATGCTGCTCTTGTGCTTTCTTCATTTTGGAATGCGCGTATATATGCCAGAGCTCTTAGATTAATTTATCTATAGAGCATGAGATTGTTTGTACTCAGCCATACTGTTCAGTTTTTTATGTTTTGGGTTGCTTTCACTCAAGCACAAGTGAATAACCATATCAATTATGAGGTGACTGACCGACAAGCATGGGACGCTGCCGTCAATGAGTTATTTGTGCTGGACAGCGGCGCATCTCCTATTTCAAACCATGAAACCTGTTTCCATAATCTAAAGAGTCTTTTAATCAGACAGAAGATTCCACTCAATGTCACTGCCATCCGAAATTCAAGTCCATCTTACTTGTATAAATTAGCCATGTTAGCGGGGATTTCGGGCATCACCTCGTGGAAACGAGAGACAGTGTCCAGTTCAGGCGGAAAAATCAAATTGACAGATCATGGATATCCTATTCACCCCTCAAGTCCCACAAATATTGAGAGTGATGTTATGACTTCTATAATATGCGCATTGTTGATTGTCATTGCCACGTTTCACTTAATGTATGTCCTTAATCAAAGATCAGAAAATAAAGAATGATTTTTTGCATTTTTGGTCTTGGATTTCTTATGAGCGCTCATGGATTCAATCCTTGATGCGTCTGCGTCTGAGAAGATCTGAAGGACTTGAATATTCTGGATGCCAGTGAGATCGATGTGTTCTCCGACGCCTCCTTTCCCGTCATCCTGAATGTCAAGCACGTACGTGGCTCTAGTGCTGTTGGGACCCACGACTAAAACTCCATGAGATATGCAAATGTTGAAATTCACGTCCATTAGAGGGATGCCAATGGTGTCTACTTCCATATCTTTTGCGTGTTGGGCATCAAGAGTATGGATAAATTTGAGGAGGGCATTTTCTTTCTTGGATTCTAATAGTTTATTAGCATATATAGATAGATTGCGAGATCCGTTTGTACAATCTGCCCAATTAATCTCACAAGCAACTAAATTTGCAAAAAGATCAAAACAAGTACACGATCTTCTGAGTGAATTGGCGGCTATTGTAGGGTCTGCGCTGTCACGGAAAAACCTATTCATGAGCAAGGAGACTCTAGTGTAGTGCTGTCCTTGTACAGATTTGCAAAAATTTACGAGTTGGCGCACTGCGACTCGCTCAAAGCTTTGAACTACTCTGGAGATTGTTTTGACGTCTTCTTTTGAGTCATACATGTCTTCCCATTGCGTCAATTTTTCTACATTGTTTATAAATTTGTCTACGTTGTCCGAATCATTGTTACTGGATGCCTTTAAGAAATTTCTAACTGCAATTGATTTTTGGTGAGTTTCGATTTTTTTTCTTTTGGCTGTGTCCCTCACGTGCTCTTCTATCCACGGCGACTCCCATACATAAGAAAAGTCTTTTCGTCCCGACGTATTAATCAGGCCAAATATTTCTCTGGCATATCTCAAGTCTTTGTTCATGTACCCTCCATGCACGTACTCGTTAACGCGCTCGCGCAGAGCATCACTCATGGGATTCAATCTGTATAAGGTACCCTTTGCTACTCGTTTTTTGAAATTGTGATATTTTCCTTCCAAAACCAGCGATGTTAACGGATTTCTTGCGGTTCTTGTTGTGTTTTCTTCGTCCATTTCATCATCTTCTGAAAGCATTAAACGAGACGCTGAAGGATTGGGGTAATTTTCTGTAGTTGGATGCGTCCATGATGTTTGTGCTGTCTTTTCTTCTTTTATGAATTCCATGCGTGTGTGAGGGATGTAGTGTATTTTTTTATGATAATACAAATGTCCCAGAAGTATGCATTTCCTTGCTCTATATATAGAATTACCTTCTGCATGTTTATATTATACTGCCTTATCCCAAAATATGGAATCAGTAGTAGAAAATATAATGTCGAAAACGAACACCCACGGCAGATTGGTGTCTCAATCTTCGGGTTCTAAAGTTTGGGTATATGACTGTCCGCATTGGTCACAAAAAACAAGCAGCTATCTCAACTTTTGTTATCCTAATATTGTTACCAGCGTAGAGCAATGCTCATCGTCTGTTTCTGGTTTTGTGATTATTTTGGAAGAGAAGAAACATTCATACGCATTGTTTAGGGTGTGCATAGCTTTCTCCTTCATTGTTTTTTTAAGTCTTGTTTTATACGTTTATTATAATCTGGACATGAACGCTTCCGAGTTCTTGAACTGGAAATTATTGGTTCAATATATCATGTCACTAGTCTGATTTTGAATAAGGAATTATCTCCAGATTCTGTAGTTGAAGAATACGGACCCAATGACGACATTTGGAACACTTCTCCTTCTCTTCGTCTCTTTTCGAATTTGAGATGAATTACTTCAAATTTGTCTAATCCACTGAGCAGACAGTACTGCTCTATAGATACCATCAAGGATAAAAAGAATTCCATTGAAACAGATATGCTCTGAGTTTCTCTAGTCTTCCAATAAATGGATGTAGTGTATGCGAAAGATATGAACGCAATAGCCATGAATATAGTGAATCCATTGATAATTCTATAATAAATGTTTCCAAATGTGCTATCTCTGCTGCACTGCCAGTGAAAGAGAATGTTGCCGCAGAGGAAGCAAATGAGAGCAATCTTATGAACAATCATGTTTGTTCCTTGGATTCCAAGAACCACGAACCAGCCAATCATCTCTAAGCTTATAAAAAAAGTAGTACTATACAAATAATCGTCCATGTGGCATCTGGCTATGAATTGGCTGAGGCCAATCATCATACTCGACATTCCTATGATTATGACAGTGATGCCGCAGTATTCTTGGTATCCATCAGAGATGTATAACATTCTGTTTTCTCTATCTAAGCCTTCCATTGGAAAAAAAGATGCAATAGATAGGCTGAAGAACCATATCAGAAAGGTGGCAATATAGGTTCCATATATGATTAAAAAGCGGACTGATATAATATCTTTATGGGATGAAGGTTGGATGACTTGCCCTTGCGAGGCAAAGGTTCCATTATTGGCATTTTCTGTCCACCACTGCCACGCATGCAGATTGGAAATATTTTTATTGTCGTACGTAGCAGAAGATGGCACGTCCATTACGCCTCTATTTCCCCAAAACATTCTCTATTACGTTCAATGTTTTTTTCTGTTAGCTATATATATCTTATCTGTGCGTCTTGGAAACAATAATTTCAATGCTGCAACAACGTTTCCATACAGAGGAGATTCTTTGTGGAGGCTCAGCGAATGGAATAAGAGTTCTGTTAGCATTAGTATGTCCATAATCAAAAAAGATGCTGGCAAATCCTTTTTTGTTTCTTTTAATTTGCGTGAAGATTTATTAGCAGACAAACCTCTACTCAACACATGCACTGTCATGCTGCTGAGTCCCAGGAAGACGCCAATCAACACCCTAAAAAATATTGTCTTTGTAGTGAATGGCTCTACCTTTTTTTTCTCTTTATTATACGAATACAGATTCAAAATAATGCTCTCAAACAGCGACCAGCGAGCAGCAACCTTTGTTTCTTTTTGAGATTCTATTTTGAGTGATTCAAAATAGGCATTTAACTCTGTGGTGCTCGTTATATGCAATATGATGGCAATGCAACCCAACAATACAAGCACTAATATTTGTTCAGTAGAAAGACTGTACAATTCTGTCATGGAAACTTCTTTATCACTTGAATTTTTGTTGATTTTCTTATTGTACCATTCTCGTCCTGTTTTGAGAAGAATGTTAAATAGAGACTGTTCTATAAACGAAAACGACGCGTTGCTTCTCTCGCCATTAGTTGTGGGAAGCCAATTTGTGGGCAGCCAACTTAACCCTATAGCTGACAATCCATATGAGAGTATGTTGGATGCAGAGAACAGCCCAGTGCTTTGCATTGTCCACTTAAGAAGCGACAATAATAGCATGTGATTAAGGGGTTTCTAAAGATTGACTGGCTGATTTGCTTCTACAATTTTGCCTTGAAGATTTTTGAAGTGAATGGTATCAAGCTTTATCATGCTGTCTTTAGAATGCAATATATATATCATCCGTTTATGCGTAAGATTATCACTGTCATCGTCATCTAAGTATAATAACGAGACTAGAGTTTCTTTTAGACCCGAATAAATAGTGTAGAAGGCTTGTTCCATGGACAGATGAATGCCTAATAATCTGCCTATTGCATTGACAACTTCCCCAAATACAATAACACTAAAGAGCTTTTGAATGGGAGAAAAATATTTATTATCACTTTTCCATTTGTGCTTCACTTTCAAGAAAACGTCAAATATTGGGTTGGAATGGCTTGGAGAATGAACATTCCACGCAGCCTTATTTTTCCTCAGATTGATATGGTCCATGTTGGGTTGGTTTAGACTGAAATGATTCGTGTGATATATATACTTGTTTTTATAACATAGACCTACCAATTTTGATATCCACTCTCTCATAGCAGCCAGCACTATAGCATGCAACTCCAATCTTTCTTCTCTCGTCGTATGCAGTGGCTCCAATCGAGTCAACGCCAATTCGATAAGGCTTGACGAAGACGGGTCTCTTCATGATGGCCCTTTCGGCGTAGTCGTGATCTCGGATCTTCATCATGGCTGCAGTCGTGGGGTTCACATACTCTACTTCGCCTTGGTCTCCTCCATTGGTGATGCGCTTGACCCTCAGGCCGTACTCGTCAAACATTCCAGCTTCCGCTTCTTCTTCAAAGTACCACATCATCTCTTCTCCTGCTTCCACAGCGAAGCGCCCATTTTTGATAGTAATCTTGCCTCCTATCATGAGCGTCAGAGCATTGTCGTGGTGGATGGGGTCTGCTTCGGCGTCACTCATCACAATTCCAGCAAAGTAGAGTTCGCTTGGATAGTAGGCCAGACCCTTGACAGTGCAAGATTTTTTGCAATGCTCAATGCGCTCTTCCTCGCTCCTGCAATCATAAAACTTTATGTACCACTTCATGAGGTCGTCTGGCTTTCCAGCGTTCATGACAGCTGAATTAGTGAATACTGGAGGCAACCCTCTCTGATCGCTATAACAGAGCCCCAGTGGATTATAGGGCCTGCTGATGCCAAGTGCGATTTCTTCCTTTATGGCTCTAAACTCTGCCTTATTGTTTCTAACAATCATTGGATCTGCCAACGAGTTATAGATGTTGAGACATAAGCGAGCCGTGGTGTGAATGCGTGCACTAGTATCAGTATTGGTATTGGTGGCACTTGCCATCCCAACGCCACCTATCCCCTGATAACTCATGTTTGATGTGATTTCAAAAGAACAGACAGTGACAAATAATATATAATACTCAATTTATTTATTTTCTGAATCACGTAGCATCCAGCTGGCGAATTAGCTGCATAATCTGACAATAATGAGGATAATCGCCAATGTTCTTATGGTCCATATAAGACTTTCGCATTGAATACTCAATGTGATTTAACGCTTCTTGAACTGACATATTGGGCGTGATGGGCACAGTAGAATACATGCACTTCACTCCTTTGTGGGGCACATTGCGAGTATTGACATAAATGCGGCGACTGTTTTTGTCTTTATTTGCATAATTCATCTTAAAAATCTGAATCACACTGTCACTTGGACTCAAAGGTTTTTCGTGGTGGAAATCGTTGGAGTTTGCTAGAAAAATGAGTGTCTGACCGTCGTCTGTTTTCCTATTGCGATATCCCATGATTCCATTTTGCATGGGAGCAATGCAAATTTTCCCTTCTGGGTCATTGAGACCCAACAAAGCGGAAGCCTGTGGTGGCAGCTTCAGAGGCACATCATACATATCCTGTCCCTTAGTTTTCTTGATCAGATTAAAAAACACGTCCTTCAAAACTGCAGTAGAATCGCCCTTGAGATGATATCCGTGGAGAGAGCCCATGTTGGGGGACGCGAAAATCACGCGAGATTTTTCACTTAGAGGAATGGCTGCAGCTACTTTAGCCAGAGCATGATCTATGGGGGTAAAATTGGTAATGCAATTGGGTGGCAGCACTCCGTCGTGATCTTTCACTAGTTTAAAGTGCATGGCAGAATGGTCACTCTGATCTGGCCTGTTCACTAATGAATACGAGATAATTTTGCCATTATGGCTTGCAACGCAAACACTGCCGTCTTCATTTCCGTTAGCAGGCTGGGTTAGATAGTCATCTTTGATGAGAGAAAGCACTACATTGGAAGGGGTGTGAGCCACGTAACCATCTGGAAGTTTAGTCAGCAATACTGGCTCATGGCTGTTTTTCTGCTGAATCAATTTCACGATAGGATCAATGAGAGAAAGCATTCCATCTTCTTTGCCGACAACGTGTGTTGCATCGCACGAAGTGCCAGTGCAAAACTCTCGCAGAGAATTCACATGCCTGGGGTCTAGCTGAACTACATGAAGATCTCCAAATTTGCCAAGAGTGTGGGAACAGTTTATTTTATCATCGGAAGGAAACAATTGGGTTGCCATGTTCAATGATATTCTGGGATGTGTAGAGATAAAACACTCTTGATTCAAATATATATTGTATTTTTTTTCTACTTAAATATAGTTGAATCATTCTAACAGCAGAAATTTTTGATATGGAAGAGAGCTTGTGAAATTGCATAGTTTTTCCTCATCTACTTTTGGATCTATGTGTGAGCCTCAGTGTTCACAGCAACTATGCACCATATCTTTTCCGTTCTCATTCACTGTCGAAACAAGCAGAGACTTTTTGACATTTGAGAAAAAGATACGGGAGTTTTTGGGATGTGATGGGTTGTACTGCTCTTTTTTTCAAAGTGCAGAGTATATCAATTTGAAGAATGTCGTGAGGATGGCACTTCTTCAAACCAATCATGAAGCGAGTAGTGCCCGCCTTCATACCAATAATGAAAGTGTCGTTATACCCATACCTAGAACGTCATTGATTATCACATTGCTTCACGATTGTCAAACTTTGATGATCAAAGATTCTTCTGATGATCGCAAAATGATAGAAGATGCGGGCGTCGCTTCTTATTCAAAAATATCTACAAATAAAAAACAAAAAGTCCAAAATCCAACGCTGACCTACAAAAACACTTATAGCCTCCATTCTCGTTCTCATTTTTTAAAAGATCAAGAAGCAGGAGAAGAAGTCGAAGTGGAAGACCACGAAAATGACGAGGAGGAGGGTGAAGACGAGCAAGTGCTTGAAGAAAGCACCAAGGATGACGAAGAGTATTCCCAAACATACAGGAAAAAGTGCAAATTAAACAGCATTGCTGGCTATGAAGTGGATATTAAGTCTTTTGAGCAGTTTGAATCAATCATGAAGAAGAAGAAAATTAACAAGCTATAAACATAAAACATATTTGTTTGTGTGTATTTGTTAAAAAAAGGTTTTATTATGCTAGTAGCGAAACGTGCTTTGTTGAGTGGAATATTATCCATATTATGAACGCAAACGCAACGCGCGCTTTGTTTTATTCCATTGTCAACAAAGATCACTTTCTTCGCCGGCTAATAGTGCACTGTGTGAATCAACGAGTTCAAGATTTTTTAGACCCACTCACAAATACACTAGCATTGATTATGACATCTCCCATCCAAATAGTTTTTTGCGAATCCGGAATGCTTCCGTTTAAGACTAGTCTGTTGCCAGTCTTTCCATACTCGTCTTTAACAGCCGATGAAATCTGTTCTTTAATTCAAATCATAGAAAAAACAAAGTGCACTGCGCAGCGGGAAACCATGGAAACATCGGGTCAGTATACCCTTACTATTCACTACCAGCAAGGCAACTCTAGCAGCGCACTAACCAGTTCCTTTCATCAGCAACATATCACCCAAACTCTTGCTACTGATGCAATAAACAAGCATAATGAGGTAGTAGTAGCAGAAGCAAGTGCTGCATCAGTACCTCTCTTTGTATGCAAGCGAAAGGTATTAACTACTTTTATTCAAGTTATGTTGCATAAGGACAATGCATATCTGAATGATAATGTCTGCAAAACGCTATGCAACATCATACTTCAGAGATTAATGGCACGGGTTCCTATTCCATCCAATATCATTGCGTCTGTAGTCGAATATATTAAAAACAATGGCAACAAAGTAGACGAAGACCAATGCGAAAAGGAAGACGATGAGGAAGGAGAAAAAAGTGACTCAATCATTCAAGATTTTGAATACGAATAGAATAAAAATACTATATATACATGATATATTGGGAGTGCTCAATTTCAAAATAAATGCAGCGCTTGAGTGCTTCTGCTCATCAGGGAGATTCAACTCCGGTATATTATGTACCTCCTCCACAGGATTCCATGGATACAGGTCATCAGGATGAATCGCATTGGATTTTTATTTATCTTCAATTTTTATCACAATTACGAAGCCATGGCTTCCAGGAGTTTTGAAGATTCTGTCCAATAAATTCCTAGCTGCAGGCATATGACAATGTCGTCTTTGAACCCTCCAACTTTTCCGCTGAGAGCATACTTTCCCTTTTGAAACACGTCATTTGGCTGCTTAAATTGGAATGAATATATTTCCAGCTGCTCTCTCAGCCTCCGCCTAGTTTCTTGTGGATCTCTTGATATCAGCTGCCCAACTGGCAGAATGCACACTCTCTGCTCTCTCAGCAATACGTTTGTCATTGTCATGGCTCCTAATTTGACGTTTTCTGTAGTCAAAATTCCAGTCCTTCCAGCCTGTAGGTCTTTATAAAACATGACTAGATCTAGGTGTTTCAGGGATCTTTCAAAGTGCTCTGCCTCAAATCCCAAATTTCGTTCAACAAACACAGTGATCAGAGAGAATTCAAACTCTGGTATTTTCCTGATATCACCGATATGAGCCTTCACGAGACTGAAATGAGATTCTGGTTCTGTTCAACCAAAACATTAGATATATTAAAAAAAATATATAATGACTTTGATTTTACCTTTGCATCCGCCCAGTGCTTCAATCCCAATAATCTGCCAGCCACACAAACACGTTAGGTATTGATAGAAACGTCATTTATCGATGGTAGACGTGCGTGCGACAGGAATTGGTCGTTCATTTGATATTTTTATGTATGTTCTTTATAGCGGGGATCAAATTTTCATAAAAGACATGGTTACGCAAGCTTGCATAGAGGCAGCAAACGAAAACGAATGCAGAGAGCTTCATCAAGTTTTGGAGCATAAGGATAATTTGCTATTGTACAAGTGCCTATTTTTTTTGCTCATTGACTTCCACCAGCCTTTTCGACAATGGGCACTAGAACAAGGGCCTAGTATGGGCCTTCAGCCAGTGTGCCCCCACAAAATTCATCGCTTTCTTCAAATTTTAAGAAATGAATTAGTGCCAAATTTTCTGGTCAACGAATCTATGAGATTGGATGATTTCGAGCGTGTGTTGAAGATAGAATATATTCGATCATAACTTACGCAAATGATTCCCTTGTGCCGAAAGAATGATATCAATGCGAAATCGCTTTGAGGTCCTCCTGCAGCAGGATCAATGACAATATAAATGGGCTGCTTCCATTCTAGTTCAGGAGGCTTTGAGTGCATAACTGCTTCTATGTCAGACGTCCTGAAGCACTGCTGCAGCGAGTCAAAGGCCAGTCCTGCTAACTCAGACTGAATCAAATCTGGCCTGTCTGCCATCACAGCTTTGAGCCTCTCGTGTCTGACGCTGCTCTGCCATTGCGGAACAAGATGCAGCTGGTGCTTGCATTGAGCTGCTAACCCCATTTCTTTGCACGCATTGCAGGCCAAAGATACTTGGAGCTGAGCAAATACTGGGAGATTTGTCACTGGGTCTTTGATTTTGAATAATCTGGTATAAAAACTAAAAAAAATGTTAGGTGTACGAATTTTTTGGACTTATGCATATCACACAATGTCTCTTACTTTAGCTCGGAAGTTAGCGTAGAAATGCATATAAGTGACGTAACACCTATGAGCAACAAAGGCGCCACTGTCTCATAAAAAAAGCCTTGGTCTACATAAGCAGCTTCTTCTAGAATGATGATGTCTCCTCCCGTCCCCTTTGTAGTTCCTGCACAGGGCCGGGGAATAGTGGAATGGAGGAAAGCGGAAGAGTCAAAAATCAATAAAAGATGCTAGCGCATGTTCTCTTCCAAAATTTATATATATGCATGATATGTGTGCATGTGTGATTTTCTTAATTATATCTCAAGATATATTCCAAGGTAACATTTATTGCCCTCACATTCCATTTCGATTTTTGATTATGAGTGCAGGGTTATATTTAGAATTTCCTGATGAAGCGCCATGCGTAGTAGAAAAAATAGATTCTACTATGAATGACAACATGCAACAAACTCATACCAAGAAAAAGTTGGACAAGCCAGTATTTTTGCCTTTTCCTGTGCCCAAAGTCTCTCACTTAAAGAGTTCATTAGACGTTTTTTTAGCAGAAAAAACTAACAATAAAGAACATCTTTCTATTGGCGACTCCACAAAAAAACCACTGAAGAAACATCTCTCGCTTTTTCCTTCTGCTATTCCCACTGCATCTTTTTCTAAGCCACCAACCCAAGATGCTTCAAAAATATTATGGCGTGTGCCTCGTCAGATACAGGCTCCAGTAGCAACCATGATAAAGCCGATATCTACCGACGACAAAATGGACCATAAAGCAAGTCTGATAAATCAGGGAACCATAAGAGAACTGACAGTAGCTCGATACGGACGAATATACAAGAGAAAGGCGCCTAGCAAAATGGGATATCAGTGTGTTCAGAGTTTAGAGGGGTACAGATTTTGCAAATTTTGCAATGCCAATCTTCCGCTCACTGCATTCTATGCTACCACAAAACGCTATGTCTGCAGGAGACACCATTATAGAAGAGTGATTCAGAATATTATCAAAAGAAAGCGAGAAGACCCTATGTGGGTCATAGCAAAGCGTGCTTGGCTCAAGATGAATAGAGTGCGGTTTATTTTTGGATACGACAAACTTCGCTACGACATTGGAGATATGCGCAGCATTTTTATTGCATTGAGAGACATATTACCTTTGTCTGACATCATGCCACTCTGTGTTCCTATTGATTGTGATGCCCCCATGAGGATTGCAAACAACATTGCCGTTATTAGCTCAAGGGCATTTAGTATTTTAATGAAATTGTATTCATTTGTGCCTTATCGATCTATTTATATTGCATTTGTGCAAAGAATGAATCTTTTGCCTCGAAATTTCGACGTGGGATGTCCCTCTAATCCTTTCCATAATTCGAAATATCGTCGCGTCGATATAAATGTGAGTGACATTTTTGCAGAGGAGTATAAAAAAGATCCAGCTGTTCACGAGTGGAGTCCCGAGAATTTGGCAAAAACCCTTATAGAAAGTCAAGATCACGACGTCATTGCAGAATTTAGGCTAAAAGATAAAGTGCCATGGCTCGAATGCGAGGGTCTTCCGCCTGGAGAAGCAGGAAAATGGGTGGATGGAAAACCAACAGATTTTTAAAACATGGGTCTACGAGACTGTGCTCAGTGTGAATATATATTATCCTTTGCTGTTCATTTCCTTAAAAAATAGAGTGTCTCTCTTAACATGTCTTTGTTTTCTGGATTAGTAGGAGGGGCCATTCGATTTCCTGATGCAGCTATCAATCGTAGCAAGGGACTGTTGCCTATGCCCATTGAAGCTGGCGTGCAATTCAGTACTCCTGACGGACGATACGGCGATTCTGGAAGCCTTTTGCCTGGTGGACTCAGTAATCCATATGCCTATGGCGTTGCTGCGCGCATCTCTACGCAGACGCAGATGGCTCATCCTAACCGCGTTGCCATGATCATTCCTAAATTGTATCTGCCAGCACCTGAGAGCGACGGACTGGACCACAGTGACCCTGTTCTTGAGCACAGCATTTCTGATGGTGATTTGGGCTTCACTATAGTCATGCACCCGGGGATGAAATGCTATGGCAGTCAATATTGCGTCGCTCCATATGGATATGCGGCAAAGGCAGTGCCTATAGTTAATCTTCCCACTATTAACTATATACTTTGGGGGCTGCAGGTCGGATTGAAGAGAAGGCAATCTTCAAGATGGAAGACATTTTTTACTATTTTGACCAAAGGCGAATCTCCTAAATATCCGGAAAATATGGACATTAATTTTATATGGAGATTCATTCAGCGGTATATCAAGCCCATTGGAATTCAACACGGATCCGATACGCAAGGGGGGCAACACGAAGGCGACAACAATAGAGTCGTAACTCATGGGGCGGTAGATTATGTCACTTCATTTGCGATTGAAGGCAAAATCCTGCATGTCAATAACATGTGGAGAGATTATGATGTGCATGAGAACGACGATTTGATACTGGCTTTGCGACGGATGGAAACGCCTCACATGGACGTCCAGTTTAATCTCTCTTCAAGTGTTCGATCCCATCGCTCTGAAAGGACTCCAATATCCAATGGGTGGTTTTTTCTTCGTCCTGAAGTGCTGGAATACAGGTCTTTTAGCGAATTCCCATACATTCACATTGGAAGGAGCCAAAAGTATTGCTCAGTGTACAATCGTGGGACGGACGCATGTTGCTGGGATGCTAGGATGGCTGTGGTTCCTGGCGCTCCTCTCCAAATGACATTTCAGCCCATGTATGTAGACAGTGAAAAAATGTATTATGCGAAGAGAGGGTTAAATGGACTAAACGTCAGCTCATATTATGGAGCTCCAGACTCCGTCTCTTCACTTCAAATGCGCGAAATAGAAGAAATGTCCAAGACCAAGAAGCAAAATGTGATGGAGGGCCCCCCCCATTTGCTAAAACGCAAGCAGCAAGGAAGCACTGGAGTTTCATTTTCTTCGACTCTCAGCACTGTCCATCACTTTTCTCATGATGATCCCGTCTCTGATTATCAATCGCTGATGAATGGTACAAATGGAGATCAAGGCGGAGACGGGACCCTCCTTTCTGGAACTGCCACTGTTACTACAACACCATCTGCTATGCTTGGAGGGAATGGAATTCAACAAAAACCAGGAAAGAGAATCAAAAAACCATCTATATTTGGAGGCAGCTTATCTTCTTCTGCTGATGGCACTGCCAATGTTATTTCTTCTTCTGCACAGACGCAGCAGCAGCCTGCTGCTGTCGACGATTGAGTTTTTCTTGCCTGACTGTGCTGCACAAAACTTTTTGAAAACGAATGCATTGCTGCGTCAGAGTTGCATTATTGGCTCCCTGCAAATTATATGAAAAGAAATCAAGGAATCGAGCTATGCCATCATCTATGGAACTTTTCGATGATAGAAATAGTATTAAAGTGAACTCATTGAATATCATTCTTTCGATTTTTTCTTTTAGCGTATAGATTCGATCAAAGTCTTTTATCTTATAAAAAGGTTCTAGAACTGAAGATTGAAATTCTAGCAATCTCGTTGTGATCATCTCTATCCACACGCCCCCTTGTTTTGTAGATAGATTAAAGTAAGTTTGAATTTCGTGTTCTTCTAGCCCAAAAAATGTTGAAGATGCATATGTGTCCATGTATCTTTCTCTAAAAAAATGAATGTGCCAGTCTTCAAAGGTAAAGAATGGTTTGGCAGAGCTGTTCATATAGAGGAAATAAGACGCGTGGAATATGGCAATAAGTCTGAATCTATACTTTTTAAAGACCCCCCAACAACATAAACTCGAGATGCATCTCCAAATGTTGACGTCCAGCAAAATTTCCTCTGGAGTTTTGTTTTTCCATTCATGTTTTTTTGTTTTATGATTTGGGTCTGTGTCAGCAACGTATTTGAAATAAAATGCAATCTGTTGGATCACTTTTTTAATTTTGATTGCCTTTGCACTTCTAGATTCTAAAAGCGTATTGTCTACTTGACTGGTTGGACTAAAGCAGCGATAAATAGTGTCCACGTGAAATATTGGTTTATTCATGTACATATTGCATCGTCTGCAGCCTGCAAATAGAAATTGATCTCCCATGCGCTTGCATGTCGCTAGGGCTTTTTCTAATATTGTGGGACTTTGACTTGCTTCAGAACCTAAAATAAAAGAAACAAATGAAGAAAAACAACCATCCTTGTCAATTGTTTTTATGATCTGCTCATGCTCGCGGAGTTGCTGAACAAAACATTCGTCTTTGATTTTTTTCTCTAGAAATGTATACTGATCTATTATGTGGCAATCTTGCTGTTCTCCTAGCATATTGAATCTCAGAAATGCCATGCGGATAGGGCATTCTTCTATTAATAACATTGATTCAATTAAATTTCCTTCACTATGTAGAGATTTAGGGTGAGAAATACGTGCTTCCTCTGATTCTTCATTCAAACGCAATTGGAGATTGGCAAATCCATCTTGAACATTCACAACTTGATAATCTCCATCGTCATAATCTTGCTCTTCATCTACAAAAGATAGTTGAGCTTGGAAGTTTGTCTGACCTTTTTGCGTTTTCAGGCCCATGGGCTGTCCGCATATCATGCACAGTCCCATTGCATTTCTCCAAATATTGAGGGTGGGAGATTTCGAATTCATCACACGTGAATGATGAGGGAGATGTGTATATATGAAATTCAATTTCTATATTAATTTCCATATTCTCTCATCTGATTGTTGTGCTTGCATGCTTGCTGCCAATAATACACAAGGTATCAAACCACTGCCTGCTTTCATGCGACAGCGTCATATCACCAAGAGGGGCATGTCAGATTCTATCGTATGCACAGACAATCAATTTGAGCATTATGTATTTTATGTCCCCAAAAAATGGGGACTCCATTGGTTTTTTGGATATGATGCGCCGTTAAGAGAGGACGGCAATCCTGTACAATTGGAAGAAATGACTCTATTCTGCTACATTGGAAAAACATCTCTTGATCCTACCATGATTTTGTCTTTGGATGTTGGTGATGTTTTGACGCTTCAAGCAAAGAAAAACAACATTCGCCACTCTCATAATTCACAGAGCTGCAAAAACACGCTGCTGGTTCAGATTGAAGACATTAATTTTTCTCCAAGTGGAAGACAGGCAGAAATATCAGTGAAGCACGTATAAACTACAAAATGATATGTTTAGATAGTGTGTGGCCATTTATCATATATATATTGGCCTGCATTTTTAATTAACACATAGCTGTATTATGGCTTCTACCGTAGTTGAGCTTTCGTCCTCGTCTAATCCATGTTCTGTCAATGATTCATCTTCTGTGTCATCACTCGCAAACAATTCTACAGGAGGCAGTTCAAATGCAATTCTCCAGCGCCTTAAGGAAATGGAAATGAAGATGCAGGACATGGCTTCTACTATCAACTCTCTAGAGACAGAAAACCACAAAAAAGAGGAGGCAATCAAAAAACTGGAGTTGGACAAAGAGGAATTGAGCACGGAGAGAATCAAGGAAATGGAGGATATTTTTAGGTCTGGCATTAGCGAATGGATTGGAAGCCTCAAGGGAGTATCTGATGACGTGAAGGAACAATTTAAGCACGGTATTTTGAACATGGCTAAGAAGGCAGACATTAAAAACCATGCATGGGAGGTAGTGTGCAATGCATCACAGGCGCACAAGGAAAATGTATCAAAGATCGAGGAGTTGGTGCGAATGTGTGACGAAAAGGAAAAGATGATTGAGAGTCTTCTTCAGAATAACAGTGACGGACAGTTTAAGACACACGCTTCGCGCGTTGAGCCTTCTTTTACTTCTTCTGCAGCTAACTCAGGAGCAGCTATTGGAAACAAGCGCCCGCGAATGGCTGCATCAGACGAACCCCTGTATCACAACCATGGTACTTCCAGAATCCCCCCATTCAATGAACAAAACGATACTAGGAGTGGATTTGGAGAAAATCATCATGCAAGCGACAAGGGAAGCGACGCCTGGGACTATTTTGCAAATTTGATTCAAGAACAGGGCCGCAACATCTATTTTTAATACAACCATGCATTGCTTAAGTCTGGCAACAACACTAATTTAACAAGACAATGTTAAAGATTTTAGAGTGCATGAATGGCCTGACTGAGGCAATTCTAAAATTGCCTTGTTCATGGATAAAATCCGTCAAACGTTGTTCAGTACTGGAATCATTGAATAAAACAGAAACAAAAATCCCCCTGCATTGTGTATCTTTGTCGCAGTCTGCTTGTTCTTTCATTATTTTCCAATTTTTTTGAATTAAATGCAGGTATTCTTCTTCTTGTCTTTGTGGCGTTGCAAGACATCTTCTGTGCATTGCTAATTTGGATACATATCTTTGATATTTTTCCTTCACTATATCAATATCTCGCAATGCTTTTTTCCAAGAGGAAAACGAAAGCGGAGTAGATAAATCAATCCATTTTGATTCAACTAATGTAGGAGTCTTTGTACTTTTTTTATTCAAAAATCGATTCAATGTATCCATTTCATTTATAAATGACAAGGTAGGAATTTGCAAAGCAATAGCTCCGTCTATATATCCTGGATTATGAAAGACTACATTTCCTTCTTTGAATAACGACAACTTTGCCCCATAATTTATGTTGCTTCCAGAGTTTGTTTTCGTGAAAAATAGGCAGTCATTTCCTAAGCATATATTTTGATAGATTGAATTTTCTCGTTGATGAGATAAATGCCCGCATATGTTGAGATTGGATAAATTATGAGCTTCCTTTAGCTTAGATATGTTGCTTAGAAGCTCAAGTTCACTTTTTTGCATAGTAGAGTCTGACGAAAGAATGGTTCTTTCCCATCCTGTAGCTTCTAAAATTGCAGCATGCCTTTTTTTTCTAGCATAGTCACTATAAATGAGTACGCCAAATGAATGCCCAGTAGGGTTTTTTGTAGCATCGTGATCTTCACTTGAACTTGCATCTGAATCAATATTTTCGGATGCAGTGAAGGAAGCAAAATTGACATCCCCTACAGTGGTGTGCAATTCCACGATGTTGTGAAAGAAGTAGTAACCTAAAATATAGCAAGTGCTTACCAAGTGATTCCATGTAGAAGGCTCTAACTGCAACCTGGATCTTTCTGGATTTACTTCATATGCATACGCGTGAGACATATGCTGAATAGCATCCCATATACTATTATTACTTCTAGCTCCATTTTGCACCACCATCAGATAAAACGACTTTAGCAATAAAACAATTTGCTGTGCTTCACTGACTCTGCCTTCACAATCATCTTTTTTAAATATTCTGTTTCCATTCAAAAATGACATAGGAAAGGGTTGATCCTCTACATTTTGATTTAAGCTACAATCACTCCAATATAACCCCTCGTATACACAGAGAGTCCATGGTGCCAAAATATCTCTAATGAAACGCATGATGTTTTCTACTTTTTCTTTGTCTAGAATGCTTATGGTCGTGGGGGGGCTGTTGGCAAAAAGGGTTTTCTCAAATTGGAGGTTCTCTAACAGCATTTGCATGGATACACAATTCATGCAAACTGAATTATAGGTAACATAAAACAATATTTCTGAAGGCATGGTAGAACCAGTAGGGGTTTGGAACAAATACGGAAGGTGCTGAAACAGAGGACAATTCCCGTAATCTCTACACAATGTGCGAGTGTTGATAAAGGAACTATTGCTTTTAGGACAAAATTTCTGAAGTATGATCTGAAACCAATTGCTTATGCATATCATTTCGCGGTGATAATCGCTAGTGGGTCCGCTTAAAGCCAATAGCTTCACATCTGCTCGATTCACTTCTAATTTTTTAATTTTGTGGACTACGAGTCTGACATGGGGTATAGGAGAACATTCGTCTTCATTGAAGTTATAGTTAAATAAGCCATAAACACCAAGGTTCCAATTGTTTTGGGGATTCTCTTTTTCTTGATCTGAAATTAAAGGAAAAGACGAAGAATACAAAAATTGCCTTGATTCTTCAGTATGGTATTCGTGCAAAAAGAAGTGACATTTGAAGCTATTGCATAAAGAAAGAGAAATACTCTCGGGCTGTGCTAAAGAGAGATAGTGTGATACAAATGGCTTTTGCAGGGCAGATGGCTGCAGGTATGACATGTTTCCTTGAAATCGAAAGAGAGAACACTTGACATTTGGAAATGAAGGATGTGTGTCTAAACAAAGAGAATTAGAACTCATCCCGCTCCAATTTGGATCACACCACAAACTTGCAAAATTGGGCATGAAGTTGGCTGTTTCGAATGGTTTGAATCCTTGACTAACATTTTGTCGATTGGACGATTCTTTTTCACTTGATAATGTTTGCGACAAAAATGAAACAATTGTCTGTGAAGTCACATCAATCATTCTGTTTCCCAACTCTAATTTTCTTGAAGCATCATATACTATAGCCAAAATTAGATCTACTTCCATTATTGCCCTTTCTTTTTTAAAAAAATAAATACTTAAATAAGACATGACCTTGTTCAAAGCCAGACAAAGAGCCTAGACAATGCCTGTTGCGAGAGCTTCTATGATTGTGCACCATTCGAATTTTAGTTTAGACGTCACTCTTTTTTGCTATGAATGGAAACTTATGGGGGATCAAAGTGCTTATATTTTGAAAAATATATTGAAAACAAAGAAGGATTTTCGCATGAATACTACGTATTGTCATAAGCGAGCCCTTAATTCATCTGATTTAGAAGACTTGAAGTGGTTTATGCATGTTTATTGTTATGAGATAAACAGAAACCGACTGTTATTTTTGCTCCATGGTCCTAATGGAGAATTCTTGTTAAAAATTTCAAATCACACAGGGAGTGTTGATTCTCCTTGCGGGCAATATGAAATTATTCACGAGGAGTCAGAAAAAAAGTATTGGCTGCGGACGGGGTATAAGGATTGGAAGACTATCAGTAGTTATGAGCCGTCTGTGTGTGTTGATTCACTTTTTTTTCATTATAGAGAATTCAGACAGCACGAGTACCTCTTAAATGAGATTCATTGCTTTCCAAGCAAAAGCATTTCCATACCATATCAATTTAATAATGTCAGTGCCAGGAAGTTTCTGCAAGATTGGCATGAATCAGTCTTGCCAAAAGCCAAGGACGACAACCTTGTCACTGTCAAAATGTTGAATGGAGATGTTCGAATTTTCAAACAATATCAATACAAAATGATGAAGCCTAACCCGTACATATTTTGTCTTCGACTATGAGGATCCTATGATGTCAAAGATGTTTTTTTCGCACGGTATAGCAAATGGAGTTTCGTTTAAAATGTTTTTGAGTTCTCCAGGCAGACACAACGTGGGATTCAGCTTCTGGTGGAGAAATGGATCGCAATGATACAAGAGCGACAAACCTACTTCGCTGCATATCACTTTGTTGTGATGACTTTGCTTGGCAAAGAGTTCTACTGTATGGTTACTTGGTGCATTAAACTCTGAATAAAAATTTTCTATGTCTGGGTTGCTCTTTGGACTAATACATTTCTTTTCATATTTTGTGCATAGAGGAGTAGAGGAGGAGGAGTGTTCTTCCACTAGCTTAAAACGCCTAGGCAAAATAGTGAAAGGCAAGATGAAATAATTGTAGCCAGATCCTTTTAAACTCTCCAAAAACATAATTCCGCGCAAAAAGCAATCATAATCACAAACGGGATAAAAAACATATTCATATGAATCATTGAGGACTGCAGAAACACGTTGAATTTCAAATCCATAACCTACAAATGCAGTGTACACTTGATCTTTTAATTCCAATTTTTTAAGCTCTAAATTTCGCTCACAAGCAAGCGGAAATCTTGAATCCAGCGGGTGATGTAGGCCAGATGGACATGACCCTAAGAAATGTGGCTGCTCATAGGTTTGAGTTGCTATGTACCCTTTATGGACAGGTATAATTCCAACGTGAATATAATCTGATGATACTGCCATGCTAACAAATCGTTCAACAAAACTTTTTTTATGGCTGTGAGAGTATCTATAGAAAGCAAACAAAAATCCTGGATATTCATAATTTTTGAACGCAGGTTTAGACATTGGGTCGAGTATAATTTTTTTTTGATAATTGTCTCTTTCAGTATCACAGTTTATGGATTCGTCGTGATAATTAAAGCTCATTTTCTTCTGTTGGTAATCAACGTATCTGCTCTTGTTATTGTTTTCTTGTTATATATATATGCACTAATTCGCTTTAAATTTATTATCAACATCCTTCATAAAGGTGATGACTATTCATTCTGAGTGGGCTAAAATATTTTATCAAGAATGTCCACAGGCGTTTGTAGAAACGCTAAAGAACAACAAATCTGCCAAAACTCCAAAATGGAACGTGGGTATCATTGACGGACATTTGCAACTCATGTGTTTGAATGAAAGAATGGTGAGCTGGGACCGTTTCATTCAAATCATGTTCATAGCTCCTATAAACCAAATGTTTAAATTAGGCTGTCCCACTGTAGTTGTGTGCTTTGACTCGTATGAACATGTTCCTGTCTACAAAAACATGACACAATTGAAGAGAACGCAGGGACGTACAGTTTGTACATTTGATGCAGCGCAGGATCTTCCATCCAGAATACCCAACGATGTTATGAGATATCTCATGAACAGACACTTTAAGGTTAAAGTCATTCAGATGCTTTGCGAGCGTCTTCCTCACTTTATAGCACTAGAGGATCACCAAGAACTTATCATAGACTACAAAAAGGTGGTTGTATACAACAAAAGCTCATTTTCGAGAATAAATTCCATTGAGAGATTGAGTGAAAAATCTCATGAGAATTGGTCAGATCCTATTCCAATCCCAGTGCCTAACCTGGAGCCTATGGGTGAGAGTGATGTCAAGTTCACGAGGTATACAGCAAAGTATGGAAATTCTCTAGTGCATGCCATTGACGGGGACTATATGATTATTTCTCTTTTATTTTATGCAAAATACGGCGTGAATGGGGGCAATAAAATATACATTTATCGTCAGAAACAAAAGGGATATGAAGAGAGTATGGATTTTAACGACTCTGTCGATTTGCAAAGAAACAACGAGATCAGTGACGTTCGCTGTACCTCTTCTATTGATGATGAAGGGGGTGTACAAGACCATGCAAGAAAGTCGAGGCATGATCTGGAACATGCATTTGACAAGGGCTTGAGCATGGAATCAGCAATCTCATCTTCTTCTCAGAAGAGCACTTCTTCCAAGCGCCAAAAAATCAATTCAACAAATTATAATAGTAAGCAAGTGAATGGATTAAACAAGGCAGCGTATTGTGGGAATTCTTCATATCCATCCAAGAAAAATAAAAAGTGCTGGGTTGATATGCAGATGATTTATGTTTCGTTGCTAGAAGCGTTCCGTCAGTCCAAATCATCTTGCCATGTTATGCGTGAAGGCGATTCTGGTGATATAGAGGAAAGATCCAGATGTGTAGAGAATGATTCCATTAAGGCTATTGTATTTCTTATCCTGTGCGCTGGAACGGATTTTTCTAGACAGCTGCCTCTTATTGGACCCATGAGATTGTGGGAAAATTTACCAGTGATTGCAGATTATTTGATAATGGCAGTGAAAGAAAGAAATGTGAACATGATCTTAGATGTCTGCGTTGCAAAATTATATAAGACTATATTCAGCAAACATGTTGGAGGCGGTGCTGGCGGAAGAACAAATCCGCCTGATTGGACTTGTACTAGACGAAATCTTTTAAACAGCAGCCTTTCTAAATCTACAAAGGATAAATTTCCAGAAAAAGACGCCATTCTCACCATGATCAAAAACATTTTTTGGGTAATGAGCTATTGGAGCACTGTCAATGGCGCAGTAGAAACCCCTTTAGATGGTTCAAATGGTTACCTGTGGTGCAGCAAGACTAAAAAAGTAGTCTTTGATACCTTTGCTTCGTCTCCTACATCGACTACAATTGACCAGGAACAACATTAGTCATAATATGATTGCTCAGTGATTTGCTATCCTATGGAAAAACTAAGCATATTCAGACAATGAGACTTGGCGCATGGATTTTTATCATTTATTGCAGATGAAAAATCATCGTATTTTGACATTATCAAAGAAAACAACCTTTCCTTGTCATGGAAAAGGTTGATGTTTTCTTTCCGTATTTCGTGAAGAAATAAAGATATGATTTCGCTCTGTTGCGACTTGTACAAAAAGACTGTCAGCAATGGCTTGAATTCCTGCATTCTCTGCTCTTGAATTAATTTATCCACTACTTGTTTCATTTTTGACGCAATGGTATTGGTGTTCTTTATTCTTTCCTTCTTCTCATTCTTTTTCTGTTTTTTGATAGTGATGAGAGGTAGGAGTGCTGCAGTATCTTGTCTTATTTGTTTGTCCTTCTTTTTTTGATTATCAATCACTTCGATGGATATATCATTCTGCATAACTTGGGTGCGTTGGGCTTTAGACTTTTTATTCTTTTGCTCTCTAAACGCTTCAGCAGCATCATCCGATTGAAACTCACGTTTTCTACCCTTTTTTTCGTTCATAGACACAAAAGCACAAGAAGAAGAAGAAGGAGTATCTTGTTCATTTTCTTCTGCAGAATCGCTAGATTGTTGTCGCTTTTGAGCAGATCTCATCGCCTTTAAACAATAATCAAATTAGAAAAAATCAAAAATACAAAAAACACGTTATTAGATATACATCACTGCTATATTAAAGATACTCACATCAAACCTAGATTGAGTTCTCATTTTTTCTTTCAAAAGAACATCTGGAATTCTGAGCTTAGTCATCCCATCCATATTTTCCAAGTTTTGAAACCCCTTTTTGAGTCGAATGTGTCTATAGATTGCCTTCTGCATTCTTAGACTAAGGGAATAATATTTTTCCTTGTACTTGATGCAAGGTATCTGATCGTGGGCGTCTCCGCCTGGCTTCATTAGCCATGTCACTACTTTGGTGTTTCTCTCTAACAGAGATATAGCTTGCTTTGAACAAGGGGGCATAGAGTGATTCCATGCTACCCCTGACTGCACGACAATTAACCCATTAGAGTCTATAGGCTTCATGAATGTGTTTTGCATTTTTTTAATCCAATGTACTTCAAAATGAATTTCTTTTTTATAGGCATTGCAACTGTTTTGAAGCAATCTGAATCATCGAGATGTAGTATACAATGAGATTGCCCTGCGATTGGCCCTTTTCGTCCGCCATTGTCAGTTTTAATTGCTTAGGACATGGTGGTATGTGAAGAAGTGCCTTTAATGCATTGTCGTATTCGTATGATATCACCGACAAACGACAGCACTTGGTGCAAAACACACTGACGTGCTCAATTGGGTGGTCTAGAGATTCAATTTTGGCTAACTCTGCCAATATCCATTTGATGCCTTCTTCGCTCGACGCTTTTCCAGAAGCTACTGAAAGAGCAAAGTGTATGGAATAGGAGTAGTTGTGCGACATTTTGGAGATATGGCATCCACTGCAAAATCTGCATGCACTCGGGAGATGTTTTCTCCACCACTGACTTTGCCCAGGATGTTCGCCGTTGTATTTCCGCAACTGTTTTGCTAAACACCCATCCACTAATATTTGCTGACAGCCACACCAAATCCATTTCAAAACACATACATACTCTTCGAGATCATATATAGACGAGGAAAACAAGTCTGCATATTTTTGTGCACCACCCATTATATGAAAAAGCACTTGATTGTCGTCCTCAAATATTGGATTTCTGGGAAACTCATACAACATGCTAGTGATTCCATGAATTAAAACACTTGACGATGGCCTAGGAGAGCATCCACCAGAGACTATAAAATCAACGCACATATGCATAGGATGTTTTGCATTTCCTCTTTCTGTACTCAGACAAAGTTCTGTCTTGACTTTTTGTTTTTTTTTAAAAAATAAGGAACAATCGACGCAAATGCTCACAACCACTTCGTCTGATATTTTTTCTATTTCATCTTCTTTTGTGTCTTCTCTTTCAGCATGATTGGGAGTGTCCGCCATTTTTCTTTTTTTTCCTGTATTTTTATTTAATGCTGCAATGTGAATATATTTTCTCACTACATTTTGATATGGAGGATGAACCCACACGTCTTCAATGCAATACAGCACATAATGACAGGGGTGCGATACCCAGGACTTGTCGTGACTCTTGTCGACCATGCGAAAGCACGTTGGACAATACACGCAATCTGAAGGGTCTGTCATAAAAGAGGACAACTTTGAACTACATTTAATTGGTAGGCCTACTATATATAAAGATGTTTTTTTGTTTTTTTAACTAAGCAAACAACTCAGCATGGAAACCACTGTTTTGAACATCCAACACCTTTCGTCATGGAATCTATGCCCTGTCCTCCTTCCGTTTTCCCCCCATACTATTGCTACAGTACTGCCAGGATACCTTGGAATTTTAATCCCATTCATTGTCTTTGACATTTTCTTTTTTATGTACTTGTATTCCATTTTCGAAAACAATTTCCACGGGGATTTAACTTCTGCTCTGCATTCTTACCACAGTGACAAATTAGTATCTGACAGACTAGATTCACTTCATAATTCTAGCTATGGAAAAATTCCATTGCGCTATAGTTTAATGTCGTCTAATAATTCCCAATCATTAGAAGATGGCGATCGATGATGCTGTTGTTTTTAAAATAAAAAACGATATCTCAGTACATATTTATACATCAGACACTCAATATTGTTTTAAATGAGGAAGAGAAAATATGTTTCGCTTGATCATTCTCAGTTTGAATGGGATGATTCTTCGTTGTATGATACATTGAATGAATTGCAGAATGACAATGCATGTGTGGGATCTTGGGTTGATTTAAACCCAGATAAAACTCCCATTAAAAAGACATGCACCAAACAAGAGAAACAAACTGACATGAAAGCACGTAAGAATGCAACTTGGGGTGATCCATCTGCTGTTTTTTTTGATAAAAAAGGAGAAGAAGACGAAAATACTTCAGATGTTAACCACTTTCTCTCTCCATCTCACAAGATTGCTTTCGATCGAGAATCCAAAAAATCAAACAACAGATCATCAAATTCGTCTGGAAAAGGAAAACGACAGGATGAGAATAAAAAGGCATCAGAAACAATTGCATGGCCTCCTGTACCCCAATGTCATAATATAGTATCCACATCTCAAATTCTAAGTTCCCAAAAACACATTAATCTCCAAAGACTAGCTGATTTATTTCCATTCACAACCTATGACAGGAAGCGATTTGCTGCCATCACCATACGATTAGCAAACCCACATTGCACATGTCTGTTATTTGGCTCTGGAAAATTGGTCATCACTGGATCCACCTCATTCAATGCCTGTATGGTAGCTTCTCACGAAATCACCCGCTTATTAAGAAGAGCGAGTCCAAGAGACTGGTTTGAAGTGAACACGTGCATAATTCAAAACATTGTAGCCCACGTAGAACTTCCATTCGGCATCTCCATGAACCTAGACCAACTCTATTCTGTATTCTGTGAGTGTTCTACATATCAACGATCCATTTTTCCTGGTTTGGTACTAAGACCACCGAATTCTCCCATTGTTCTCTTAATTTTTACGTCTGGAAGAATAGTATGCACTGGCGGAAGATCTTACGACGACATTTATTTTGGATTCAATGCTGTGTTTGAAACGCTAAAAAAATACATTATAGTTCATAAGTAACCTTTCTTGGGCAAGCATTCTTGTGTTGGCATATGAACAAGCGCAAGGGCATCAACAACCAGAATAGCAGACCCCCAAAATCAGCATACAACATACATGCAGATGAGGACTCCCAAAACGCTCAAGGACTTGATACAGAGCAAACTTCGTTGCTTCCATCTAACAACGAAAATGATACGATTGAAAATCTTGAGCATACTCAAAAACAAGAGCAAGACGAGGACCAAGGTTATGAGAGCATCCAAAACTCAACCATGCCCCCGTTTGCCTTATTTGGTTACTTGAAGAATATACAAAAATCCCCTTACTTTTATTATGGATTTGGCGTGTTTGTTCACATCATGTACCCCATGCTGTCTTTTATCATTCTGAATGTGATATGGCTGTCCTACAAGGAAGGAGAATGTCCCGTTGCTGAATAAAACTGGGATTCGCGAAAAACAAGATTGACGACGCGTAAGAGAATCTATATATAATACCAGTATTTTCTACATCTTTAATAAATAGTATGAATCTCAATGTGGTTCCGTTCAATCGTGCTCAAATTTATCTCTTATTCTACAAACCCACTCGCGATGATCCGTTTCAGAACAAACTTGTAGCATATTTTGATGCTCCATTCTGTCACGTTGAGATGGCGTTTCCGGAGAGGTATGGACAAGAGCCATGGGAAAAAAAGGTTTGGGGGTCTTCCATTTATCAAGACGAGACCGTTTTTTTCAAGCCAAAGACATACCAGAGAGATGGATATGTTTCTTGTGCTATTGAAGTCACCACTGCACAATATCATAAAATAAAGTCACATTGCAGACAACAAATGATAGATAAGGTTCCGTTTTCCAAGATATCCATGTATGCATCCTTTCTTCCGTTTCAATTATTTAATACACAGGGAACGTTTTGTTCCAAGCATGTGACCACTGCCCTTCAAACAGGAAATGTAGAGTTGGTGGCTAACATTAACCCCAATCTAACATCTCCTTCAAATTTATACAAAATCATAACATCACAGTCATCTATTCTCCAAGTGGTCCCTAGTAAGATGTCACCAGGGAATGTTATTCCTTGTTGTGCAAATTTAATAAGAGATCTCATGGGCAAGCAGCAACAGTTGAACAATCACAACAAACAACATAACTGCAGAGGCGATGGTTTAAACGGTAATTATGTGTTTTCGGCTGTAGCATGCAACAACGTGTGAACGTGCTTCTTTCTGTATATTTATGTAGCTTTTGCATACAACTCATAAATGAGGGAAAATCTATTCTCTATAGATGAGGAATGTTTTTCTGTTCATGAAGAGGAAAGCATGTCTTTATCTACTCCAGAGTGCTACAATTCTTTCAAAGCAAAAAGCGAATCATCCAGTGAGTATGGTGACTTGGATAACGCTAATTCTAATTGCATGAGTTTATTGGGTAATTGTATTATAGCTTGTTTGCCACAGTGCGTTTTAAAATACATTCAATCAAAAAGAAACTATTGTCAGACAACTAGTAGCAAGCGCACTAAGACAATTCTATTTTTGCTATGTATTCCCGAGAACTCTCTTCCATTGATTTTGTTTTTTCTTAAGTATATGTGCAAGTCTCTCTTGTTTATGGCAAATGTGCTGAGTTTTCATTCATTGCATGGTTATATTGCTGCAGAAAATAGTCAGATTCACCCATACCAAAACAGCAACAAGAAGACAAATGCCATAATGGATGTTGCTAATGGGAGTATGACAATGCATGTGAAATACCTGCACAGAGGAAATGACCCCGCCCATTCTAGAACGGGATTATCGTCTTCTTTTTCATATGATGGCCAGAACTTTTATTCTATACCATCTGTCTGGCAATTTTTTGTGGTCACTTCATGTGTGTGGATTTTGATAGTGTTGTATCAAACCATATTTGAAATCATAAAACACATCCATAAATCTACGTATTTTATTGTATTCAAAGTATACAATATTCATATGAGACAATGCATGTGTTCTGCATACAACTTCATTCGACAGTGTTATTCTACATGTTTTTCTAGAAAGTCTTCTTTGAATCGTTGCAATCCAAAAGAATGCGGTGAAGGATACGAGGAAGGTGCATGGAACTTATCAGAAGTAAGCCAACAGACACAATCTCACGAATCAGACGAAAGAATTCAGACATCTGACCCCGAATCCATTGATACCACTCCAGTCACTGAAACAACAACAGTTTCTGAAGAACACAGTGTGTCGCTGCCTGCATTAATACAAAAACATGGCATTTTGCTCCTGCCGCTCTCATCATGGTTTCAAGAAGAAAAATCACATTTAGCTATTATTCAAAAGGGATACTCTAATGAATGTCTAATCCATAGAGGTAACTCATGGCAGTGGATGCACTCGCGTGCCCATCCCAATCCATCAAAATATAATTTGATAAGAGAACCAAATCAAACTACCGCTACTCAGGCGATAATACAGACAGGGGGGCAAAATTCAACACTCAGCAATCCTGGATCTCCCGCTCCTTTTCCCAATGACTTGCACCTTATTTCATCTATACCAGACGTGCCTGTCATCATGCTGGATCCATGGAAGATAGCATATGCAGTGTATGGGTGGGGCGTTTCTTGTTTTTTAGTAAGTTTTTGCATTAGTGGGCTCTCGTCTATATGCTTATTGTTGACTTGTCTGTTATGGCATGCCGTCCCTTCGTTTGCTTATCATGACAAAGAAAGAAACAGAAGAGAAAACATTTTTTTCACTACGTATAATTCCTTTTTCCCACTACATAAATTTGCAACACTTGTATCTTGGATATCGCTTTTGTTTATCATTGTCATACTGTATGATCCATTTTCTCATGTTTTTACCTTGGATTATAGTCATGCTATTCAAAATAAAAGCAATGTTGATAACGAGGGGTTTATCTGTCCTTGGTACTATCCATGTATGTTCTTTAATTATAGTTACTCTATTCATAGTCCTAATTATGGCAAAGGCAGCTATCTGTGGTACTATCTGCTTGTGTATCTGTTAATAGGAGTCTTCATTTTTTTTAAGGGAACTCAAGAGGCTATCAGACTTCAACTCAATGCCAGTAAAATATTGTCATTATATTCTCCTTCTTTAAGTATCATAGGAAGTGTGATTCTTAGTCTCTTTGCTATATTTCTTGAGCTATCCAATTCAATTCTAGATGCTCACAGGGATCAGCATGCTACACAGGAACTCTCTCACAAAACAAGTGAGAAGCAGCATCCCCAATCAGAGTTTTGGAATTCAGATTCGTTTTCAGATCATCACTTTTATTTTCTCTTATTGATTGTGTGTCCTTTTTGTCTATATTTTTCTATAAATATCATAGTAGAAACGCTAATGATATCATCTAGTTTAAAATTCAAAACCCTTTCTTCGTGTATTGTGTTTTCCTATTTATTTATATACAGCATACACATTAAGCCAAAACATATCAACCAGTTGAATTCTTTCTTTTCTGTGCCTCGTGGAAACTGGGATGTCGCTGCATTGTGCATGGCGTCGTTTGCATTTGGATTGCATCTTTTGGTTGAAAGCATATCAATTCGCAAATACCATAAATATTCTGCTGATCTACATTAATCACTTCACTGCAGCTGTGCTTTTAAAATACTGTGTTTCTTGAAGAGTGTTATTATTGGTAATATCTGGCCCAGATGCAGTGGATGTTTGGGGTGGATGATCAAAGGCGTTAAAATTGACGGCCATGACTTGCATCAGGATGAGAGTGCCGGTGATATAAACCAGTCTACAATTTAATATGGTCATTGAGGTGGTTTCTTGGTCCCCCTGATGACCCACTATCAATGCTGCATCAAGGAGAACGTGAAAAATCCAGTACTTTAAAAAGGGACTGCTCAAAAATCTATAATAAAAGATATGAAAGTTAAGACCTGTTATTTTGTGGTATATGATCATGAATTGGATATACACAAAAAATAGGATTCCCATTATAAGGTACCATCTCTTTTTCTTTAGGGCAGAATTGGTCAAACACATAATCCAAAGACAAAATGTTCTTAGCAGGGCATATACCTGTATGCTATCTTCTAGTGCATAATAGTTAGACACGTGACTAGAGTTGAATTGTTCTCTTTCGAAAGAGTCTCGAGATCCAAATAAAATACACAAACAGATGAAATTTAAGATGTAGACAAACGTCCAAAAACAAATCCTTGAAATCACTATCTTTCCCACAATTCCATTTCCTACCCTGCTATCCAAAGTATTGAGTTCGTAATCGGATACAATCTCTAAATCACAATCTACCGAAGTGTCATTCAAATTCGACAACATGAGGTAGAGAATAGCGTAGCAACTGCCCAAAAATATCATGAGAATAGTTTCTTTGTTTCTGGTAACGAGAAACGGACTGATATTGCATTCAGAATCTAATGTCACATTGGATAGGCTGCCGTGTGTTGCTACATTCAGCTTAGAAACTATGCCCTTGTGCTCGTATCCAAAAGACCAAGTCAAAAAAAATACTGGCATTTGTAGGATACATAAAAAGGTACATATCAAAAAACATTTCTCCATGGTTGTTTCAGGGGACTTTGGGTTATATATATTTTATTTTATTCATAGACTACTTCATACTGATGTAGGGTGGTACTGCTCGTAGTATATTGCAATCGAAAAACTGGCAAATGATCCTATGCCAGCATAGATAATCCAGTCTTCAAATTCTTCAAATTGAGGCGAGACACTCAATTCACAGCCACAGTTTAAAAAAAAAGACGTGACAGTCGAATTTAAGAACATCAATATCAATGACCAAAATTGCTTTTCGTATGTTTCCTTTTTTTTATTGTAGTGTGGCTTATTTGCCTTGGCGGTATCATTTATTGTCGCCGTTTTTTGAGGCCACCACCACTTCCAGCCATTATTGTTCTCAAAAACAGTGTCTCTAAAAACACTTGGGATAGATAATTCTGCATCTGAAAGATTAGACTCCACTGATTCGATAGCTATGTCAGACATCTTGATGATAATGCGCCACATCTCAATAGCCAAAACAATGGCAAGGACGAAAGCATATGGATTTTCTGGCGTTCTATAAATTGATATGCACGATGTTGTCAGGCAATAAAAACAGCTTTGCCTGATAAGAATCCTCTTTTTCATAACAAGACTGCATACAGACATTACCAAGCACAAAACACAAGAAAACACGAAGCTTACTTCATCCTGCACTGTCAAAAACATGATCCCATGAAGACAATAGAGTCCCAGCCAGGCGCAAGATGCCATTGTATTAAGAATGCCTAGTCCTACGTAAGAAAGAGACATGGGCTGCTGTTCTTCATCTTTAGCGTCTGATGATTGACTTACCCCATAGAGTGAAACCATGGCAATAAACAAAACTATGCAATATGCCATAGGGCCATATGTCTGCGGCAATATTCTCAGTTGATTTCGAATGGGCTCATACACTAAAAAGTCATTATTTTGGAATATATCACACGATGTTACTGTGTAGGCGTCTAGCGATACATTATTTAGCGACATCATCTCAATACTCCTGCCTGTTCCTACGCTGGATATCCCGCATGCATACCTGGACAAAGCATGATAATAAAGAAGCAAATCAGATTTCAAGTTTTGCGGATTTTGTTTTCCTGACACTTTGATGAAAGATGGACTCTTATTTGCAGCAGACAGTGAAGTTGAGGATTCTTGATTTGCATCCTCGTCTCCTGCATCTTGAGACGTTTTTTCCAATGGCGATGCACTGCTGCTAGGCGTATTAAAGAAATTGCTAGAAGGCAAAACAAGCCCCCCTTCTCTATTTGACTCTATTATACATAGACTCTCATAGCCAGGCAAACATTTCTCTGGCTTCCACGGAAAAAACGCCGATTCCGCGTGAATAGACGGCTTTAATTGTAGCCCTCTATCTCTGTGAATAATTGATTTTTTTAATTTTTCAGTCATTTTATCTGAATAGGAATAAGATGTCATGCATGATTTATCTTCTATGATTTCTCGTATTCCCCTGGCACTTATCTCAACAAAACAAGCAGAGTGCAGGGCTTTAAGAATCCTTGGATGATTCCATGTGAGAGTGGTTGAGCTGTCCATGCTTAGATATGGAGACATTTTATTATCGGTAATTGGAATTCGCAGAGACTCTAATTTTCCAATGAATGCCACTATACAATATACAAACAAATGTGCTTGCATTTTGTTTTATAGGAACAAATCTTCAAAAATAGATAGCACTTTTAAACACGTTCCTTTAGCATATATAAAACATATTTATAGGCATAGTTGAATTGATTGCAAATCAAGACTTAAAATTTCAAGCGTGTTTCACATATACCATCCTTTAAAACAATCTATTGATCTATAACACATCATAATTGACGTATGACATCGTTTTCTATCGTTCGAAATATTGGAATAAAGATTATTTTCTTTATATGCATCATCCTCCAAGTGATTCTCTGGCCATCCGTATTCACAGTTACGTTTGCATCCGCGCTGGCACTGGAAGGCATCATTACCTATCTTACCACAGATAGGAAAGAATTATATGACCTTGTCGTGGGGAATGGCGTGCTCTTGTTTCATGGGTCAGGGGAGCACGGTCGTTCCATTCGTCGTTATGTGATCACCGCGTTGGTTGGAATCTATACTTGCTTTTATTTTCTACGATTCACAAACCTGGAGATTGAACGACAGCCACGGATGACAAATTGGATCCACCCCCATCGAATCATGAATTATACTTACGGAGATGGCTTCAATAACCCACTGCCAAATGTAGAAGTCACTGACGACATATCAAAGGAGATGAGGGAAAATCCGTTTGTGTGGCCTAAAGTGCATGAATCACCCGCAATTATTTTGAATGGTACTCTGTCTGAAGGCAAGCCCCAGTCCAATGGCAACTTGCATGATTTGAACTGTCACAATGACGACATTGACTCGAACTATTCCTGCTATGCCGCAAACATAGTTTCATACGAAGTCCCAGAAGAAGGTTTTTATGGGAAAAAACACATGATGGTCCCCATGTCTTCTCAGTTTTATGTAGTAGACGTCCAGGTAACTCCAAGGCGTAATATTATTCAATGTGAAAACTTGGAAGTGTATAGAATTGTAGTGAATGGAGAAAAGCAGGTTGTATTCCCATTAGATTATCCTGCTTCCGCGTTGCCGCCTGCTACTTCCTCCGTTTCTTCTTCTATGACGCATAAACACTGTGGTCTCTTTGGTGATTCAAGTTGGTGTCTTCGATATGAACATTCATTTTCAGACCAGGAATACCGCAAGAGAATCAAGCAGAAGTGTGAGGATGGAAAGGGGAGCTTTATCTTTAGGCTGCCAATCAGGACCATCGACGTGAACCCAGAGAATGGCCGCGTCGATTTAGACGCGTTGATTGTATCTAAATTTGCTGACGTCAAGCTAAAATTTATTTGGCATTATGAATCCTCCAACGTGCCTCCTCCAGTTATGACTTTGGAACAGTGGGTTGGTGTGCCCAATGACGAGGCCAATAATTGGCGCGAATCTTCTCAGTTTGTAGACGTATTCTTCAAATTTGCAATTGCAGTCACTCCCCTATTCATTGTGTGGTATATTCTCGCAAAAGACTTCTTCTCAATTATCTCAGATACAAATCAAGTTTTGTTCTTGTGTGTATTTGTTTTGCTTCCTTCTTCGCTGGTCTTTCTCTCTGTGGGAGCCTGGCTTCCCATGGCTGGCTGTATTGTGTGTGCTATTGCCATCAATCACGCCCCAGTCATGCCTTCTTTGAGCACAAGCAAGCTGTCCTGGTACAAGCGATATTGGCGACCTATTCTCTTTTTTTTCGCAGCTGTATGCAATAGCGTCCAATTTGCATGGGTAATTACCCTTGTGGTGCAAGCAGGGTGGCCTGCATTCTATTACGACTACAGTATCAAGCAGCTGGCCGCGCTTTCTAGCCAATTCATCATTTCGAATACAATGTCGCCTACCTGGATAGCATTAATTTTGCCGACGTCGCTCTCCATTAACCTGAGTTTTTTAATTGGCTCTGCTATTTGTATTGTACTAGAGAGCATGCCTCACTGGCACAGCTCTTCGTTGAAGTGATTCATTATCTCTTTTTCGGAGATCTCCTGATCTGCGTCACTACATCTTGCGTAGAAAGCATCCCAAATATTTTCGAATACAACGGAGACTGTGCTATGTGTTCCATGAGAAACTCTTCTGTCAGGCCAAGAGCAATCCATTCTGACACATTATACTTTAGCAACGCCATTAAATCCGGAGTAAGACCATAATTTTCTCGCAGCATGTCAAAGGTAACTCCCGCGTCTATCAGAACATTTGGGGTGATGTATTTTCTGTGCAAAACCAAGTCTCCAATCGTACAGCGAAAGTGCTGAAATGGATTGGGGTGCCATTCTTTCAAAAACTCAATATCCTGAATAAATACTTTTTTGTTTCGAATCCATTCATTGATATCAGGCTGCATGTTGTATAATTTGCGTACACATATTCCTTTCGAAACACATAACGGCAATGTTATTGTAGAAACCCGAAGAATGTCGTTCCATGTGAGAGTTGTTTTCGCATTTAAAAATCCAAATATTCCTATGCTTTGGTCCGCGTTTAAACGAATTGCGTAATAGCTCATGCTAGTGAGGAAGTGTTGTTTAAATCAAGCGCTTATTCCTCAATCTTATATAAAAAAAACTGATTGTGATTATTAGTGCAACTTATCGCCATTCTCTCGTCAATATTATACTAGGTATTGGTGCAGATAATAAAAGAGAATACGCAGTAATCACAGGCGATGTTCAACTGCGAACTTCCTCTAGATTGGACGTCCAGCAAACGACCAGCTTCTACAATTTCTAACGGTGTGGACTCTAAACATACAATTGTGTTAGATTCAGTTGATGCAAGTAAGGTTTTCCAAGAAATGGACGCCAAAGAATCGGATGGAGAAGGCGAGGACGTGCCACGCGTTGAGTCTGTGGCACATAAGGCTGCTGGTGATGGCAAAGTGACGAATTGCAAGAAAAGAAATGGCGCCAAGAGAAAACAGACACCAATGCCAGATCAGGAGCAAAGCAAAAAACAACAATGCAATATACCATCAGGGATGTCCAGGCGTAGGAGCCATCTATCTACTGTTGACGTGGTTCCCGTGGTGAGTAGAATTTCAAAACAAAAGGAAAAACAAGCTGCTTTATCTAAAGAAAGCGACTCTTGGGAGGCTTGTTTATCTTCGCGTGTCAACATTCATCAGACGAAGAAAGACGCTGACAAGGGTGTATCCACTGACTTGAACGATTGTGAATCTGCTCTTTATGAATCATCTTCCATGTTTTTACCTGGACTCAAAGACATGGAGAAGGGGAACAGTGAATTTTTAGTTTTAAATCATCCACTAGGAAACAAAACCCAGTGGATAGATCCTCTGCTGCTATCTCGGAAAAGACAGCTGAGCGACGTCCTGGTGAGCGAGGAGGACACGTTTAGAGAAGAAGAAAATCACGTTGATCAACCGTCGGATTTCACCAATCAATTTTCTGTTGACCCTGCATCGTGCCGAATTAACCCTCCCAACATGGGAGACATTAAAAAACTTATTATCAATATTCTACAATCAGCATTGAAGGCCTTGACTACAAACGACTCGTCAGAAAACGATCTGCGAAAGAATAATGAAGAGTGTGCCTTCCATTCCACTAGCGTTGACAGGGAGATATCGAATATTGAGCCTACAGACAAAGATCAGATCAGCAACCAAAATTACTGTCTGGACACTGACAATCTTATATCACGACTTCCATACAAAAAAATGCTCGCTGACATGTTTGGGAATAATTTAAGAGGACATCTCAACAATTCAAACATACCTTACGTGACTAGAGTATATGAAGAATCATTCATGCGAGAGCCGATGAATTCAGGAGAAAGACTTTGCGCAAAAGGAAAGATGTGCGAGTGCATGTTTTTGGACAAGCAACAGCCCTTCATCGGAGTCGAATTTTTGCTCCCTGGAGAGCAGCCACCGCGAACTCCTAATATGTGCGTGCTATGTTATAGAAGCACCACACAACAGCTCTATTATGACGTGATATTTGACAAGTGTGATTTCCCTGGATGCATTCAAAAATTCGGAAATATCCACAGTGAAGCTGGAGAATATTCTCTTGATGCCATGCTCATTGCTGCTCCCACAGCGCCGATCCACATCATGCCTCTCCCCATCGTGTCTCATCAAAGAAACAGATATGTGATTTATGTAGCATCTGGGATCAAGCGTCTCAAGCAATCCAAGGTGTATTTTCGAAACACCCCTTCCTACAGTCAAGAGATTGGTCCATCATGCCAATAAAGTCTTTCTGGAATCACAGCCAAGCTGCAGTGGCAGCTTCAGTGGCTGCTAAGGATTCACACGAAGATTCCTGTAGGAAGGGGGAGCCGAACTCATCCCCACTCCCTGTTGTTGTCGCCAAAAATATTTTTTGTGTTCATAACTCAATCATCGAGAGCAAATTAATAAAGATGCACGAAATGCAGCGTGCTGGAAATAAAGAAGTCCAGCGAGAAATCGACCAATACCTTGTCACGTGTTTAGACCAACGCTTTAAACACCTAATAATACCCAGAAACTGTGTTCCTCATTATGATAATTTGCCTGACATGTTCCAGTATGCTTTGGGGATCCTGGACCCTCGCATGGATTGCGTGGATGGTCTGCAGCAAATTCTCTTGTTACTTAGACAATGTCTTCCTCTTCGACGCAGGACGAAACGCGCACAGCGGGAAGTGCAATGGAAACGGGAGAGCATGTTTTCTATGCAGACATTGATACGATGCATCCAGGGCTTATTGCTGGGACTATATCCTACAAGTCTCTATAGCATTGCATTCAAAGCTAGAATTGGAATCTATACATTTTTGCGAACGGTTCTTGTGCAGCCATTCCACGTTCTTCAAAAGGTGATGCAAAAAATATCGTACATTCTAAAACTCGGAGTCATGGAGCATTTATGCAACGTTACGTCTGATTATTATCCCAGCATATGCCACACTCTCAACCAGTCAGGCCAAATGGTGGAGCACTTTTGCAATTCAGTGTCTACCATTTGCGACATTTTTCGAAGTGAGCTCAACACTTTTTTTTGCATGGAACTGGAAAGGTGCACTCTCACTGGATCATCTTCTTCACCAGCACAAGTGTTTATGTCCATACTGACGCCTCTCGAGAAAATAGCCCATTCATACTTTGAGAGATGCACAAGGGCATACAGAGGCATCATCATTGGCAACACCATTCAGCCTAAGCCCATAGATGTAGCTAAAAAGTTGTTGCATTCTGTTGATATAATGAATCACATTAAGTACATCATCGAAAACATTCATGTTTCTCAAAATAAAAATATGTTTGACATTGCTCACTTTTTTATGTTTAGAGAAAATTCAATTCTCCTACACTTTGCTTGGCTTCTCACAGAAATCATAAAGGTTAAGCCCCTCCCTTCCTGTATCATAGAAAAGCAATTAAATGCATTGTCCCGGAGATATTCGGGGGACACATACTGCATGGAGCAATGCAAGGTGCTGCACATATGCATAGTGTGTGTCATTAAAAAAGGAGGAGCGTGTGGAATGAGGCTTCGCCATGACTGCCAGACTGACGAAATTCAATGCATCTATTGTGGCTCGCAGTCTGTTTTGAGCATTGATGTTCTTGGGCGCATTGTCACGATTGGCAATGACACTATCGTTTTAAGTTCGTGTTGCGGACAATATATTCACTACAGCGGAACTGGATATGAATTCGCGACCAAGTGTGGGGTGCAGTGCTTGCCATTCAGGCAACTTTTCCGAAAAAAACAACGCACTGCCACTATGTTATCATCTTCTCGGGAAGAATGCACGATTTCAGGGGCCAGCAAGAGACGCCACGAATTCAACAAATCTTCCTGGGGAGACGGTGAGGAGCACTCGAGAAAGCAAAAGGCAACACAGCACAAAAGACGTCATATTGAGAACCAAGGTGATTCAGGCAACATTGCGTCAGATGCCGACAATTTTATGAATGGCAATAACGCAATATCGTTTAAATTTCATGGCATCAAAAAAACCAACCGTCAATGGACTAGTATGAATGTTGTCCATGGGAATCACCAGCTATCCCAGGAATGGGCCAAAAAGAAACACACGTGCGAAATTTGCCAGCAAAAGAATATATATCAGACACTTTTTGTTTTGGATGTTCAACTCAGGTGTATGATAGGCTGTAGTCTGTGCTCTAAACATACAATACCACAGCATGTATGCTGCAGCATACTGGAAACTTCAGACATTCATCGATATATCCATTTTTTCAAAAATGGAACTGGATCTGCTCACAATCTGGTTGATTTTGCTCCAACAGCTGACATTTTGGGAAAAAATCAACAACAAAATCATCTACATCTCTACAATGTAGGAGGAGATAGAAGAGGAGGATCTTCCTGCATGATTCCTCTGACACTCAAAAAAAAGAGAGGAAGAAAGAAGAAGATTCAATCCAACTTCTCCAACTTCTCCAATGCAGAAGCTTCGTCCAACAGAAAGCAATCGACTCTCACTTCAAAATAGACTGGAATGACGACAGTCCTATCTTTCTTAAATTCAAATTTTTCCAGCGCATCTTGATGTCTTCGTCTACTCTTATGGACGCAGCATCGTCTGTTTTAAGATAAAAAGAAATTGCCCGAATACATTCCAATTCTTGTTGTTTTTTTATGCTGCTTGGTTGGGGGGCATCATTGTACTTTCTTTTTTTTAAGGAAAGAACAGCAACTGAATTATTTGAAATTGCACATGGCTTCTCGCCGAAATGTTTCACAAAATAGAAGGGCATAGGGGACTGTTGAGTAACAATTTCATTTAGTATTTGCTGTTCCAGGAGGTACTTTGTACTTGACGTACACTTGCTCAGAGTCCACAAAAAAGGCTCAGGGTGTAGTATCTTCACCGATTGAATGATGTCTTGCACTGAGGCAATTTGTTCTGGAATGCAGCAGAGTATAGAAGAAAGAAATGTTTCTTTAGGGTTCCCTACGCTTGCAATGTGTTTCACGCTGTACTGTCCAAAGTGAATCAGTGATTCCAGCAAGGGGGCTGCGTGCATAGCAGATTTTATTAACTGAATTTTAGCATTTTGAATATTTAAGATTCCCAATTCACAAGCTATAGACCCTACACTCTGCATATGTCTATTGCTAGGTGCTTTGCAATAAGAAGAGGCTTGAGTCTCTCTTTCTACACTGCAGTGTGCAAAGTTGTTGTATCCCAGTTGCATTTTGCGCCTCATAGAAATATGCTTTATGTCTGCCAGAAATGAGGGATATAGAGAGCAGGTACACAGAGGATCTAAAACAGAATGGCCTCTCTTTAGCATGAAGAAAGATTCCATAAGAAGAGACTTGAATAGTTCTGGCTCTTCTGATTCTTGTATGCTGCTGCTGCTAGCATCTTCTATGAGTATTTTAAATGTTCCATTGTATGAGGCTATGCAATTGAGCCTGTCCTCCCTGGTAAGAAAAAGTTGAATATGACACACTTGCCAATCTACTACAGCTTCAAAGATCAACTGGCCTGCAGAGCATGCATTGTCATTTCCTATGGTGACTTTTAATACAACATTTTGATACACTGCCAATGCATTAGACTTTTGAATAATGATAGATTTGTCAGGATCAATATCGAATAAGTCGTGGTGGTTTCTGGAAAAAAGCTTTATTTTTTGAGAAAAATTCATGTACGCTAGCTAGTTAAATTTAATTCTCTTGTACATTAGGTAGCCCCAAAGTAGAGTCTAATACTGGCGAACCACTAGCCATTGAGGAAGAAGATGTCATGGTACCTAGTATGATATTTTCGTTATTTTCTGCTACATCCGACGACGTCATCTTAGATGGTACCATACCAGGGATGATAGCTACCTCTTTTTTTTCTTTATGTGTAGCTATTTTTTTGTCGTCAGTATCACTATGTACTGAATGAAAAAATGGATTGTCATTGGTGCTTTTCGTAACCATTTCCTTCAATATCTCAATCACCACTAGTAAGCCCAAAAACCAAAGGAGCTTTTCTTCTTTAATGGCCACTCTGTCTATAGACTCATTCATACTTCCAATGAAGGAAAAACTGGCTCCCAGTCTCATGTATCTGCAGCTCACGTGGGGGCACATATTGCAGCTTGCCATGACAGTGAAACCCCCGATAAAAGCAACTGTACTCACAGTATGAGACACAAAATATCTCATTAATGTCGCTGTTTTCTGAGCACACGAGAACGCGAGAATATCACAGCAGCTAGAAACTCTATCATTTAATTTAGCATATGGATCTAAGACGATCAATATCAGATACTGTCCCAAGATCACAGCATGTTCATCTGAAACTCCTATCACTTCTTGTAGCAAATGATTGATCCACAGCACTATTCCTCTTATGCTGAGCGTGTCTAACATTCTGCATAACATGATGGGCATTATTTTTCCTCTGTGGATATTAGTGGACATGAGATATTTTTGTGACGGGAGGCTCAGAAGAAAGAGCATAGAGAGGATTCCAAGCACGTGCTTGAGGAAGGCGGTTGACTGAAAGTGAACCAGGGATCTTGAAACACTGTACAAAATTAAAAAGTTTGTGATTGAATACTCTAAAGGCATGGAAGTCGTCGGAATGGACGATATGTAGGCTCGTATGGCGCATATGCAGCACGAAATTACGCAAAAATACAAAAAAATACTGGGGATCAGGAGATATGTAGCAGGTTCTTTGTGTATAGGCACGTGTGGACTCATAGTGTCAGCCAATAAAATCGAAATTAAAGTGACTATTGAATCAGAAAATTTTACGTGAGCATAGAGCACGGACACGCAGACCATGGAGAAAAAAATTAACAATGGCATATTGGTGCTCTCCACTGATAAATGTGGAGCCTTCTCTCGTATCCTAGTCTTGATTTCGAAAACAATATTATAGCTAATATGCACGGTAACTCGCTCAAGAAAGGTATGAAAAATAGTGAACAGACTCCTCTTCATTTTTTGGATTACGCTGTCCAATGAATTCAATATATATAAGTGCTTTGAAATATCCTTGATTTCAATACCTTATATTTTATCAGGCACGTCTATAAGATTATACTAAAACATGAGCAAAACATGGCCTCATTCAGATAGCCGTTTTCAAAATAACAAAAACATGGACTTCAGCACTGTCTTCACAGAGGGCATCTCTGCAAACGGACAAGCTGCTTCTTCTTATTCAATTCATCAACAAGATCAAAATACATTCAAGCGCACGGTGCTGGTGCACATATCAGGTAATAGAGCTACTTGGGAGCACATGGGAATCCACGGTGCACTGTGGCGAGTGAATCCAGAGAGAGTTGGCATCATGTTTGGAGGGAGCAATCAGAATGGCGCTACAGCAGGAGGCTCAATGTGTTCTGTTCAAGGAGGAGGGATGATGGCTCGAGATCCTCAGCAGCAGGCTATTCACGACTATATTATTCAAGAAAAATTGAGCAGAGCCATGATTCATAAAGTCACTGTATTAGAAAGTAACACAAACATTGACGAACTGATTGCAGTAACTATTGACGGACTGCCTTGCTCAGAGTTCACAAACAATGGCGACTGTGCTTCCTTATTCATGACTGGCGAGGGCAAAAACACAGAAAGCAGAGAAATCTTTAACATGACAGGCAACACAGAATTGGGACTTGCTTGGATGAAGCAATATCCAAAGTACACTACGTACAACCTCGAAGAGGTAGGCACCATGTTCTTGCCTGGGTGTTCTTATTATTTCGTTCACGTAGATCACCCAGTCATTCACATGCTCAAAACGAATGAAGATACGCTGGGCATTCACATAAGCGAGGATTCAATTGTTTCTGATGGATGGCATAAGGTTGATATTGAAGTTTTTATCTATTGCATTCGGTCGATTCGCGACAATATCCTCCAGAATGCTCCTTCTACTTTTAATTTAAATCAACTCACGGTTCGCATTGGCAAGCCAGATGGACAGCGATGGCTCCAGCTGGGGCCTCAGCTCATTGACGGATTGATTTCTGACGAGGTGCGCGAGAGCGATGACTGTGAGGTCATTGCGGAAGCTCGAAAGCAAGCAGTTCAAAGGTACATTGACAAGCCTCTTTTTTTGACTTTGAGATTGTGCTTAGAATATTCACTCCCTGAAATGTCTGCATCTGAAATTTCTGCAGCTAATAATCACAATAACAATAACAATAATCAAATGATGAATGGCGGCAACACAAACAATGCCATGCTTGCGATGATGGCTGCGAGTGCGTCTGCAGGAGGAGGAAATAATTCCATGAACAATAATAATAATAATTGCGGGAATGGCAGTGTTTCTGCTGCTTCTACTAGCAATGTCATGCTGATGATGAAGTAAATGTGTATAGAATGTCAATTCGTGTAGGCCTTGCATTTGGTATTTATACATTAAAATTATTGCATGCTATATCGCGCTTGGCATGGCTGCATTGATATCGGGGGCCAACCCTGGTCCTATTCTTGATGGCCATGCTTATCCTAGAGGAACTGCATTTGATAATATCTCCTCAGCAAATTCAAGCAATGCTCCGACTGCTGCAGATTTTGCCTCTATCTGGGGGCCTGCTGCTCTTGACATGAACTTAGATAAAGATCGCCTGAGGCGAACTAGTCGACTGCACCTGAACCAACTTCCACAAGAATTGCAGGGAAGGCAAATCTATATTGCAGACCGCATTGACGGCTTGATCTCTAATTCAACGGGCAGTCCATTCACTTCTCTTATTTTGCCGTATGTTCATTTTGATAGGCCCGACAATACCATTAAATGGAGAGTTTTTTCGTTTGATGAAGGCCTGGCAAGCAGAGTTCCCTACGAGTCTGCTGCACGTACACTCACTCAGAGCAGAGAAGAATTTTCTGCATATGCCACTAGGCATGGTCTAGCCATCACCATGGAGCACAATTTTATGATGTCGGAAGAGGGCAGGACAAATTTTTATTATCAAGTTCAGCAGGTGGTAGGGAGCATTCAGAAAACCAATGACTTGCATGTTCACATTGCACTCATCAAGGCGCGGAGCTATTTTCGCAAAGTACGCGAAAAGTACTACAGGGACCCGCACAGCTTAGAGGAAGAGATCCGAGATTATGTCAATATGTTTGGATTTCTGCAGAAAAACATGAATGGCCTGGACATATTGATCGAAGACGCCAAACAACTCCTGAGAGGATGGGGAGCAGCTGAGCCCAACTTTTTGTTGTTGAATTCGAGATTGACATTTCAACTTCAGATGAATCCAGAGCGGACTCAGTACATCACCCAAGGCCCCGATGGGAAGCGCCGTTTGGCTGAAGGCCCTGATATTCGGTCTTATCGCGGAATTCGCATCATTCACTCCCGTTCCTTTGCCATTGAAGAAGGAGCTGCCCCGAGAGACTTGCTCAGGAGGCGTGTTCGCGTGTCTGAATTTTATCTTCTGCCTTCTTGTTCGTCTGGACATTTCAATCACGGGAATGGGAGACTGATTACTTTGCACGATGATGATCACAATAGTACTTTAATTTCCGACGCAGAAAATGGCGCCAATGCTCCAAATTCTCGCCTGCGCATTGGAGAAATCGACTCGTCCTCTTCTAATTTGCATGATGCGGGGCAGCAGCAGATGGCTTTGGAAGGGGACGCGAATGGCGAAATCAGGCTTTATGACGAGAGCAGCGACTCTTTTGTTGTGATTTCATACAAGAAAATATTGGAGCAGTGCAGACGATTTATCCATAGAGCCAATCGTGTTTCTCAAAGGCGTCAGCGAGACGACCCTCTGGCTCACGTGACTATTCCTGAACAAATTGGCTCCGTGCTTCTCTTGAGACCTAATATCGAGCACTTTATGCTGGGTATCATCATGGGCAAGGGTGGCAATATCGACGACCTGGGGGCCACAGTATGGGGTCAAACCGAGCTCTCTTGTTTCGACGATGGACAGCACGGAGTGTGGGGCATGAGCTACAAGTACCACGCCTCTGCTATTGTATTCAATGACAGAAACTTGATTCGCATGTGGGATATCGCATATGACGGGTATGTGGGAGGAAAGGATTCTACTATTCTAGACTGGGGATCTGATGCAGACATCACTCGTTTCATCAAGTCGGACAATAACTTGGCTGCTCCCTATTCTGGCCCTAGCATTGTGGTGGTGCCACTTCCTACTCGCATCCACACGCTCCCATCTCCGCTGCCTGTCGCTAATTTAGTGAACACTGTCTTGGCTACGAATGCACACAGTCTGGCGACAGCAGATTTATTTGTGGAAGACATGTATGGATTTTTGAATCGCGTAGAAGAGAAAATTGGCGCGGAACATATTCAGGGCGTTCGTAGTGCTATGAGCGTGGCCTATGATCTCTTGCACATGCATCGCAACAGTGCAGCTTCAAAGTGCGCAAACAACGCCACGCTAGAGAACGAGGCGACTTCAGTGCGTCTCGCGTATGGAGGCACGTATTTTTATAAAACAGACAAAGAATCCAACTGGGTGGAAATTTTCGGATGTGGGCACCATGGTCCAGATTGTGTCGGAAAGGCATCTGAACGCAATGGCAAAGGCATGCGCTACAATACTACAACTATGCCCAGATCTGTGCACATTGTATAACACTACCACTGTTGGTTTTGCATAAAGCGAAGCATGCTCCTGAGCTTCCATCGAACGCAAAGTTTAATGGCGTCGCACTTCAATGTTTTGGTTCCTGTCAGCTTCAATACATCTCTACTCAAGGAAAATATTTCTGATACAAAAGCCTCAGTGTGAAGATGTATTAGCTTGATAGCTTTAGGCGTCATTTTATAAGAATGGATTAAAGATGGCGATGTTTGTTCTTCTTGATTGTTGTCACTGCGCGCGCTTGATTCAACTTTCTTTTGAACAAACTCTTTAATGAGTCGTTTTATGTGAATGCGGGGAATGGCAAATTCTCTCTTCTGACTTTCCCTAGCTTCTTTTTCTTCTTGTGTCTCTACAATTTTATTGGTATTGTGGGATGTATCCTTGTTGATTTTTTTCTTTGATTTGGTTTTAACCACTGCTATTGAATTATCAAGAGAAGCTAAAGAAGAGGACGAGGATTCCGAGGAAAAGGAAGATGCAGAACATGAGGAACAGGTAGACGATGGCGAAGCAGGGGCGCCAGAATTGTCTATGCTTGTTGTTATTTTTGATGCATTCTTTTTTTTGGGTACGAGAGAGGTGGCAGCAGACATAACGTGCGTGTGAGGGCAGCAGGCTTGGTTATCATGCATTCTTAGCGCTATTTAAATACAAATCGCAATGTTGAATCAGCCAATCACATTTATGCCGACAGAAAATGAAACAGCGCTGCGCGAAGAAACAATAAACTTGTGGTTTTATAATTTTCCACACACGTCCCACACGACAAGTGGGACTGAGAAGTATGCATCGTTTGCGCAATGTCTAAAACACATGAATCTTTGCGATTATTGGTCTCGTCAAACTGACGAAGAACAGTGTGTGCACAGCTTTTTTGTCTTGAATCAACAAATGCCAGATCCTTGTTTTTTTGACGTGATTTCAAAATACGTATCGCCTCCAGCTCTAGAACACAAAAATTCAAATTCGAAGGAGCAAGAAAAGCAGAAAACACTGCCTTTTTTGCTAGGGGAAGGAGCTGCGTTAGAACACGAAAAAGGGCAGTGGATTCAGTACATGTGGAGAATCGAAACAAAATGCAAGTCTATGATCATTTATTATTTCGGATGCTCTTCATTTTGCATGCTGTGTGTTCCCATTGTGTGTATTGTCTGGGTCTGCCTCATGTCATTGCATGCTGTGCAGTACATGCATGTCATTCTCGCGTTCTTGTCTATATTTTGTCTTTATATTGCAATTTTATTGATTTATCATTTGTGCAGTCGACTTATCTTCCAAAGTGGACTTTTTTTTAAGATAGAGAATAATATTTTTGTTGCAGTCAACATGAGACACATTTTTTATGCAAGGCAGTATGTGTCGCTTCCTCTGCAAGTAGACAAGGCCAAAAACACAAAGTTACTGTCGCTGTACAAATTCAGAATGCGACACTCCATGCACACTGTGAATTTGGGTGTTTTTTATTTGCCAGAGAAGAAAGATTTGCATATTTTAAACACACGCGAAGTTCTTCAGGCGTTCTATAGAAGCGCATTCTTATTGTGTCCATTGCAGGACAAAAAACAGCAATGCCAAATATTAGTGTGTTTAAATCCATTTGATTTTGATGTTGGCAATTTGATTTCATTCTTGGGAGAAGAAGGGCATCAAACATGGACTGTCAAGTGGAAGCACCCACACAAACTCCAAGACAAAATAAGCATTGTATTTGCATTATCTGGCAATTTCAAAAGTGCACATGTGATTGATCAAAGTGACATGCTCGTATCCCAGCCGCCTTGCAGGCACGAGGAACAATTTCTAATCTGCCTAAAAATCAAAGTAGGCGCGCCTGCTTCTAGCATCAAAGAAGAGGATTCACACTTTATCCATCAAGTAGTTGTACATGACCATGGGCAGTCAGAGCCAAACTATTGCGATGTATGATGACTTCGCTTGCGTCCAACATTTCATCTCCAATCTTCCGTTTTGTGTATCTCAAGAAAAAAGCAACGAGGTTCACTAGAGACCTATTCTCAGATAAAAAGATGTCGCACGGCTGTCGCGATATATTGCCCAGCTCTAATACTGCTTCCTCGTCATCTACAATTTTTTTGTGGTACCGAATCAAAAAGATTTCTCCACATGAAACAATCCATGCCCACTGAAAGTCTATTTGGTCTATGTCATCCTGTCCTGTTCCTGTATTTGCGTAATTATTGTTGGGTTCATCCACCGCATGGGCTCCATTGTTTTTCGGAATCTGTGACTTTAGACATTTATGACTCAATCCGGGAATGAAGGTGTCGTCGTCATAGAACACACGTATGTCTGGTATTAGCTGCATAACGAGAGGCAACAAATGCACGTTGCTCTGTGGTATTTCTGTCAGAGACAGCTGAGGCTGCCTGCAAAATTTCGGATAATGAAAGTATATGACCTGCGAAACGTCATTGTACATACCTGCAAAATTAGTTCTGTATACCAAGCGCATGCCTGGTGCAAGATAAATCATTTGCTGAAACACGTTAAAAAAATCAATGGACGATTCAATGTGGTGTGCTTTGAGTGCTCGAATGACGCGATCCATTTGATCTTGGGGTTCATCTGCAATATAGTGTGTTTTTTCTACTATAGCGACAACTCGCCACAATGCAAAAAATATGCAGATACTCTGTCTCAAGCATTTTCTAGACACAACGCCATAGGTCAATAATAATGGGGCTGAGGAATGATGCTGCTGTGCTTGCTGAAGAATTTGTATATCTGGAAGAGGAGTTATGTGCTGCGGGTCGTCTAAAACTCTCCCTTCTGTCTGAAATGCATGGCGTGCTATGCTGCCTAGTCTGGACATGCACGCCTTTAAAAGATGAGACGCCAACTCCACTTGGTCATTATCCAACAATGCGCCTATGATCTTTCCCCAATTTAATTGCAGGCACTCTAGTTGGTCAAGTATTTCCCTGAGAGAATAGTCTTGTATTGCCTTATTGGTGTGCAGGTGAACGATGTTTAGTTCTGGGTATTCCTCGAGGGGCAAAATTTCGCTAGTGGTATATGTGACAGCGTTAGAAGAAAGCACTACAGACTCTCTTATACAGCATAAAATGCCATAAACGTGCATCTCGTTCATATCCCAACACTGCTCTACAGGAAGTGCATTTCCATTTGTTCCCCAGAGCCATTTTTCCCACACTCTGTGGTATGTTTTCTCGTCCCATTCGTCTATAGTGCTGTATAATTTTTCTGTGTTTGTGCATTGGTTATCGTTATTCATGTGTATATTATACTATTTCATATGTGGCTAAGCCCAGATAAAAATACGATACTATTTGACAAAACGTTCACTACATAAATCATAAAAGTGATATAATACTTATACAAACCTATCTTGGAAGGGTAGCTGTTGATGATGCGCAGGTCTCCGTGTCCTTCGTTGCCTAGAACGTGCACTTCTTCTGAATTCATCCTTGCAATCTTAAAAGGAGGCACTCCAAGCTCCAGATAGATCAGATCCAAAAACTTGACTATATTTCTGAGTAGCTTTTGCGAAATTCGCTTGCAAGTGCTATAAATGGACAGTTCCATGGAAGGGCAAGCAAACATCATGGCAGCTGCGAACATGGACACTGATATTGTTTTTCCGAACCTCCTAGGAGTACTGACTAAAATTTCTTGTGGGGTCGATTCCCACGAATTCACTTCCAATAATCTATTGTGAGCATTCGCAAAGGCTCCTGGCCCATCCCTCTTGAAAAAAATCCTAGCACAGCTCTTTAGATACTCTTCATGAAAGAGTCTCTGATGAAATGAACGATCCCATCCTCTTCTGTCAAGTGCTTCAAGGGCTTTTCTACATTGCTGCATTCTCTTAAATCCATTCATTCCTTGTTCTACTATTTTAAAAGATGACATGTGCCTCTGAAGCGCAGTGGCAATGTTCTTCTTTTCTTGTGATTCCCTCTGCTTAGTTTCTATCTCTTGAAGTTGATCCCAAGCCAAAAACAATGGTCGCAAGGAAACGCTCCTGGAAGCTATTTCATCCATTTATTCATCATTTTAAACAATATGCTCTCAATGATATATATGCTCACGCCTGGTTTTGCATTTCATTGTACCGCACAATTCCAAACAATACCAAACAGAGCAAAACCATGCACGTGAATAAAACTACATATTTTCGAATATATTGTGTGTCCAACTCTTCTTTTTTGGATCCATAGTTGATCATCAGATTTGATATCATTATTTCTATATTAAACAGTAGCCTTGGTGTCTGTATACTTGAGCTTTGCTAATTTGAAGGCTTCATGAACATCTATTTGATCTAAATTTATATGAGAAGCAAGTTCTCTCGTAGCAGCATTACTCACTTGGGTATCCTGTGCTGAGATATTCAGTTGCATTAGCGAAGAAGACGGATCTAAGGTTTTATGACAAGACACGCCCGTTGCAAATGGTATGGCCCCTCCTCCATTGGTGCTTTGACTCTGGTGATGTGTTATACATGCAGGCATGTGAACAAAGGGGGCAGCGCAACCAGTATGCTGCAGGGGCGAGGGTCCTGATAGGCACAACAAACGCTGCTTCGATTGTTTCATAAACAAATCAATCAATGGAAGTTGAGGGTTGCTCTGCAGCAAATGTGAGTGAGCGTAGCTTGATGTAGCTCCATTCTGTCTGTCTGGCGATTTTTTTCTTGTCTCTTCTTCTTTTTCTTTATGACTTTCTTTGTGCAAGCTGTTGCCTAGGTAATTGCATTGACTGGCATTGCTTGACAAGCACACTTGATGGATTTTAAAGCAAACGATTCCCAATGTGCAGCAAATGAGGATCATCAGAGTGCCATCAAAGAATGGGGCGAATAAAATGAATCCATATCTAAACATGTATATTCTGTCTTTCTCGCGCTGACCTGGATTTCTCAAAAAGTATGCATCTAAAATGCATATGGATAGATAGCATATAGATCTCAAAAACAATGGCAGTGAGGAAAGATCAATAATAGATAAGTCTTCAAATGAGCTATGTGCATAATAGCCCTCCTGATTATCCTTCAAAGCGTATTTTTGAGAAGGGAATGTATAGGTAGAGAGCACAAGTCCTAGTATACAAATGATGACTACAATCTGGGATGTCGCAGGGTGTTTTATGATGGATTGAATGTTTTTGCCATTCAGATTATCCATGTCCAGTAGTGGCGCGGGATGCAGGAGGAGAATGTGGAGGCTTCCTACAAAACACCACAATAAAGACACAAAAAAGGCAGCGGTGCTGATGCTGTCGAGGTTGACAAATTGCCACTGCGTAGCATACGTACTGGCTACGATATCAAGAGACAACGCACTGGAATCTATAAATGACAGTCCGAGCGAGTTGTGCTGCGACAATCCTAATATTTGAAAATGATATGAAGACAGATGAGACTTTAAATTCACTCTATCATAATATAATAAAAGAAAAGGCAAAATGGCAAAAAACGCTGAAAAAGAGGATGTGATGGTCGAAGATTCATGAGCACGAGAAGGATTTTCTTGGAAGCAAAAGAAATGAAGCATTATGCTGCTGCTCGTGCTGCTCAGCACAGAATACACAATTCCCTTTAGCCAAACGAATATACCAGGAATGAAGTTTTCCGCCATTCTCAAATCTGGCTTAGCTCTTGCAGCAGATGTGCGCGCCATGGTTTCAGTGGAAGGAGAAGAAACTGTGGTTTTCGCCTCGTGATGTGCCAGCATGTATATTATGGATTGAAGCTAGAGGTTTCAATACACATAATCTGAAAGTTATTTATATCTTTGAAATCAAAGGCACTGCATACAAACACATACATGAGTTTCCTCATGGGCTTAGCCAGAGCATACATGTCCATGCGAGAGTGCTTGGTTCCTGATAAAACTAGAGAAGTTCAAGAGGAAATTATAGCAGATTTGCACAATTGTTTAGAACAATTAACCGACAGATGTTTAGATATGGAATCCAGGATAGTGTTAGCCACAGACAGAATGTTGGTGCACGCCAAAGCTGCAAAAGCAACTGCAGGTGGTGACTCTGCTACTCTGAGTATTTCCGAGAGATTAAGAGAAAAAAACAAGGCAAAGCAATATCTCCAAGAAAAAAAAAGAATACAAGCAGAATACGATAAAACACAAAAGAACATTCACTTAATTCAGCAGCAAATTGACAGCATAGTTTCATCTCAATTAAACATGGTAGTGGTGGATGCCATGAAGCAGTTCAATCACAATGCTGCGAAGCTGTCTTTGCCGTCTAGAACTATAGAAATAGAGCACCTAGAGGAACAATTAGCGGACAGAACTAGAGAAGTAGCAGGACTTCAGGAAGCCATGCACAGCATATCGACTGCTTGCACGAATATAGCTGCTGCCAGCACGACTTGCACATCTACCTCTGAATTTGACGAAGCTCTCAACAACAATGATGGAGACGATGAACTATGGCGAGAATTAGACCTCTATCTAAGCCCCAATAAAAGTGCAGAAGCAGTCAATGCGACCCGTGTTTCTCTCTCGCACGACACTACTCTGACACGTCCTAATAATCCTAATAATCCCACTAACGAGTCGTTGATTTCTACTCTGCCTCTTGTATTGCCAGACATTCCTTCAAATACAAATAATAATGCAAACAACAATAGCCACAGTCAAGTCTTTCCTGCAATGCAACAGCTGACTATGCAGGAAGAGGCAATATCAAACACAGTATAGAGCTTATTAAACAAAAAAAAATTAAAAGAAAGTCTCTGTTCATACACACTGCGTATTAGGCGTGCCGAGAATATAGATCAATGTCATTTCGTTTTTATGACGTGTTAGAGGAAACATTCCAAAAAATAGAAGAATGGAAGGAGAATTCTCATATGAGCAAGCAAGATGTTTTGGACGGGTTCAGGGAAAGAGTTTTGATGTTAATGACGCATGTCATCACAACGCCTCTGATTGGAACTGCATATGCTTATCCAGGCGACATCAGCAATTTCGAGAAGTGGGCAAATGACGACATGGACAGTGCAAGTGGGGGTATTGATAATTAGCTTTATTTTGAAGGAGCAGCAGAGGAAGAGGAAGAGGAAGCAGCATTGCTGTGCATTTTGGCACTTGAATGACCAGCCTTGTTGGAGGAGCCTGCTGTTTCCTCTCCGTCGTCTTCCTCTTCTGCAAACAACATAGATCCAGGATCTGCGCGGTATAATTGCATGATTTGACCTATAACTTTTAGATACAACTCTGAATTCGACTTTTCTACTGTACACATTCCGCCATCTTGAATAATTAAACTTGAATGCAAGAATGTCGAAAATTCTAGCAGCTGTCTCAGCAACACTGCTATCCTCACTCTAGGATGAAGCATGTGCTTCTCTATGTGATCTTGCACCGTTTCCTTCTGAGCCCCCTGCGCATCTGGGTGTTGTAGTAATAGAAAATCTGATACTTGAGTGGATATACAATGAATGTCCATGAGTCCGACATGCTTTATGATGAAATGATTGAGTCTCTTCCCCAAGGGCTCTCCTTGATATGTGCATAGCCAACACATGTAGACTTCTCAATTCAGGCTGTTGATACTACTACTCCATTCTCAAATTTCTTTTTATGATTCAATTTAATTTAGCAGAGTCTCGAAATCATCCCTCCAATAATAAACATGTTTTATGTGGATTCCCCTTGCATCTCCGCGGACAAACGTCGGCTTCTTCCTCGCATGTTGCGCCTGATGTCAAATCTCTTCGCTTGCCAGCACCTCAATCCATGCAGGAGCATTCGAGGGGTTATCTTAAGAGCAATAGCGCAGGGGTTCAGCAACAGTCATCCCTCGTCACAAATTCACTGAACGAAAACGCACAAGAAGCACAATCCTCTCTTTATTCAACCAAAGCCATGTTTTTTTGGAACGAGTGCTGCATCCCTTTGTTTTTCCTGGCTACCTCTTCATCTCAGCAGCAACATCAACAATTGCAAACGCGGGAAATACGACAGCATTATTTTGTAGTGTTGTGGTGCACTAGATTCTCTTGTTTTTTTAATCTCATTCCTCTAGTCATATTGTTTGGACGCGAGGATTCTATGCTCCTGCATTCCCATAATGCTACTGCTAATCCACAGTGGAATTTATTGGCTATACCAACAACGTATTTAGGCTCGAGCGATGGCGGGATGCGCTTGGCTTCTTGCTTGTACCTGGCATTTATGCCCATCTCTTCTTGTTTTCTCCAGATTTTTTGCTTCATGCATTCATCTGTAGACTCCATGCAGCTGAGAATTGTCACGTGCTTGTTGTGCAGCTTGAGCCTTTTGTCTGGAAATATAGCTGCCATCTTATTCATTGCTATGCCTCACAATGGTAGCGTTACCATTGCCGCTAATATTTCGTCCACCAAAAAACACTGGAACTTGCCATTCTTTTTTTTGAGTTTGTCGTTCTCGCTGGGTTCTATCCAATTACTTTTGCTACTCCGCAAGACGAGCATTCTGAGGATAATGTTTTGCACAGCAACTGCAGTGAGCGTCATCACCATGTGTATCCTTGCGTTTCAAACATCGTCGCTTCAAAATGGGAAGCGATTTTATCAAACTACAGCCCTTCCATTCATGCTTCTTTTTTTTGAAACGACTCGAAGTCATTATACTTTTAGTTCTTCTACATTTCTTGACCATGGAGTTGCATGAGAATAAATGACATGTCCTCTTAAACTGTCGCGATCTATATATATATATATTTGATTTCGCTTCAATATAGCGTTCGTGTGTGGCAGGTCTGCATTGTTGATTGATTCTTATAATAATTGCTTTTTTGTGTGAATATCATGGTCACCTGAATCGCATTTTAGGAATCTTCTTCAGAGCTGCCACTGTCAAGATCACTTCCATAGCTGCTATCTGACATTATTTCCGTTGCGTCATCATCCAGCATAGTTGCCCCTTCTCTGCTATTGCATGTAGTCGAATTTTCCGCAAATGATTGACTAGATTTCACAACAGGTTTTTTTATTTTTTCGCTCAATTCTTTCAGTCTTGTCGTTAATTTCTGAAATTGAGATAATTTTTCTGCCTCTTCTATTGTGTCTTGTTCGTCGTTGATTTTATTTTCTACTTGTTCGTCAGGGGTTTCATTTTCTTGCAATGCTGCATGTTTGTGCTTGACTGTTTGCTGCTCTATGAGAGTCCAGAGTGTGTGACTAGAAGGAATTTTCATCAAAACCAGTTTTTCTTCAGGGGTAAGAGGCTGAAATAATGTAGATAAATCGTGGTGTTTGTTTCTGAATGATGCGAGGAGTGAGGTAAACTTGTCAAGCGATATGATAGCGCTGGTTTCAGAGCCACTGCCTTGATAGATAGAAGACGGCCACGTAGCGCCGTGTTTGTTGGCGGTGGGATTCTCGTGTGTTGACTGGTATCCTAGCATTATCTGATGCAAAAGTTTTAGTTTCGAGTCATTGATGGGCGGAGGCAAGAGTGGTCTTAGCCTTAAGACTGTTTGCCTAAAGGATTGTTGGATACATTCACTAATCTGTCTTGATGCCTCGTATTTTTTATTGATTTCTTCAAGTGTGTCGCATGTTATTGAAGCTTGGTGTCCATTCAGCTCTAATCTAGCCACTGGATGTCTGGGGTATAACAAAAGGGCGCCATTATCAGGCTTTGTGATTGGCCATAAATCTCCTCGTAATGACATTCGGAATCCGCACTCTAAAGGGTTGCAAAGCCATTGTATATCAAGTAAGCTTTGTTTTTTGAGTACAACTTGACAATTCAAATAACTTAATTCGTCTGCCTTGGCCGTCCAATTCATTTCAATATACGCATTATTTATGGGACTGGCAGAGTTTTTCTTGGTAGCCACTATATCAAATGTGTCATTGCTGAGTGTGACTGCCTTATTGTGATTTTTGGCTGAGTGCAGATTCAAAGACTTTATGACGTCTACTACGCGCACTCTACTCTTTAACTTATAAACATGCTCAAAGGCTTTCCACGGGTCTGAACATCCTTCAATAACTTCCACGCGTGTATAATGCATGAACTGATGGTTGCTCGCCGAGTTTGCCGAAACACACGATAGCAATCCCCATCTCCTGGGATTCGTAGAATAACTGAATCCTATTCCCAAAACACACGTATTAATATCTGGTCCTCCTATCTTCAACTTTTGCACGCTTTTTGATTTTCCAAATTCATATGGACTTCTTGGATCTTTTAGAACTAATCCTTCTTGCTCATTCAAAACTGTATTCTTCAATGCTTCAATGAGGTCTGCTGTCTTATTTATCATTAAAGTATTTGGTATCACAATAACTGAAGAATTAGCAAATCCCTCTAACCTGTCCTTATACATTGATTTTAAAAGCTCGTATCTTTTCACGCATGGCAACTCATGTACTGCCTTGTCTTGGTGCAAAATAATATCAAAGATAACGTACTGAAGTTTCGCATTTAAAATGGGTTTCACATAAAGGTTATCCTTGTCAAGGGGTCCAATCCCTGTCCACTTCCTCAATTCTTTTAGACTGGCAAACGTAATTGGATCCTCACTGTCTTCTTCGTCCTTGTTGTTGTTCACAGTACTTTTAGTTGTGGTTTTTCCTCCTGACAATAAGCTTGAATCTTCTTCTTTGTCGTCAATATCAGTATCATATACAATGGATACTATGTCGCTGTCTGCTGTTGCTCCACTGCCAGTGGTTGGAACAACTGAAAATTTGGAAGTAGCCAACTGACTTAGCTTAACTCCTTGACTGTCCTTCACATTATATTTCCATTTTTCGCTTGACCATGGCAATGGGGTTCCTGTCTTAGACTCAACGGCAATCAATTCTCCATCTAAAATACAAGGAGCACAGTCTACTAATCTTGGATTAGACTGTAGACAATCTCTAATGTTGCTATATAACTCAGAGACGTCTTTTCCCCATTTGGTATAAAGTCGCACATCTAACACTTGAGAACTAGTATTGTGGCTTTGTGTTTGTTTGGGGGGATGTAGAGAGTGATCGTTAGACGCTGCACTTGATGACGTATTGGCAGGAGGGACCTCTTGTACTGTGATTTTCTTAATGTGTGCTTGGATTCTGTCTCCGTCGTATTTGACTTGCACCAAGACCCTTTCCTCGTCTAGTTTGACTTCATCTTGTTGCTCACGTTCACTCTGTGCTTGTTCTGAATTTTTGGTTTTAGGTATAGAAGAAACATTAAGCGCCTTCACTTTGGGAGAAGATACTTTTTGCTTATCTTTTCTGGCTAACAGGGGAATTCGTTTAGTTTTGGAGCCAATGCTGATGCTGCTGTCGTCTGCTGCAGCTGTCGTGGATTGCACCTTTTTCTGGGGCGTATTGTTTTGTTTTTCTCTTTCTTGTTTTTTATTTTTTTGATTTAATGATTCATCGTTGGTCACAACTAATAATTTCACGATTTTGTTATTTTTTAACGTGACTGTAGTCCCACTTTCTGTTTCTTTAGATTCTGGTGCTTTGCTTGGATTGATGATTGTAGACTGAATCCAGGTAGGATTTTCTAATGAGAATAGCTCACATTCCTTTTTTCCTTTGTTTTTAGGTTCTTTCTTTTCGTCGCTGTCGCTGCTTTTTTCTTCTTTTATGGGGCAGCTGCTGCTATTTCTTTCGCCCAAACTGGTACCATCCATCAATTCAATGTTTTCTTGTGCTGCATCTGAAGCAAATCGAATGAGCATCACTATTGTATTGTCATTTTCTGTAGACAAAGTATAGTGCAAAACCAATCCGCTGCAGGCAGCTTCATTGATAAATTCACATTTCTTGAATTCTCGCAGCAATATCACGTGTGTTTTCCTGCTCTTGCTTCGCAGTGAAGATGGGTCTTCTATGCTGACATATGTTTTTTGCTTGGCATTATGGATCATCGGGATGTACCACCTGCTCTGGGCAATGACCAATCTCCCATCCTTGGGCGATATTGGCTTCCTCAATTTATTTTCCCTCGAAAACAATTCTGTGAATAAAAAAGGCGATTTTAAAGTCTCACATGTCATGGGTACAATGGGGATGCCGCACGCTACTGGGGTGGGCTGTCGTTTCCACACTTCACTAGGGTCGCTGCCATGTTTCACGGATGCAGTAGCTAGACTCGCTAAATCGTGCTGTCGTTGGTATAGAACTGGCGCCATCAAATGTGGCATGCAGTTTAGCACTGTCTTTGGTCCCACGCCCACTGACACTTTCTTTAGCAAGATTCTGAAAAAAAGAACCCATTCCTTGAACGAGAAATGCTGGGAAGCTTCGTATAGGACTTCCATTTGCAGAGTGTCTATTCCTGGCAATTGCGTAGAAGCAGTCAGATAGGCCTCTGTGAGTCTGGCGCACAGTATAGCCACGTCTTGAATAGTATAATTGCATGCAGAGGCCTGTGGCCTGACAGCTGACGTTATGAGGGTAGAAATCACTACTTCTGGCAAGCACACTATGCCCTGGCCTTTCTTCAGCTGACTGTACTGTGGAGCAGGATCGCCAAGCCACCTCTCTAGCTGTGCTGCAGCATCAGAGCGCCCTAGCTTTTGCTTGAGCAGAGCAGAACTCAGCTTGATCAGTCTATGAGTTTTTATGCCGTACACGTTCTCGTGGTCTTGGGATGGGATGAGCATCCTGAGCAATAGATAAATCTCTAAAACAGCATTTTCTGTAGACTCTTGGAGAGCAATGTCGAGGGCTCTCTCGAAGAGGAGCTGCAAGACTTTTGTTTGTGTTGCTTTGCTGTGACTGGCCTCTGATGCTATGACGTCTAGGGCGTCAGCCACTTCTACAAATGGCAAACTTTTTAGCTGCTTGGACCCTGCAGAAGATGATGATGCTAAGAGTTTTTGTATGAGGGGTCGAGCAATAGGAGACATCCATGGCGACAAAGCTATAGCTCTGTGCTGGTGGTAGGGGCTTGTCATGCGTATTATTGGGTTTATGATGGGTGATTTATAATATATAGTGTCAATATTCTCCAGTACCACCTTCGTTGGTCTGCGTGTTTTGAAGGTCGTCTATATATATAATAGTATAGCATGTTTTTGTGTTCAAATCATATTTGAATGTGTAGTTGGGGTCGGTTTGGTGTCTTAAGACTTTGCGTTCTTTATCTTTATGCAATATACTGTGTGCTGGGAGTAAGCGACAAAGAAAACGTTCTTTTCCAATGTGGATCCGTAGACAACCAGCAGTGTAGCATGATGGCGTGGGAAGGGCTAGATTTGACTGTTGCCGCTCCTGGAGATGATGCCATTATGACAATGAATGACGGCAATCTAGCCACGCGAGGATACCCGCTACAAGGCCCTGGAGAATTTCTCATTGCCTTCGACAAGTACATCACATTTGATATCATCGAATTTTATCAGGGCATGCAGGATGTGGGTCCGTGGAGAGGCGGCTCGCTCTATCTTCTTAATTTAACACAAGGACTGGCACCCCAGTATCACACATGCTGGGTGTTCGCGAATCCCTTCTCTCAGCTTTTGCCTGTTGGAATCATTTCGACTGCAAGCTGCAGAGGCCAGACTGCCAATAATATTGTTTTTAGGATTCCTTCAAAGGAAAAGATCACACTCAAAAATATCAAGGCCTCTGCATTGAAATGTCCAGTTGGCTCTAGTCAAAACAGAAAAATGTGTGTATGCGAAGAGGGCAAGTCTATGGATACTGTTCCTGGGTCTCCTACTCAAGGGACTTGTTTATGAATAAACTATTGTGGAATCTATTCCGTTGAATATAATGCAATATATATATGCATTCAATGAAATGACAGTATCAAAGAAAATGTATTCAAACAGAAAAATCAAGAGTTTATTTCTTTTATTTCTAGTTTTGAATTCTCGTGCAAACGCTTCTGTCTATAGTGAAATAGGGCGTAGATTATTGCAAGTTAGCATCGACAATAATATAATAAAACAATGTGGAGCATCTGGAAATCAAGAATGCAGCCCTATGGTATGGGCCGATTTAGAGATGAGCATTCCTGCTAGCATGGATGTTGGCGCAGTGTCTACTATGAACGATGAGAACATAGCTACAGATGGATATCCTCTACAAGGCCCTGGGGAATTTATGATTCAATTAGCGTCTGCATACACCATAGATACCATCCAGTTTTACCAAAAAATGTCTAGTGTGAGTGCTTGGCAAGATGGCTCCATATACATATTGACGTCGTCTTTTGTCAAAACTACGTGCTTCACATTTAATGATCCGTCCAATCAGCTTTTGCCAGTAGGAAATTTTCATACAAGTGCATGCAAAGGTAGGCCTGCATCGTGGATTGTTTTTCGGGTAACGTCTGATCAACAAGTTATTCTGAAAAATATTAGAGTTTCGAAGTTGACGTGCCCTGCCAATTCAGCGCAGACTGGAAATGTGTGTGCGTGTAGTGGAGGCAGTACCATGGATGTCACTGCTGGTTCTCCTACACAGGGAACTTGCATAGGAGGCACGCTTGCTCCTACTACATCGACTATAGCTCCTGCAACTACTTCTATTCCCGAGGCTACTACATCTACCGATAATACTGTGAGTGTACATATAAATCTATAGTATTTGAATTTGTATTTTATTCATGGTCCATGCATATATATGTTGAGTATAACGCAGATTATATTTAATTTGTTCTAAACTCGTAATGCATAGTATAGTTAAACAGTACCTATTTCTTTATGCGCTAACATATACTACAACCAAGACTGGATATGTAGCTGGAAGTTTAATCTCTTCTCAAATATTCAATGGACATTCTAGAACGTTGCTTCAAACTGGTAACAGGAATACTCTCATTCATGAGTGCTGGCCTAATGGGGCTACTACATGCCGTCCTTGGTTTGAAGCTTCTCTTACCAATAGGACACGGGTCAATTCCCCATCATGCATAAACAATATTCTAGACAAAACGAAAGGAACTACTTGCTCGGTTCCAACCCCATTTGTCATGGTTTTGCCTCTTCCATATCTTGTTTCTCTGGGAATGGTTAATCTTGAATATACCACTAATAATCAGACTTCAACAATAGGAATGCAGGTTTGGTTAGATACTGTAGATAGGGTTGGAAAATTTCAGTTTATCAATTGCTATAATTTTTCGAGTAGTACTGTACACCATTCACACCAAAATTGTCAAGGTCATTATACGACTGCTGTACGATTAGTAACATTAAACACTTCAACAACAGTTGTTCTGGATGAGATTCAAGTAACAAGACACATCTACACAACTGGTGGAGGATATTGGGTTCAAGCAGCGTACATATGCAGGCAAAATTTCACAAGAAGAATGTCAAGCGGGACCGCTGGAAGTTGTTACTCAAATACTTCTGACAAAACTGTTTTCACATACAATTATACAGAGCATCCAGACTGCATTCCATCATGCTCTTCTGGAACTTATAATACAAGAAATTGCACTACAAATCTACAGAGAATATGCACAAATTGCACTCCAAATAATTTTTGTACTGGAGGATATCATATTGCAAGTTGTACAGCAGCGTGCCAGCCTGGAACTTATGAAACTATTGCCTGTACAGCTTCAACTAATAGAGTCTGTACTGCTTGTCCCATTGGTAGTTTTTGTCTTGGAGGCAATCACACTGCAAACTGTACAGTCTCATGTCCAGCAGGAACATATGAAACCAACGCCACTTGTACATCCACTGCAAATAAAGTCTGTTCTGTTTGCCTTCCTCAGAGTTTTTGTCTTGGAGGCACTCACATTGCAAACTGTACTGTTCCATGTCTAGCAGGAACATATGAAACTACTGCATGTACATCATTGACTAACAGAGTCTGCACACCCTGTCCTGCTGGGAGTTTTTGTCTTGGAGGCAATCACATTGCAAATTGTACAGCTCGATGTCCAGTGGGACTGCATGAAACAACTACTTGTTCAAGTACTAATGATACAACTTGCGTAAGTTTTATTACCAACTAAATTTATCAATCATATATATATCGATTATAAATACAGTCATTTATCCGACATATTCCGTTAATCTATCCAAATATTATATATACTATTGATTATACAAAGTATAATTTTATCATGCATCGTGTGTTGTTTTTTATTTTCGTATTTTTATCTGAATTCAACTTGGCTTTTTCGCAGACTTGTGTTCCTCCTCTGGGCTACTATTGCCCTGCCGCTGACGGGCTACCTGAGCTCTGCCCCGCTGGAACCTACAGCGACACTGCTGGACAGCCATGTCAAAACTGTGCTAACATGACTGCATCCTCCATTGACAGATTGGCTTGCAATGTATGCCCTCCTGCCACGTTTTATCAAGTGCAAAACCCGACTGGCCCCAACTTCAACACCCAGTGTGTTGCCTGCCCTTCAGGGACGTCTTCTTTAGCAAATTCAGAGACGTGTGGGGCGTGCCCTATCGGTCATTATGCAGATGGAAACCTAGGATGCAAGCAGTGCCCTCCTGGATCCTATTCAGACGTTGCAGGCCTCTCTGTTTGCAAAGCATGCGATGCTGGCACCTATACCTACAATGAATCTGGTTCCGGTCAATTCAATGCTCTGTGGGGGTCCACTGCTGTCTCACAATGTATTGCTCTCCCTGGAGCAGGCCAGGGTCTCGTCTGCTTGCCTGGCACTTATAAGAAAGGGCCAGTATCTTGTCTGCCTTGCCCTCGTGGATACTATTGCCCCAAGATGAGCAATGTGGATGGAGACCCCGAGGCCGTGCGCAAGTGTCCATCTGCTTCGTATTCCACTCTAGCAAGTGGGGCTATGCATGTTGACCAGTGTACGCAGCCTAGCTTGGTAGATAATGTGCTGCAGTTTAATGTCTGTGGGCTGTCTGTGAGCGATGTAGCAGCTTTGGGAGGCAAACAAGTGTCTTCTATGACGTCTTCTTTGGACCGTAACATTGTTTACTTCACCACCCCCACTGCATTGTATCGTCTATATTTGGTTCAATCCAACGTAGTGAATTCTGTGGAGTTGATTGCCGGCCATGAAACCTTGAGTGGAAACATTTATGACGTTCATGGTTCGCTGGCGCGCTTTGCGGATCTTCACGCCATTGGAGTTGACATGGATGTGAGCGGTGCTAGCATTGCAGTGGTTGCAGATAACAACATGATCAAGCTCGTTGATTTGTATACTAAAAAGGTTACCCTCATTGGCTCGTATCCCAGCATTGGCATAATTCAGCGAGCAGGTGGCGTTGCTCTGCGTCGAAATCCACTTGGAAGACGCGAGGCTTATGTATCAGACGTGACCAACAACAGGATCATGGTTTTTAACCTTGAGAATTATGAAAGCTATCTGCTAACAGGGGACGGCATCAGCGGCGCAAAAGGAAGCACCAATGGAGACGGGAGCGTGGCGCGATTCTGGGAGCCCCGCGGTCTTGCATTTTTGGAGCGCAATATGAATACAAGCAATCTTTTGCTAGTTGCAGATTCCCGAAACAATCTCATTCGATCTATTGATCTGACTACCAAGGTAGTAAGCACATGGGTTCAGACATATGACAAGGTGCAGCCCGAGTTTTTAAATCCAGTTGCTTTGAGTGTGAGCTCTGTTCTTTCAGCAACGTCTCCTTTTGATAAACCTGTTGTTTTAGTGAGTGATGGATCTACAAAGGTCAAAGTGGTTCAGTTTCCTACTTCCGATTTTAATTTCAAGACCATCTCTGAAATTGAGGTAGCAGCATCCAATCCTACTATAGATTCCATTACCTTTGCGTTTCCAGTGGGCGCGCCAGTGATTAATGGAGACAAGGCGAGTTTTAAGCAGCTAGTGTATTTGAACAATGGAGCCTCCTCAAAAACCATCCAATCCTTTGTAGAAGTAGCTCTTTCAAACACAAATGTAGCCAGGGGTGGCGGAACCGGCACTGGTCAGTGTCACTTGCCTTGTCCCAATGCCAATTGCGCGTCGTTGACTACAGCTCAGATTTGCGGAAATTCATTCTTGGATGAGGACTCGTCTGAGCAGTGTGACAATTCAGTCAAGAGCGGGGGTGGCTGCGACGAATTCTGCCAAATCAGGCCTGGATTTACTTGTCCTGTAGGTCATACTCGCTGTGTTGATCCCTGCGTAGGATATAACTATACATTTGAGAATCAACTGTATTGCGAATCTGATTGTCGTGTCAAGACTCCTCGCCCTGGGTTCACAATCAATGAGCAGTGTGTGGAAACTGACATTGACGAGTGTCTCGAAGAGCTCCACAACTGCACTTCAGCGTCTTCCATGTGCGGAAACGTCCCTGGATCGTTTTATTGTGTTTGTGGAGCAAACCATTTTGGAGACGGATATCAATGCAATCCTACTTCGTATGCAGTCTATGCGGTGGTGGACGTCCCAGATTTGCCTCAATCTGCATTTTCACTCAAACTCGACCTGGAACTTTTGGAAGCAAAGCAGCTGATGTATGCAAACATCAAGACTGCCTTTGCAGAGACTCTACACAGCTACATGTCAGCTTCTCTGCAGAGCCAAAGTTCATTCACCATGAATGTTTTAGATTTGGCCAGAATTTATACAGCAATTTCTGTGGACCCTAATTTCGTCACCAGTACCAGGATTGAAATTTCGACGCGCTTTGAAACTTTCGAGATGGCCCAGAACGCTGCTGCATCTACTGTGAAATCAGAACTCAATCTAGCCCTCTCGAAGGCTATTCATGGACCTGCTGCTCTTACTGGAGCTTCCTTGGTGCAGGACCTCAAGACTCGCACAAGCACTGCAAGCACCATGACATCAGCTCAGCGCATTGAGGGCTGGGGCATGAATATCACTTCAGTATCCTACAATAGGTCGTGTGTTATTTCTTCTGGCATACCAGAGGAGCAACCAAGAGGGGGATGCTGGCAGGTCGAGCTTATCTACATGGGTGGCTCAGCCATGCCAAAATCAGATGATCCTGCTGCTATTTTGCAGAGTTCCAAGAATGTACTGTACTTGCCTCGCATTGACAAGAATCCTTCGGAGAACTATAAACTCTTGAACCCTGGTCAAGCCTTTACCATGTCTACTGGAGCGCGTTTTTCTTGTGATACTGCAGGTTCGTCTGCAGGAGGCATGGGCATCACTTTGGCCAGCACTGCCTGCTGTCTCCGAAATTTCCAGCAATCATATCGCGCAAATGCACGACTCCAGGCCTTTTTGAATTCTGAATTGTATCAAGGAAGCGTTCCAAGTGAATATTGTGATTCCACTGAATTTTTTAACGATACGTACCCTGATTCAGACATTGTGTTCCAGGACCCAGAAAACGTCCACGATGGATCGACAAATGATTTGGTGACTGGCAAAATTGAGGGCATGCCCCACAGTGAGGTAACCTTGCTAGAAACGCTAGACTATACTACGCGAACATTCCGCGTCATGATGACTCTAGAGGAGGACGACCTCAAGGAATCTGGGGCCATTATTGAAGGCAACGTGGGTACTGAATACAGCCTTATTTTCTTTGTGGGACTTGCCAATTTCAAAGGAATGGGTGGCGCAAGCGGCAAGAGCAGCGTCATGTCTACCAAAACCACGCAGTATCGAATCAATGTCACCAAAAACAATGTTCTAACCATTAGCAGTTTTGGCGCCAACCAGGATCCCCTTGTATCGAATGTTGACATGGCCTTGACGAGGATCAAGGTAACTGATTTTTTTGAACCCGTCAAGTACCTTTATTATCTAAAGCCAATGTTTATCATGCCCAGCAACTTTGGATCTCCTGATGATGCCGCTGGCATTGTCCCCATTTCAAGTATCAGGGTTATCAAGACGAGGGGAACTGCCATTGCAACAGACGTGAATTGGAGACAGGCCTGTGCCAGCGATGCAGGAACTCATTTTTGGAACAGCACTTCTCTCCAAGGCCTTGTGAGCTCAGCACAACGGCAGTCTTGCGTGCAGTCAAATCTTCAAGTTTGTACGCCTCCAGTGAATGCCCTCCAAGTGGTAGAGTTTGGAATTGCTTTGCCTGAAGGTTTTTTGACAGAAGCGGACTTCAATGAGCCTAATCCGTTTTCTATTCAGGTACAGTTTATGATTAACGCAAAAGATGGAATAGCGCTGACCAATGTTCGGAGCATGTTGAGCATGGCCATTGAATTGAATCCGTACGGATACTCGAAAATGTGCGAGACCATGAAGGCATCTCAGAATTTGGCAGACGTTATCCAAGGAAATGTTTATATTGGAATTGCCACGGATTCCAATGAGTGGACCAAGAATGTGCTCAAGAAAACAAACGTAGACGTGCCTGGCACTACTCCTTCTAACGGTTTTGAATTCGCTACTGTATCTGTCCAAGGCGCAGTGATGACATTTGCTGCCATTGGAGACTCTAAATTTTTCGAAGACGGAAGAAATCAGGACCAGTATGTCCATATTCGTGACATGCACACTGTTCACTTTCTAGAGCCTCTTGGAGGAAAAGGGGGTCCCTCTCCCAAATTTGATGCTAGCTTGGCGTTGTTTCATCAGGGGAAAGCGTTTATTCCCAAGACTGACACTGTTCAGCGCACTACTTGGCTCGAGCCCTCCAATGCATTGCTCAGTCTGTGTCCTCGTAAACCCACGCCAACCTCTAAAACATGCATAACGCGATCTGACAGCACGTACAAAAATAACGTTTTAGACAGGATGAATGACACCGTGGTGGAGGTCAGGACTAACGACCCTACCACTGTAGCCAAGATGCAGAAAATGATGGGCGCTCTTATGTTTGAAGGCGCAGAAAATGAGTATTCTAGGCAGGTTGGCAGTGACTTCCACAACCAACTAGTGACTCAGCTCAATCTTAATAACAGGTACAAGCGAGCCTATAGCATCAACCCCTTGGTTACGTGGGGAGTAGAAGCTATCCAGGAAGCATTCCCTACTGCCACATCATACACTGTATGCACCAAGATCATCGCTATTGGCATGGTGACTATTGCTTCCGGCTCAGGCGTACCTCTCGGACGTCGACTGCTCTCATTCCATTCTGTGGACCACCAAACCAACCTATTCCGTGAGTTTTCTAAAGTACACGGCAAGTTTTTGACCAATGGAGTATCCAATTCTCTAGCTGCATCAACCATTTCAAATGGATTGCGAGAGGCAAGTGAGGATGAGGGGGTTCAGGATCTGAGTGCTACCAAGGAACAAACCTCAAATGCATTCTTGCTGAACCTGGATATTCCTGGCAAGGACACCATTTCTCAAATGTGCAGCCTGTATTTGGGAGTTCCGTACGAAAAGTGTGGGGCTCTGAAGCTAGACCTCAAGGTCAATGGAGACTCTGCTCTGAAGACTTGCCAAATGTATAAGGACCAATCCCGCGATGTTTTTGCGCTGACCATGGAGAATGGATTCCACAATGCATTTGCTCTTCAGTACCAGCCTTCCAATATCAAGGGATTGAGTCTACTTAACTTTGAGTTGAGTGGATGCGACGAGCTGCTTCAGTGGTACGCTGCAGAGCAGCATAAGAATGACATTCACCTCAATTCAAGGCAATTGCTCAGCGACAATGCCATTGCTGTGCCGCAAGACAAGTTTGTCATGTTCATTTCGCATTTGCTATTGAGTGGAAGTGCAAATTCGACAAGTATAAATGTGAATACACAGAAGCTCACGTATCTTTCTACATTATTTAATTCTCTGGCAACATCCTCTTCTGTATTGGGAGGTGGAGCTTCTATTCGAACTATTCACGTGACAGAAACTACAACGGGGAATGGAGATGTTTACCTCAACGTATCTCTTGGAGTTGACGGAGTATCCAAGCCTAATTCGTCAGTGGTTGACACTCTGAAGCCGTCGCTTCCAGGCAATTTGGATGGCCAGAACAAGGACGACATGTTTGTGACTGACGCCTATGACAAACCCGAGCTACGAAAGAGCTCGTCTGTTTCTAAGCATGCTCTTATTCCCATGCTGGGGGTTGTTTCCTTCAACCTATTCACTGCATGGAGCTTAGCGTGCATTTTCTTGTCTTGAATAAAATAGATTATTGTTTTAATAAAGAAATTGTGATATTTATGTACTTGTCGTGGGTATATATTATATTGCATGGTCGTGATACGCGTCTCTTTCCTTTAGAGGTCATAACACATTTCATACATCGCTGCACAAACTATAAAAGAATCATAGAGTAGTGTACAATGTTATAGGGTTCTTCGCCTTTTATGGCTGGTTTTGCTTTCTTTTGCGCGTTATTTACCCAGATTATAACTGCTTCCATGCAGTCTGACGCGAATGCTTCGTTTTATGTCGAGACAAATGCGTCTTCTCTATTCCAACCACAGCAATGCCCTTTGAATTATTATTGCGCGTCCAATGAATCGAATTCTACTCCAATACCATGCCCTACGGATACCTTCACTGAAAACGAAGGGGCTGTGTCTATAGACGATTGCAAATTTAAACGCCACCGCTACAAAAACGAGACCATGATTGACGTTGAAATCGAAATCCAAACGATGGATTATTGGCTCAATTTGACGCACAATCCATTGGATCCTTTTTTATTTGAGATCAAGCATACCCTTTTCCAAGTGATTCCATCCATTTGTCCACTGCATAGCTATTGTCCTGCAGATCTACACAATCAAACTCCATTTGCATGTCCATACCGCACGTACACGTATCATACTGGATCCAAGTCCATTCGAGACTGCAAATTCATGCGTCATTCTTGCTGGGAAGGAGAGTACTTCACTGAAGAGGCAGAGTCTTATGATGCTTCATGTGCCTGGTGTGAACAGGGATATTTTTGTAGGAATATGTATAAGTCTGAATGTCCAGCGTCTCATTACCAACCAAACACTGGCACGACTTCGTGCCTGCCCTGCGTTCAAAATGGATTTGTAGCTACTGCCGATCGCATACATTGCGTTTCTTGTCCAGCCAACTCTTTCTGTTCTCAAGGAATCCAGAATGTGTGCCCTCCCAATTCTACTTCCAAAACAGGAAGTTGGGATATATACCAATGCATATGCCCATTTGGTCACGAAATCATGGCTTCGCTGTGCTGCAAGTCGTGTTCTAGATTTCAATTTAGGAGAGAAGCCTGCACGCTTTCTCGAGGAACACTGTGCAGTTCAACGTGTGGACCTGGCACATTTGTGAATTCTGGAAATAAGTACTGCGATCCTTGCCCTCTGGGGACTTTCAATGGCATGGACACTGTAGCCTACCAATGTGCTTCTTGTCCTCAAGGCAAATATGCAAACGTTACTGGACTTACTCAGTGTCTGGAGTGCCCTCCCAATACAACTACCACTCAGGAGAGTGGATTCATCAGCTGCGTTCAGGTATGTTTTCTCTTATATATATGCAAGTGTGCTATAGTTTGGTTTTTGTTCTTTTTATGTTTATGAAGGAGCTCTTTCTATTCATTCTGATTGCGTTGAATGTATGGCGTGTGCAGGCGTGCAGTCCTGAGCCAGGATTCTTTTGCCCAAGTTTGGTGGGAACTCCACAGTCATGTCCTATGGGTTATTATTGTACTGGCAGCATTGAAGCTACGCTGTGTCCTTCAGGAATAATCAATGTATTGACTGGGAGTTCGTCTATTAATGACTGTACTCCGTGTCCAAAGTTTTTTTCATCTAGCATTGATAGGCGCGAATGTTCCCTGTGTCCTTCAGGCTCTAGGTATATCATAAATAATGCAGATGGTCCCATTTATGATACTGTGTGTCCTCTATGCAATCTAGGCTCTTCTTCTGCTCTTAATTCTTCGAAATGCACTGATTGCTACCCTGGTTTTTATGCAGACCAAATGGGTCTCATGACCTGCAAACCCTGCAGGGAGAGCACTTTTACCTACAATGTCACAGATAATGGGGAGTACATCATGCTCTGGGGCGCTGATTCGGAATTTGACTGCTTGCCAATATCAGTCCCAGGAAAAGAATTGGTCTGCTTGCCTGGAACCTACAAAAAAGGAGCAGCCTCTTGCTTGCCTTCTCCACGAGGCTACTACTGCCCAAAAATGAGCAATAAGGACGGAGATCAAGGGGCGCTGCGAAAATGTCCGTCTGGGTTTTATTCTACAGCAATATCTGGAGCTAAATGGATTGAAGAGTGCACTCAGCAGCCCATTGTGGATAGCTCCATAGAGTTCCAAATGTGCGGGTTGTCGCTAGATGACACAACAGTTTTTGACGGGAAAACAGTCACTTCCATGACTCCTTCGTTGGATAGAAAGGTGCTGTACTTCACTACAAATACTGCAGTGTATCGTTTGTATTTAGTGCAATCGAATGTAGCAAATGCTGTTGAACTCCTTGCTGGAGACGAAGCCCAATCTGGAAACATTGCTGGAGTATCAGGTCCACTTGCTCGATTTTCTCAATTATCTGCGATTGGCGTTGATCTTGACCAAGGCGCTGCAAGTATAGCTGTCGTAGGCGATGGTGGGCACGTCAAATTCATGGATTTGTTCACGAAAAGGGTCACCATTATCGGCTCTGCACCGAAAATGGGCATAGTAGAGAGAGCTGGAGGCATTGCCATCAGACGAACATCTATGGGAAAGCGCGAGGCGTTTGTTTCTGACATGATCAAAAATAGGATAGTTGTATTTGACCTTCAAAATTTTGAAAGCTATCCTCTAGTTGGGGATTTTATGAATGGCGTGAAGGGTGCTGTCAATGGATATTTCACCGACGCAAGGTTTTGGATGCCTAGAGGTCTCGCATTTCTTCAACAAAGCACAAATGTCACTGATAATTTGCTCTTGGTCGCAGATTCCAATAACAAAATGATTCGAGCCGTGAATGTGGAAGAGAGAATGGTTTCTACTTGGTTTCAGTCTCTAGACATGATTAGTCCTGAGCTATCATCGCCAATAGGCATAAGTGTCAGCCCCAATCCATCCAATGTGCATCCTTTGAATAAACCACTGATTTATGTCAGTGACGGTACAAACTCAGTGAAGATTATCCAATTCCCGACCTCTGATTTCAATTTCAAGATTGTGACTGAAGTCTTTGTCCCACAACAGCAAATCAACTCAGTGGTTATGGCATTTCCTGTGGGGCTTCCTCTCGTGATTGCTACAGAAGCAATATTTCTGGAAATCATTGTGTTGGATTTAAATTTCCAAACCATGACCATCAAATCTCTTATTGAGACTCAATTATCAAACACAAACGAGGCAAGAGGTGGTGGGACCGGAACAGGACAATGTCACGTCAAGTGCATCAACGAGGACTGCGGCCCCCTCACTGAGTCTCAAAAATGTGGAAATTCTTTTCTTGAATTAGATTCTATGGAGCAATGCGACAATTCTTTTAGATTGGGTGGCGGGTGCGACGAGCAGTGCCACATAAAGTCTGGATTCACTTGTCCTGTTGGCAAAACGCGATGCGAAGATCCGTGCGTTGGATATAATTATACTTTTGAGAATCAATTATATTGTGAAGAGGACTGCGCTATCAAAACTCCTAGGCCTGGATATACCATCTCCAGATATTGCGAGGACATTGACATCGATGAGTGCGTGATGGGTACTCATACGTGCTATTCAAAAACTTCGATGTGTGATAATATTCCTGGTTCTTACCAGTGCATTTGTGCTGCTAGTTTTTTTGGCGATGGGCATTCTTGCAATCCCACTTCGTATGCTGTGTATACTGTAGTTGACGTCCCGTCATTTCCGCAGTCATATTTTAACTTGAATGTAGACTTGGAACTTCAACAATCCAAAAAACAGATGATTGTGGACATCAAAAGAGCATATGCGAGGACTCTGTTTGCGAGCTTAAATGAAACACAAACAAATCAGAGTTCATTTCGGCTCAGCGTATTGGACCTCGCACTTTCATATTCATTTCTTACTGTAGATCCCAACACTGTATCGAAAGCCCGCTTTGAAATATCGACATTGTTTGAAACCTTTGATTTGGCGCAGACAGCCGCGACTCAGACAAGTAGCATCGACGTGAATCTGGCCATCTCCAAGATTATTTTTGGAGAGTCTGCTACAAGCGGAGCCTCCATGATCCAAGGTCTTCTTACGAGGACGAGTACAGCTTCGACCATGGTTGCGGCTCATCGAATTGACGGATGGGGCATCAATCTCACGCAGGTCACTTATAATACATCATGTCAAGTGTCTGCTGCCGAAAGAAACAATTTATCAAATGCTGGGGGGTGCTGGGAGATTGAGATGATGTACACTGGGGGCCCTTCCCTTCCAAGATCTGATGATCCATCTTCTGCTACACTTCAGAGCTCAAAAAATGTCCTGTATCTTCCTAGGATTGATAAAAACCCACAAACGTTGGAATTGCTTTCCCCCAACCAAATGTTTACCATGTCGTCTGGAGCCAAATTTCCATGTGACACCATGAGCTCAGCGGTGGATGGCGGCGGCATATCCAGGCAGAGTACTGCATGCTGTCTCAGATTGTTTCAATCTTCGTATCGAACCAACTCACGATTTCAGCATTTTCTAGATTCCCCAAACTACACTGAAGGCGTTCCTCTCGAGTACTGTGACTCAACTGATAAATTCAACGACACGTATCCTGATTCCGACGTTGTATTTTTGAATCCGGAGAAAATAGAGGACGGCACTACCAACGATTTGGTGCTTGGCGAGATTGACGGCATGCGCCGCAGCGAAGTTGTGTTTTTGGAGACTATTGACTACACGACCAGGACATTTAAAGTGAAGCTCAGACTCGACGAGAATGACCTGAAAGAGTCGGGGGCAATCATTGAGGGCTCAGTTGCTATACAATATAATCTCATTTTTTTCGTGGGCTTGGCCAACTTTAAGGGATTGGGCGGAGCAAGCGGTAAAAGCAGCGTTATGGCTTCTAGAACTTCTCAGATACGCGTGAATGTGACCAAGACAAATGCGCTGACCATCAGTTCCTTTGGAGCTAATCAAAATGCAGTGGTGTCCAGCGTAGACTTCCAGCTTGTGAGGATTAAAATCACTGATTTCTTCAATCCTATCAAATACATATACTACACGAGAATCGTGCTAGTTCTGCCTGCAAATATAGGAAGTCCAAGCGATAACAACGGAATCGTTCCTCTCAATACAATTAGAGTAATTAAATCCGCCCATGGACACGCTACGTCTGCAGACGTGAATTGGAAGCAAGCTTGCTCAAGTACAACCAATGATTTCTTTTGGAATGATACTGCACTGCGTAGCCTAGTACAATTCGCTCAGAGGCAAGAATGTGTGCTTTCCGACTTGCGAGTATGTGTTCTTCCTGTCTTTGTCTCTCAGATTGTCGAGTTTGGTATAGCCCTACCAGAAACATTTTTAACAGATTCTGATTTTTCGGCATCAAATCCACCTTCACTCCAAGTCCAGTTTATGGTGAATGGCGTAGACGGCAATGCTCTCATGGCTGTGAGAAACGTCATCAACGTAGCAGTGGATTTAACTCCATACGCATACACGAAACTATGCGAGAGCATGAAAGCATCTACAAACTTGGCGGATATTATCCAAGGCGACGTTTATATTGGAATCGCTACTGACTCAAATGAATGGAATCGCTACGTGCTCAGAAAACAAAACGTTCATGTGCCAGGGGGCATTCCATCGACTGATGGTTTTGAGTATGAGACTAAATCTTTGCAAGGATCCGTGATAACGTTTGCAGCTTTGGGACAATCTTCATTTTTTGAGGACAGCAGATACCTTAACAAATTTGTTCAAATCCATGACATCCACACTGTTCACTTTTTAGAACCCATTGGCGGAAAAAACGGGCCATCGCCAAAGTTTGATTTGGCCATGTCCATGTTCCAGCAAGGTCTTTCCTTTCAGCAAAAGATTGGCAGTTCCAATTCAGCAGTATGGCTTGAACCTTCAGCGCAATTGCTCACAATCTGCCCTCGAAAGCCAACCCCTTCCTCGAAAACATGCCTGACTCGCACAGACAGCACCTTCAAAAATGGGGGTCTGGACGTGATGCAAGGCATTGTGGTGGACATTGTGCCGCATGGGAATGAGTCTATTTCTGCCATGCAAAACATGATTGGGGCCCTCATGTTTGGAGAAAATGCACAGACAGAGTATTCTATGGACGTTGGATCCCTCTTTCATCAGCAGCTTGTTCTCCAACTGAAACTGAACGGACGGTACAACAGAGCGTACAGCATCAACCCACTGATCAATTGGGGAATTGAGGCCATTCAAGAGGTATTTCCTACTGCTACGTCATACACAGTATGCAGCAAAATCATTGCCATTGGGATGATCACTGTGTGGACAGATTCTGGAGCCCCCCTTGGAAGACGACTCCTCTCGTACAAACCTCATTTTGTCAGCATGACTACTAAAACGAACTTATTTTCTGAGTTTTCGAGAATTCACGGAAGCTTTTTGACTCACTCGCCAATCCACGAGACGTGGTGGCCAGTGTACAAGACACACAAACATTTCAAAACACGCTCGCAGTCTTCTTTTGATTTGACGCCAAGCAGAGATCAATTTTCTAATTCTCTTTTGATTAATTTGGACATAAGTGGCAAAGACAGTCTTTCACAAATGTGCGGCTTATATTTGGGTGTTTTGTATGAAATGTGCGGGGTTCTGAAACTCGACATCAAGATCTCTGGCAATACTGCTTTAAAAACATGCTTGTCATACAGCGAACAAACTCCAGATGCGTTTGTTCTAGGTGTAGAAACTGGATTCTCTAATATTTTCTCTCTTCAAACTACTAAATCTAACGTGCGTGGATTGACTATGCTTCATCACGGCATTTCTGGATGTGAGTCGATAATAGAATCGACAGACCATAATCAACATATTCAAAATTCCAATCAGGCAAATTCTTCTACAAGACGACTCTTGAATTCAGCCACTGAAACCCTTAATTCTACAGAAGTCCACAGCGAAAAATCAATATGGTTTGTGTCTTATCTGCTTATGAGTAGCGACAATAGAACCTATGGCATCATGCTTGATGTTAAGAAGCTGTCATTTTTGACGACATTTCTCGGAGCTTCCGTGTGGGATACATTTTTGGGAGGCGGAGTATCTATCAAGACGTTCGACTCTGGAGGCCCAATACTACCAAACATAACGGATGGTTCAAACGCAACGAATAATAATACAGGGACCCCGCCTCCTAAAGACGATGATGATCACGAAGATTGCGATGATATGTTTGTGACTGATAAGTGGGGAACGAGAAGACACAGCAGTGGATTCAGACTACAACACAACAACATGCATTCGTGCATATTTTTTTTATTTGTCATTCATACACTGTATTTCTTTTTATTAAATGATGAAATTTAGGCAAACACCAAAATCTCGACTGGAACATTGGTTGGTGCCTTGGTTGGGGAAGGAGAGTTTTCTGTTTCCTCGGAGTTGGTAGTAGTGCTCGAATTCACTGAAACAGAGTTGGAGAGAGCAGGAAGAAGAGGATTCATTAGATTCTTAAATAAGCACTCTGAATGCATTTCAGGCTGATCTAATTGGTCAATGTCTGATTCTTCGTTTTCTTCTTGTGTAGATGTAGTAGTCTTTTCTGATTTTTTCGTAGCAACGTCTTGTTTCATCAAACTCATCATTTCTCTTCGAAAATGAGATGCCTGGACCATTTTTAAGGAATGGAGCATGTTGGATATGGTGCCAGAATCTAAAAACTCCTGCAGATTGGTGCCAAGTGCCTGTTTGTCCGTCAAACTCTTGAGCTGATTCATCTGAGATCTAAACTCACAGACTAAATCTTCATTGTTGTGCAAGGACTGAACTATCGCATGGTGGCTAAAATCCATTTTCCGCAATAGAGAAGCCACAGCTGGCTCAAAAAATGTGTCCAGTTTGTGATGAATAGACTGAACTTCATGTGCCTTGTCTGTGTTGAACGCCTCTAGCTTTTGCATGTCTCTGACGGTCTTTTGACTCACCAAAAGCAATCTGTGCATGTATCCTAACATTTTAGAAGAAATGTGGTCTTGCTTCTTTTCTAAGGCTTCCAAGCGCGACAGTATATCCACCAGTGTTGGCGTTCCAGATGCTTCAGGGTCGTTTTCATTGGTACTGTTATTCTCTACTACTTCAGATGGGCCTTGGATAGGCCGCTCTTGCGTGGTGTGATTGCTATTCGCATTGTATTCTTCTTCATCTCCACTTCCATCCACTACCTCTAATTCAGTGATGTATGGCGGGGGAGGGAATGGGGGCAATTCTTCCATTTCCACACTGCCTCTAGTACTTGAATACAGTGAATTGAAACGATCGCCTGAAGAAGAAGGGCCTTGCACATTGATTGGAAACACTACAGCTTCGTGAGCTAAAAGACTGCGAAGTAGGGGAGAATGCAGGAACGAGTTGGGATAATTGGAAGGCAAATGGTCGCAGTGACATCCATCCGTCATTTTCTTTGCCACTAGCAAGTATATTTCAATATATACTAGTCAAAAAGAGATGGCATAATATCCGCACATTCATTGTTTGGGTATTTGCTAGACACTTTTTTTATAGTTTTTTGTTTTTTTTTTCGAATGAATCTTTATATGTACAAGTAGGGTGGTTACTGTTGTCATTTGGATAGAATGCCCAGAGCCCCCAAGAGGAAGCAACCACTTGACACTGAAGTGCCCACTACATATCCCACTCAACAGATGCAGAGCTTCTACAGATACTTAGAAACCAAAAATTTTGCGTATGAATGCTCAAATCCTTATAGACCTCCACATTGGAGAGGTGGTTTATCCCTCATTCCCATAAACGACACTCGAGGTTTAGAACTGTTTCGCACACTGCCTTATGATGAAACTCAGCGACTTCATGTCACTGCTAATTTCTTTGTAGAGGAGTCTAGGTTGCCTCATTTTAATTTCACGTGTCAGTCATTGCATACTTTGCAAGAAATTGTGTTTCAAAACGAATCCTTTTGGCATATGTTTAAAACCGAATCTGGTGACTGTCATTGGATATCAGTGTTTGCTATGGTATGCACGAGTTGGAAGAAAGCCATGCCAATGCTCGTGATTGTTGAAGCTTTAGCAAAGGCCATACCCAGATCCTTGTATAATTTGGGTGTATCGTTTGGGTTTTCGCAAAACTATATCCTAAAAAATGTTGCTCCATATGAAACTCGTCTCCATCTCACGGGCTCAAAACCATTCAAGGATATGTTTGAAGGTCGAGACTTGGACGCGTGTCCGTTTCAGATTGAATGGACTGCACAGGAGATGCAGAGTCACAGTAAGGCTATATCTCACTGTCTTTCCTATGATGCATACAACTGCTTCCGATTCATGGATTATAAGATCAAGGAAGACCCAAACAATCTAGATTTGTTTAAGACAAAGATGGACCAATCAAAAGGAGCATGGAAATCAAGATTAGAAAAATCCAGAGACAAGCGACAAACTCTGTTGGAAAAAAAAGAAGAGCACTGGCAAAGGACAATTCAAATATTGAAAGACGAGGGCATTCCCACGAATGGAGGATGGCATTCAAAGGCTGTCAATGACATTCGAGTCAATTTCCTCCATCCCATTTCAATGCAGGAGGTTCGATTTCTCTGCTATATTCAGACTTTTTATTCCAGTCGATTTAATGCCTTGAAGCGACAATGGAATACTCTGCATCCCAAAACTGTAGGAGCTACTCATTATGCAGAGAGACAGCTGGCGCAGGAATTGGCGCACTTGGACTTTGCAAACACTCGCTTCTGCGACCTACCGCGACCCTCAAAATAAATGTTTCTATAAGAGATACAACTCTTTGAATATAACTTGGTTGACCTCTATGCCTTTGGCCAATGCATAGTTGAGGCGCAAATTCTCGATGAATTCCGTGCTGTTCTTTAGTATGGATATAATTTCCTCAGCCATGTCTTGTGTGAGTCCTTCTTCGCTTGTTCCAAATGCAACTTTGACCGCGATTTCTTTTCGAAACTCGCATTCATACCCTTCTAAACAAAAACAGTTCACAAGAGAGGTACTTCCTTCAGTAGAAATTGTATTTTCTGGACAAGCTTGAATATCTTTGGGCGTGACGCAAACGTGATTCTGGGGGCACGGAAGACACGTTTCTGTTCTCCCTAAAGCATTGCTGTAGGAACCCAGTACACAGTCAAAGCATTTTGTGGCTCCATAAATGGGACTGAATGTCCCTTGTGGGCATAAATGCTGTGTGCCATTGAGGCAATATAGACTTGGAGGACACAATGAGCACGAAGTATTTTGGTTGATTACCGAAAAGCCATTTTGTCGACATGCGAGACATGCAGTCTGTTTGGATTGCGGTTGATATTCGAATACAGGACACGAATATCTATATGTATTTAGGCAATAAAATCCGGGTTCGCAATCCACACATGCGGCTTTGTGTGTGCTTGTTTTTTCTTTAAAGTATTCTCCTATTTGGCATGATTCTCTCACTGGCGCACAGTCGTCTATACTCCCAGAGCCTTCAGCCATTGTATACGTGAGGTTGGGGCATGGTATGGGTGTGTTTATTGTGTCTGCTGGACAATAATGATGCATAGGGCATGAGTAGGGAATTGCGTGATATGTTGATTTTAGATTTAGATCAATGTCATAGCTGAACAAATTATTGGGAGGGAGTGGAACTAGCGGATCTTTAATGTCTATTTGTAGAGAAAATGAAACATCAATCATTGGACTGCTTGTTTCTGTGAAATTTTGAGATGTGGCTGAATACTGATAACAGGATATAGTTCCATTACTCATTGTGAAACTATTTTGATGACAAGCGAGGCAGGCAGTCTGTTTGGATTGTGGTTGATATTCAAACAGAGAACATGCATGTCTATACGTTTTTATACAATAAAATCCGGGTTCGCAATCCACACATGCGGCTTTGTGTGTGCTTGTTTTTTCTTTAAAGTATTCTCCTATTTGGCATGATTCTCTCACTGGCGCACAGTCGTGAATACTTCTAGCTCCTTCTGCCAGTGTGTATGTGAGGTTCGGACATGGAATGGGTGTGCTTGGAGAGCCAGGGAGGCAATAATGATGCATGGGGCATGAATTAGCGCTTACCAAAAATGTGGAACTTTGTTTTGAATTAATATTGCCACCTGATAGATTGACTGGAGAAGGCAAAACCTCTGGGTCTTTAATATCTATGTGTACAGAAAGTGATATATCTATGATTGAGCTGCTGGTCTTCATTGAATTTTGTGCCAGCACAGTACATGTGCATGAGAGTCCTAAGACAAGGAGAAAAATCATTGGAATCTTCATGTTCTTTTCTTGCCATATATACTCATGCAAAAAACCCACTTTTTTTCGGCATACTATTCGATGACGAATATGGCTCTAAGACGCCTTCATAAATGGCATTTTCTATGTCATACAGAATCTGAACATAGATCCAAACTAGATGGTAGACCCACAGCCCTCTTCCATATGTCATATGTAGTCCTTGTATATGACTTTCTGTGACTAATGCCTTCAATAGTTTTTCTGCGTTAAAGAATAAAATGCTAGACACGCAAAAAGACGAGACTAAAAATGAGGTTAAAAGTCCATTGAACACGCGCCAATCCCACTCTTCGTCATCAAGCACTATCTGAACTACGAAGCCAATGCCAAACGTTAGAATGGCATTTGCTGCCATCACCGTGTGAAATCCTACAAAAAAGGGATGTTTCGAGGATCTCTGAAACACTATGCTAAAAATCCCTAGTACAGCATATGACACTAGACAAATGCTGACTGAGAGTGTGACCAATTTTTGGCCTCTCTTGGTATACGGGGTATTTGCCAAGCACACCCCTCGGAGTTCTGGTTCAACATCTTGTTCAATCTCTCGTTCTTGTAGGTCCAATGCAACTTCAATTTGAGAATGGGGCCACTGCTCCCACTTATTGGTATTTGAATTCAATATTCTTACTACTGGGTC
>Ga0172376_10000037_pt1 | contig 152038 bp, 276 predicted proteins | sample Lak35m_FD_121114 | JGI IMG/M metagenome (GOLD analysis project Ga0172376, IMG submission 121114) | Freshwater microbial communities from Kabuno Bay, South-Kivu, Congo - kab_092012_35m | ecosystem: Environmental > Aquatic > Freshwater > Lake | place: Democratic Republic of the Congo...
CCTTGTCGATAACAGCCTGTGCTGGCCCCTTTGGGTCGACATAGTGCGATGTGCCCTCGTCACTCCCGACATATCCCCGCCACTCAAGCTGGCTCTCTGGGCTGGCCATGCCTCGGAATACAACTTTTTCAACGCCGTCTACAATAATGCGGCGACCGGGCGACTCGTCTGTTCCAGCAAACATGCTGCCCATCATGACGGCCTGCGCACCAACAGCAAGAGCCTTCACGATATCGCCAGGATTCCTGATGCCCCCATCAAGAATAATGCCTGCAGGATATATCGGCCTGCCGTTAGCATTTGTACCACCGGTATAAGCATTTTGCACGACATCCATAACGCTGTGGAGTGCCGGCACTCCATGCCCTGTATTGACCCTGGTTTCACAGCAGGAGCCGCTACCAATAGAAACACGCAGGGAGTCGGCCCCCCATGCAACCAAATCATTGTATGCTTCGGCAGTCGCAATATTGCCCGCCATAATATGCAGATCGGGGTAAGCTGCTCGAATGGCCTTAATTGCGTCTCTGGCCGCATACGAATGCCCGTGCGCCATATCTACGCATACTACTTTCGCTCCTGCAGTTACTAGGGCAGCAGTCCTCTCTAGAAAGTCTCCGGTCGCTCCGACTGCGCCGCCGATTTGGAAGCGTAGCTTGTCGGTAGCCAACTCCCGAGCAGCTGTGACCTGGGTCGCCTGCTCGGCAATAGACAGATAGCGATGCAGGATGCAAATACCGCCGGCATCGCTCAGCACTGCAGCTAGTGCAGGGCTGCTTACCGTATCCATCGGGGCGCTAATAATAGGAAGCCGCAAGCACAGTGGACGGACTGAGCCGAGTACGGTGTGCAGCTGTACTTCCGACCGGCTCTTGATTGTACTGAGTCGTGGTATTAGGGATATATCATCAAAGGTTAGGCTGACGCTACTCATTTTGACTCCATTCTTTCTGAACAGGGCACAGACATGGTGCCGCGAAAGCGCCAGACAAGCAAAAGGCGCATTCCAGCGCCTTTTATTTACAGTCTGCAGAGTAAGCGTCAGTCCTTTTTATCCTCGTCGATCTGCCGCATATACTGTGCTACGCTATTCATGTAATCTGAGGCCAGTGTAATATAGCCCGAGACCCAGCCTGGTAGCTCATCGTCGGCACCAATGCGGTCGCGCAGCTCTTCGGCGTTCCTAAGCAAGGAGCCGAGCTCACCACGAGCCATGGTTCCCTCGTGATCGTGCTCCACCTCCCGTGGCTCGCTCTCTAGCTTGCGGAACCGGCGAGCCATGTCCGCGGCTTCGGCAGCACGCCCATCATCACCCATCTGCGAAAATTTGCGCGAAAGATCCCAGCACATAGCACATTTCGAGTTCATATTGCCTCCAAGGTTATAACAGCAATTTGCTATATTGATACCTAGATATAAACATAGCCCGATTCGACTATCGCATGGCTACTGTTACGTCATCGATAAAGTTCCTGAGGCCGGTCATTCCTTGGTCGCTCGGCCGGGCCTCGTAGCTCAAGCCTATTTCCATCTTGATTGCCGCCGATATAAAGCTGCTTTCGCTGCCATCATATGGCAGTAGGTTTGGAACCGAGATGTGGCCGCGCTTTATATAGGCGCTGCCGGACTCCAGCACAGATAGCGGATCGTCGCCCGCCAATCTAAGGCATCCGGTATCTATATGAAATACTACATTTGGCAAATTTACCAACTTTACTATATCCAGGGCCTCTTCAGCATTAACTGCCACGTTCGCACCGTACTGTACGGGGTTGGCTTCGAGTCCTAGAAATATATCTGGATTTGCGGTTGCCACCGAGTGCAGCGCGCAGGCCAGCTCTCTGTCAGCGACCGATATGCCGCCGCCTGGCCTGACTCGCACGGCATCTGGTGGGGCCAGACGAGCAGCTGGACTGCCAACCACTAGGTATGGACAGCCTATCCCTCTCGAAAATGCGGCCACGGCATTTAAATGATCAAGCCATTCGCCATAGCCAGTGTATAGGTTGTGCTTTGTTTTGAAGAAAATACTTTGCAGAGCAACCGGGCTGAATCCTATCGAATGGCGGCCTGCAAACAGATCCTCCCACTCTCCAAACATGGTAGGAGCAATCTCCATGCTTTCGTAATTTAAACCGGTTATGCTACATACTGCGATACGACTCAGCGTATTTTCTGATTCGCTCAATAACTTGCTCTTTAGAGAATCTGTAGCCATTCCTGCTCCGCATATCATATTTAACAGCACTAGTTCCAGTGCATTTTTCAATAACATCTGGAAAAATTTTGGAAACTATGTCAGATGTCTGAACTGGCTCGACTGCAACGTTAATTATCGTGTGCTTTTCGTTATTTATTTCTGAAATGAGATTGGGCAGATCGCCAAGATCGTACCACTGGTATGCGCTGGCCAGAGATATGTTCTCATAGTTGCGACCCTCAAGAAGATCAAAAATAATGTTTTTCTTTAGCCCTTTGCCAAAAAGACCAGGAAGTCTGACTGCCTGGACAACATCTGCCTCCCAGCTTTTCTCAAGAAACAGGCGGTGACTGCCATAAGGACAATCCGACTGGGGGTCGCTGTCCTCTGATGGCCCAGTGGCCAGTTGCTGGCCTCCGTAAACATCGACCGTGCTGAAGTGGACTATCCGGCGAGCATGAGCAGTACTGACAAGATTTAGCAAGTAGAATATACCATTCATGTCGGCTTCGGGGTCTGCGTTTGCTTTCCACTTCACCGCAGATGGAGCTGCGACCCAAATCGTATCAAACCTCATGCCGGCAATTTCTCCTATGTTGGAGGAATTATAGCAGTGGGCCGAAAATATTTCCCGTAGCAGCGAGCCGACCAGCCCTGAGGCACCAACAATAGCATCCACTTAAACACCTATCTTCTTTACTATGTCTCGTGCTGCAAGAAAGGCACACGATATTTTTCCAGGCAGTACCGCAATAATATTGTTTTCTTGAAAAACGGCTGTTCCACGAAAATCGTTGGTATCCTTTTCCATCTTGGTCTTGATCGTGAGATACCTGCCTACAATCTTAAAGTCGTCAATATTTACCATTTTTGATGCATGAGATAAAATCTTTGCGTCTATGTAGTTCCAGTCTTCCTCGTCAAGCTTGCCGCAGATCTTTTCAAGCATGCGGCTGCTAGAGCTTTTAAGAGCAGGGGTATAAGCCACAGAACTAATAGTGTGTATATTTTTACCGGCAGGATATATGCTGCAAAATAGCCCATCCATTATAGTTATAGCCTTGCCGTGCCACGAGTCAGGAGTCTCGGCCAGCAGCATTACTGCAAGCTCAGACTTTGTCTGAAGGGATATGTCGGCACCGGGCTCGGTATAGGTACAGTTAATGACAAAATCGTATGAGCCGGTCAGATCAGCGGGACGGCGATCTGCACATGTTATAACATTTACCGATGACAGCGCGATCTGCTCTGCAACTTTTTTGCGCAGCTCTAGTAGGTTAATCATCTTCTCCGGCACAAGCACTGTTAGCTCGATAGAAGACGGGTCCCTGACATGCTCCGGAGTAGGGACCTCGGTGAACTTTAGGTTGTGACTGGACATCTTCTCGGCGTACTCTTGTCCTGATACAAAACCATCAGAGTGTACACAGTAAAAATTCTCAGGAATGTCCTCTACTGCGCTCGGATATTCTGCGCAGAACTCATCAAATGATTCTTTTGCCTGTGAAATGGTAAAGTCGCACCTGGGGTAATGAAACCCAAGGTGCAACCGGTGTTGATTTGCTAGTATCGCTCCTTTGAGTATTTCCGGAGATCTCTCAAAGAGGTCTACCTGGACGCTCCGCCGACTCAGTTGCAGGGCAATCACACATCCGTAGAACCCGCCCCCGATGACTGCAACGCGCATACGGCCCTCACCTTTTCAACGTCAGTAGCAAAGTCTTTTGCCAGGTACTGCCGATATGCTGCTTCATCGCTACCCATCAGCGCCGCGACCTCGCGGTACTGAGCATCTACTTGCGCCTTCCCATTTGAAAAATGCAAGTGCTCAATGATTATGTCCGGGTAATACTTAATTATTGACAACGCCTCGCCAAGGTCTTTCCAAAAGTTATCCGCATACATATGCTGAATGCACGGAGGAGCCATGTAGCCAAGAGCTTTTGTTATGGCAGTTCCAATGAAAACGGCGGTTGGCAAAGATTGCCTCTGCAGCAGGTCATTACCATATAGAATGGCAACTCCTTTCAAGGCATCGCCATCCCGCACAAAAGCCTCTTCCCAGAGCGGAGTTACAAAGCGGTGATCATCTCCAATAAATAGCAGGTAATCATATTGATCCTGAAGCTGAGCGGCCATTAGATTTAGCTTTGGGACAAGGCGCACCCGGGGGTTCACGAGCTGCTTGGCGTAGCTCGGAACTTCGTAGTTAGCCAGGTCGTCGTCATCCATGCCATAGTAAAAATCGGAGAGACCCGAAGTAGTGGCAAACCAACTGGCCGCGGCAGCTGCTGCACCTGAGTTGCGTATGCCGCCCGCGGATCGAGTTGGCATAATGACTGCAATTTTGCGAGAGTTATCTTTATCTTTCAACATGTTTGCCTATGCTCCTGGTTACTTGGCACATCGCACAAGCATGTATTTTTATAGGCATAGACCATTTATACAGGCAGGCTGCCACGCAAAAATAATTACCTTTTCCGCGCTGCCTGCGTATTTTGCGGGCTCCATTAAATCGCATCTTGTCAAATTTTTTATGCAATCTGTGCATACTGCGCTACTCTTATATTTTTCTGCCTGTCAATTAATCACTATTTTTGTGCGCCTTAGAGCGCTTGCTTGGGAGAAGGCATGACTGCGCAAAATCACAGATTAGCTATAATTGTCCCTTACCGAGACCGGGCCGAGCACCTGGCTCAGTTTTTGCCACACATGGCATCATACCTCGCTAAACTAGAAAATCAGCATACGATTTATATAATCGAGCAGCTGGAGGGCAAGCCCTTTAACCGCGCAAAGCTATTGAATATTGGCTTTTTAGAATCCAAGGCTGATCATGATTATTTTATTTTTCATGACGTCGATATGCTGCCTCACGGAGTTGACTACAGCTATCGAGAGTGTCCAACTCACATGGCCTCTGGAGCTAGTCAGTTTGGTGGCACAATGCCGTATCCGGACTACTTCGGTGGAGTTACTATGTTCAATAGAGAGTCCGCTGAGCTAGTAAATGGTTTTAGCAATGAGTACTGGGGATGGGGTCTGAGGATGACGATCTGCTGCTTCGCTGCAAATACGCCAACATCCGGGTTGAGCGTATCGCATCTGGTCAAATGACTTCTCTTTCTCACAAGAAAAGCACAGACCGAGAGGCACATAATCGAAACTTTGAGAAGCTTACGGCAATGAGGAACGGCGTCGCCGACTGGCGAAATCACGGCTTGAACTCCTGCTCATACACAGTCGTGGAGCGGCGACTAGAGGCGGGTGTGGTATTTATAAAGGTCAATCTATAAATACTATTTCTTAAGTCTATTTTTCAAACCAGTTGTCCACCGCTGCACCTAGATTTCGCACATTATTCACATATCAAGTTGGAATAACGGCTGCATTTTTACGACAGCCATGTTCATTGTGTTTCTCCAAATTCAGAAATCAGATGATCTCTTAACCTAATATACTCAGGGTCCTCTTTTGACCCATGACGGGAATAGTATGTCTCAAGATCCTGTCGCATTGTACGAGCATATATCTTTCTAATCATAGGGTCGTTTCGGGACGAGCTCGCACTTAGATGTGCGATGCCGCGACCATCAACAATATCCCTGTGAAGTATGTCCATCGTTAGTCCGGCCGGACCCAGCCGATTATAAAGATCAAGATCCATCCAGGAGTTGCCAAATGCCTCGTCCCATCCTCCGATCTTGCGAATATTGCTGGGTACAACCAGCATTAAAAGATCAACAATCGCACAGTGCGCAACTATTGCGCAAGTGCTGTCCCGATTAAAGTTTAGTAGATTTTCTATCGCAGTCCTGGATTCAAGGACTGCATCGAAGTGCGAGAACAGATAGGGCTCGTCATTTATCTTGAGTATCTCGTTCAGGCATGTGCTGAACTTCCTGGGCTTGTGAGAGTAGTGCACTCTGATATCGATAATATCCCCAGCGACAGAGTCATAGGATTCTATGGCCCTGTCCAGGAGGTCGCGCTGCGCGCCCACGTAGTTGAAATAAAGCGGGACCTTCTTCATCTGATTACTCTGCACACCATGTTAGCCGCTCGGAGATGCCAGCCTTCAAGGTATAGTCTGAAAATGCGCTCTGGATAAAAACAGTGTAGCCGGTGTGTCTCGGGATTGTGCCAAATGGGCACGGCTACATGACCATCTACTAGGCCATGGTGCGCTGTTGTATTCTTTATATTAACCGCGTTTTCCTCGCACATGCGAGCGTAAACTGCATCCAGATTTCTCCATACCGAGCAGTAATGGCCCATTGCCGCCCGCCCGCCATACGCATAGACGTCGCAAACATCAGCTGCGTGGCGCCCCTCATGCGGGCCTCGGGCACATGCAAAGCACAGGGGGTGGCCGTGATTGCTATTAGGCGGTGACGGCACCCACAGACTATCCGGCCTAATTGCATCTCCCGCAATCTCATAGCGACTGACCTCCATATCTGAGCGCAGCTTGATAACAACGTCGTACTTCTTGCCGATCTTTTCCTCGTGCCGCTCCATTAGATTGAACGCCTCATTAAGGCTGTACAGCTGGCTCTCAATAAAAACCGGTTTTGCGCTAAGCATGTGCCACGAAGCCCCTCTTCCGCCTCCATAGACGTAAGGCTTGCTGCTTGCGGTCTTAGCGCTATCGATGAATCTCGCGTTGTTCTCTACTTTTAAGTCAATTGTCTCAGGCATTAGCTGATATACTTCTGTCAGATTTACTGCCTGTGATTCATTTGGGATTGGGCCATACTTGCGATCCAGGGACTGCATACCGATAGAGTCCCAGGTGTGTATAAATACGTCTGCCTTCATAGGCAAAACCATATTTTGTCTAATCCTGGGATACGTTTGCTTAAATGTTCTTAAGTGGCCGCACAACAGGATTGCCACTCGGGCCTCTCCAGTTTACTTGCAAGGTCCTGGCGGGTCAGCAGGAGGAAATCTAAAGCAGCGCGAACGACGAAAAGATTCTGTGCCATAAGCAAAATCATCATTAAATTGCTCGCGCGTGCTGCTTTGCAGGATTCTTAGATAACCGCTTAGTTCTGACATGTTTGGAATTCTGCCGTAGAAATCTAAAAACTGACGCGATACAAATTGCTCATCGTTAAGTTCTTCGTACATAATACTGTCCTCGGTCTCGACCGTAGCGGGGGTAGGCTCCGCTTCGTCCTGAGTATTTGCAGAAGGGGCGGCGGGGCCCCCAACGATCTGCCCTCCTACTTGCGCCGCTCCTCCCGCGTCATCCAAGGTAATAGTACTCAACTGCGGCGCAGGACGCACCACAAGTAGTCCATGTTTTGCAAATATTTTGCCGTACAGCTCTTCTTTTGCCTCAAGAGGTACGCCGCTCGGCACACTAGGAAAATTTGTACAAAGGCAGCAGTTGATTACTTTAGAGTAGCCTCTCGCCAAACCCTCGACCACTTTCCGAGGAATCTTGCGCGCCACCATATTATCGGGAATCCCAAAGTCAGAATTAAATAGAAATGTCCTGACGGCTGGATGGCCCAGTAGATCGTTAGCTATTGCACGCGGCAGCATGACGTCGATCTGTATGCCCGGGTTGCACTCCCTTAGCGTTGATATTGGTCTGTGTAGGGCGCCTATGTCTGTGCCAGTGCCATAAATATAAAGCAAAATTCTCACAATAGTGCCTCTATTTTAAAAACAAAACATTCTGTCCACTCTGGGTTATAGGAGAATGAATGAATAGTCGGAGTATGACCAAGCGCCCGAAATTCTTCAGACGCCCTGCTGTTACGATAAACAGAAATTACAAGTGACTCGGGCGAGTGCGGCCTAAGCTCGCCTGGCTCAGGACCAATGATCAATAAGCCTCGTCCCGACCAAAAAATCGAGCGCGCCCAACTACCACTGCGAAAAATCTCCATTTCACGAATTTCCCGCTTCAGCAGGGCGGCGCAGAACACAGCCAGGTCTATTCCGCAAACCGTACGCGGAAAAGAAGAGGTATTTGCCAGGTACTCAGAGAGTTCACCGGGACCCAGCAGATGGAGGCAATGGTCAAGCTTCATCCCTATTATGTAACCTTATTAAGCAAGAAAGAGGACAAATAAGACAGACCAGTCATCTGAACAGAAGAACACATCAGAAGGTAATAAAAAAATGACAGAAGAAAGATGCGGATCATCAACGCAGGACACAGAAAGAAAGATGGCTAACACCGCTAGCAGACACTACAATCATAATAAAAAAAAAAAAACCTAAGACTACCCATCTGTTTACCTATGGAGTACGCTAAGGGTTGGAGGGATTTGGAGCCGCTCGCGGCTTGGAGGTTTTGGCGCATTGCGGAGTATTTTCACGGCCTTCTATCGTGCTGGTTTTGCCTGTTTTTCGACTAAAAACGACAAAGCAGAAACACAAATAGCCGCCTTGTCTCGGGCGGCTGGCCAGACTAAGATTGTTTTAAGCAGGGAGGACCTGTTGAGTACGTTGTCTTGCAGCACCCAAGTGCCGCGCCATAATCGGCAGATATCTTGATTTCCGCAAAATGACTGACGGATGGAATGCGAATCTCTTCGGCCAGATCCAACCCCTTTGCCTCTAGGCGGGACTGGATGCCAAGCCGACTAAGCTCTGCGCTCATTACGCGCTGGCATTTCCGATAGAAGCGGCGCCCGATACGCGGCGACCGCGCCCAGACCGAAACCCCGTCATGACTGTGGACGGTTATGCACAAGTGCTTGCGGCTGTACTGACCTGCAATAGAATAGATTTTTTTAACGAGATCAGTTTCAACGGCCTGGCACTTTATGGCCAGCGAACTGGAGTCTAGGGCTCCGGCCTCGCAGTGCGCTCGCATGCCATCGTAAATAGTGCGCAACAAGGAGGTCTCTGACCACAGATTGCCGAGTACAGTGACTTCGACTTCCTCTAGGCCAAGGTTGAGTAGGTCCATGGTAAATGCCCGCCGGGCAGCCGGGGCCTCCATGCCGAATTGCAGACTGTAGAGACTGGCCTTCAGCGCCTTCTTGGTCTTGCTCAGATCAATGCGCCTCTCAGGCAGGCGTAAGCTACGCGAGTCACCGCTGTTAAGCGAGCCGTTGAAGAGATAGGCGAGCCCGCAGGCATCCAGCTGGTCAGCAGCTTCAGAGCGGTCCTGCAGATCATATATGCGATCTAGCTTCACGCGCCACTCGTCAAAAATTTGATCCCAAATGGATCGGGATAGGTCTAGTCCCAGTCCAGCCTGCGCATTTAGGATGCTAAGGTGCATATTTGAGAAGTCAATTTCAAACCAGCTAGGAAACAGCTCATTACGCAACCAGCCCGGCATGAATTGCAAGCTTTGACCAGTTGCAAAAACCCGGGGGCTGTTCTCGGATGGATCACGATAATGGGAGAAGAAGCCGTTGCCTAGCCCGTCTGCAACGGCTTCGCGCAGAACGGCGCGGTACGGATTACCACCGTATGCCCGGTCAATCTTGTGAAAAATGCGCTTTTTATTTGCGGCTGATCGTAGTCGCTCTGCTGGGAGAGAGTTCATGTAGCGCTGCACATGGTTCGTGGCCTTTGCAGCGACCGGCTGCTCATCACCTGTTGTGTCGTCTGCCGTGTACACGTCGTGCAGCGCAGCGAGTGCAACGAGATTCTGCCCCGTAGGCAGTAGCACTATTTGCGTTCCATTGGCGTTCGCAAAAATTGAAACACTAACCATGCCGCCGAGGCCGATGTTGTTCACGGCATCCCGGAGCATGCAGGCTGCACTGCTGCCACGCTTCCTGCGGATAAGGAATTGCTTTGCTCGCGCACCTTCCGATAGGTAGTCCTTGCGGGCGATCTGCTTGAAGCCGAGCGTGGCAGCAGCATAGAGAAAAACTTCTGATGCGGGGATCTTAACCGCCGCACCAGTAGTGGCAGCTTTGCTAGCGGCCAGCAGTATGCGGGTGGCAAATTCGGTGCCGATAACTGCAGCCCCTCGCCCGAATAGCGGGAACAGCTTCGCGATATTCTCGTAGAAAAAAACAGACCGCGGAATGCTCCGCGGCCATGGTTGCAGACCCGTTTGGATTGACGCGACGACCTTGTCAAATGACTCAGTAGAGAAGGACATCGTGCCCTTCTTGCCGAGGTGCTTGTTAGGGTTCTTCGGACTAGCCAGTATTGGCAGCCATTGCGCGCTCATACCTATCCTATCATTTTTCTAATTTTTACCAGACAGTGCGCGGCTTATATATGAGCTGAAATATATTTGTTGCGATGACAGGGCGCTGGGCCAAACGTCTTTAGTGCTTTAATGTGCTCTTCTGTTAAGTACCCGCTGTGATTGTTAAATCCGTAATCCGGATATTTCTCATGCAGTTCTTTACATTCTAAATCTTTAGCATGTTTGGCCAGAATAGATGCAGCGGCAATGCTGATGCTGATCGCATCTCCTTTTACTTGGCAGGTGTTGCGATGTTTATTATTCTTCAGGCAGACATTGCCATCGAAGCAGGTGACAAGCGGAGGTAGGTCGGCCAGGCCTGCGTCAGCGGCTTCGAAGCGAAGCCAATAAGGATTGCCCGAATTAATCTGGTCGACTGTGACTTCCCACAAGAACCACTGACAGCTGTCTTTAATCAGCTTAACTAGTTCTTCTCGCTGAGCGGATGTGGTTTTCTTGCTGTCTTTTATACCTGCCATCGATGGCAGAGTAGCGCTATTCTTTGGCCAGATTGTTGCGGCAACCCACATGCTCGCGCTAGCGCACCCATAACCGGATTCGTCGCAACCAGCAAAAAGCAAATCCTCAGACCAGGCCGAGGACTCGAGGACAAATGTTGGTTTTTGTTTACTCATGCGGCACTGATGCCGCAGGAAAATGCATCAGACCTGTGGCACGCAAACCGGGCTATTACTTGTATTGCTGTTTAAACAAATGTCACTTAAAAACCTTAGAGCTGCTGGTCGGAAGGTGGGCAAGAAGTTGTCGCACCATATCGCGACATCGCTTAAAAACTACAAGATCCCCGAGCTCGCTGAGCGCTACCCGGCCTGGCTTACCTCGCATGCTGCTATATGTAGAGGCCTTGTGGTCACGCAGCATCAGGGAGGCCGAAGAGATTCTATTGTGCGAACAGCGTGCTAGCTCATTTAATAACATCATTGCAAATACGGAAGGCGACGTAGTAAGCCTCGAAGCAAGCGCCAAGCATTCCGCAAAAGTCTTCCATGATGGCGCCGCATCGGCACACACAAATCACTTTATTTTTTTGCCAGAGATGGAGGCCAGGAAGGGCGCTTCTTTGGATGGGTCCCGTGATCGCCTGGAGCGCGCCTTCAAGGAAATAGGCGACGCTGGTGCACATGTATCAGTAAAAGATATAATGCTAATGCTTGCAACTCACGGCAAAGGAGGGCTGTGTAGGCACGGCGACAACTCATCGCACACAGTTTTTTCAGTTGTGTTCCTGCCTACCGAGCGCGCCTTTATATATGGCAAGGGAAATCCCTGCTCTGGCGATTTTAGCATTTATCGCTACTGATGTAGCTCAGCCCTGCGGGTAGGCAGGCGCCAGGCCGACGGCGGTGTCTGCGGCGAGTTTAGTGACAGAGGCTTTCACGGAGTCTTCTTTATGGTTCTCAGGGCTGGGGCACGACGATGATTGCAGGGGCCACGCGGTTCACAAACCCCGCGCCGCCGATAGGGGCCGCGCCTGCGGGGAACGTCCCGGGCATCCCAGACGCATAGCTGCTTGCGACAGTCAGTGTATTTGCGCCTGTGCTTGATGCGGGAAGCCACCCGAGTACGCCTGCTGGGAAGTTGAGCGCCAGTCCAGTGAACGCGCTGGCGTGAGCCCCTGTCCCGCCGTCCGTGTTCGTCACAAGCCAGTAAAGTTTGCCAGCGGCGAAGCTCTGCGCGACAGTTCGCAACACAGGCCCCAGCACCCCGTAGTTGATCGGCGTCGACGACTGCCAAATGCGATTGCTCGGATAGATGTCACGCTCGCTTGTGGCCTCGTAGACCGCTAGGTCGACGTTGGCCAAGCCTACCGTAGTGACACGAAGTCCGAAACTGGCCACGTTCAGCGGCAAGTCTCCGGTGAACCACGGCTGCGCGTACAGCGTGTTCGCGCCGCTCGACGGATTCCCGGTTCCGTTCTCTGTGCGCGACAGATAGTTCTCGACGGTCAGACCCGCACTGCCGGGCAAGTGCATGTAGTCCCACGGCTGTACCATTAGATCACCACCTCAATAGCCGTTGCTGGGAAGTAGTTTCCCACCTGCGTTGCGAGTGTCTGCAACGGGCCGCCTGCTTGGAGCGTCGTGATGCCGCTCGACCCTGCGTTCGGCATCGTCGTCGTGGCGCCGACGTTGAAGACTCGCCCGTCTCGGATATGTGCGGACCCCTCAAACGCTGTCATCACCGTCGAGACAAGCGTGTCGGGGCCGTAAGTGACGGTCACTTGCGCCGCAGTGTCAGTCGTCCTTGTGGCGACACCGGGAGTGGCTACCCCGCTGTAGACCCACGAAATCTGCACCGAGCCGCTCGTTAACACGTTTGACTCCATGTAGATGGCCGTCGGCGGGTTGGTGCTGTTCATTGCAACACCGTAGTTGCGCGGGCAAATCGCAGGGAATGTAGCAGGCAGAGGACCGGATGGATTGTAGGCAGAGAACCCGATGTAGCCGACGCCCGTCACTTGGTTGAACCCCAGCGGGTATCCCGGCCCGCCGACCTCGGCCTCGCCGTGGACGCTTCCGACGACGGGGTTACTGGCTCCGGGGTTGTAGCACCTCGTCGCGACGTAGTAGAAGCCGGGGTCGAGTTCGACGGGTGTGCCAGCAGCGATGTAGGGATTCTGTGTCCCTGCGAGGCTCAAGTCGCCGAGGTCAGCGACCAGTGTCGACGGGAACATGTTGTGCGTGCTTGGTGGCGGGCAGGCATAGATTCCTACCCTGCACAAGCCCGTGTAAGTCGCGGCAGAAAGCCGAAGACCAATCCGACTGACTTTCAAGCCGTTGTCGCCGACAAAGAATGGCCGCGCAGTCAGCATCCCCCACGCATATTGGGCGGTAGACACGGCGGGCGAAGTCCACTCGCGGCCTTGGAACGGTAGCGTCAATCCGCTGGCGGTCTGGACGTGCCAGTAGTCATAGGGCTGCGTCACGCGATCTCCACTTGAGGATTATTCGCCGTAGACAGCGTCAAACCAGCCGGGGCTGTTGCGGGCAGCTGTGAAGCGTTCGGCAGCGACAGCACAAGCCGCGTGTTGGAAGCCGTCGGCGTCGTTGCGTTCCACTGGAGCGGATTCCGCTCTGCAGTCAGCGCGAAGCCGTTGGCGTTGATCGCCCGACAAGTGACAGCATTGGCGGTTCTGCCTACCGCGATCCAATACAGTCCGTTTGACAGCGACACGGGCGACGCGAGGGTCGCAACCTGCCTGCCCGTCGACGCCGCGAAGGTCACGGTCACGGAGGCCACGAGATTCTGCGGGTAAACGTTGTACGCCGAGGCTGGCAAGCAATCATAGATGCCCAGCTTCGCGCCCGCAGGCAGCGTGGGAGCGACGGTCAAAAGAAGTCCCATCTCTGTCACAATGCGCCCAAGCCGCCCCACGAAGAACGGCAAGAACACGACTCCATTGAGCGCCAGCCCGTAGGACGAACCACCTGTTCCGATGTAATCCTGCTGCGGCGTGTAGGGACTCGCCGTGTAATCAGCGTTGCTGAGGTGCCAGTAGTCCGACGGCAGCGGGATGGGCTGAGTGCTCTCTGTCTGTATGACAGCTGGTGCAAACGAGTTAATAAACCCTGGTCGCATTTTTCTCCTAGATATTCTGCAGATAACTCATTGCGCAAGACTTTTGCAGAAGATGCAAATCTATTTAATAGATATTGTACACATGCAGCTCTATCGCAGCTAAAACTATGGCTTTGTTTATATTGGGCTTGTTGGCGTGCGGCTGGAACCGAGAGGTTTAGGATGACTCAGAAAAAGCTTACAGTTCCCTTTTTAACCCTTCGACCAGGGGAGTATTCTTCTGTATCGGATGCTGCCACCGCTATAATTAGATATAATCTTCTACTCAACCGGTTAGAGGTATCACTCGATTCGTCACCATATACCCCGTTTGGAGCGGGCGGAGATGGCTATTTGTATGATCAGCTAGTCGCCGCACCACAAACAGAACCACTTTTGGATGGCTATGTTGCGTACATAGACGGCTACTCTACCGAACTAAACAAGGTCTCAATAGAAGATATCCTGTCGCTAGGAGTAGGGGGCGGAGTCGCATCTGTTAGTGCCTCGTCGCCTCTTGTTTCGAGCGGAGGTGCAAATCCTGTTGTCAGCTTCCCGACTTGGCCAGCTAATGCCTCAGGGGCACTTAGCAACGATGGGTATGGCAACTTGTCGTGGTCATCTTCTCCTGGAGGAGGAATATCGGGAACAATAGCCGCCACGCAGATTGCATTCGGCACGGGCACGGATACGCTTGGAGGCGAGAGCGGTCTGACCTGGGACACTGCACAAAAGCTGGCAAGGGTTTCAAATTCAGGCAATTACACCGATTTACTGTCTACAGGTGTCTTTGCTAAAGCAGCTGGAGTTGGCAGCAATGAGGTAGAGATAAGCATTGACGATGGCAGCGGCCTGCCAGTGATCACTGCATTGAACGGAGCCACCGGAGGGATCGTAGACCTTACCCCGGGCTCAATAAGATTTAGGGAGCAGTCTGCTGCACCCGCGCCATCTCCTTTTGTTATAGATGTGGATTCTAACACGCTAAAGCTGGGTACAGTAGATGCACTAGGCGTCGAGATAGGCTCTACTTTGGCCGCAGTTACCATAAGTGGCGCTTTTACTCTTCCAGTCGTAGATGGCGCGAACGGAGAGGTGCTAACGACAGATGGTACCGGAGCGGTGTCATGGGCAGCTGTGCCGTCAACTCCTTCTGGTGGTCCAACGGATTCGGTCCAGATAAATGACGGCTACGGCGGTTTTATTGGCTATTCTGGTCTGACATGGAATAATTCGCAATCGACATTGACTGCGCCCGTATTGGCCCTTGCAGAAGGAACTGCACCAGCCGGCACGTCCGCTCGTGGAAAGCTGTGGGCGAACAGTGCTGCGAATGCCAGGCCATATTGGACAGATGGTACAGGTCAGACATACAATCTTACGCTGGATAGATTTAATACCCTAACTCCTGCGGCAACTGTCGTCATAGACGCGAGCCCAGATCTACCTGTATTCAATAGCCTTTCTGTAGACCAAAATACTACATTTACTACCGCAAATCTAGGCCCTGGCCGCTCGGCGTCTGTGCGGGTGGTTTGCGACGGCACTACCCGCAGTCTGACATTTCCTACGGGTCCTGGCGGCTGGACCTGGCTAGGTTCAGGTCCGCCTTCAGTGCTCGCGGCTGGCGACGTCGGATATCTATCGATCACCGCCTATGGCACAACTGATGCAGATGTTGTTGCGGCATGGAGCTATGAAAATATGCCAGCGGGCATATCTGGCATGGGCACAGATAATCAAGTTGTCATTTGGTCTGGATCTTATACGCAAGACGGCTCTGCAAATTTTACTTTTAATGGAACAACCCTTGGCCTAGTAGGAGGACTATCGCAATCGGCAGGTGCCGTGAACCTAACCGCAAATGCAGCCTCAAGTCTAACGACGTCATCTGGATCCCTTACCCTAACGTCAGCTGCTGCAGCAACCTGGTCAACTACTGCCGGCAATCTGGCAATTACAAGTGCATCGTCACTGCAGTTGGCAGCAGCGGCAGCTAGCGAAGTTGTTGTCAATGACAGCGGCCTAGCGTCTAATTTCCGTGTAGAAAGCGATACTAATGCCAACATGTTGTTTGTGGATGGTACAAATAACCGCGTCGGTTTTGGCACCGCTACTCCTTCCGCGCTGCTAAGCGTTGGCGCCTCGTCGCAATTCCAGGTAGATTCTAGCGGCAACTTGGCACGGATAAATAATATTCCATATACATTCCCGGCGACACAAGGAGCTGCCGGCACAATTCTAACCAACGACGGATACGGCGCCCTTTCCTGGGCTGAAAACGCTGCACAGGCAACCTCGGCTCCCATTTCGACCAAGAGTTCGAATTACACACTGACAACTGCAGATGGCACAATTCTAGTTGATGCGACCTCTGGTGGCATCACCATAACGCTACCCGCTGCAGCGTCAGCGACCGAGAGCATCTTTACGATAAAGAAAAAAGATGTTACTTTTCAGACGGTTACGATTGATGCAAGCGGGGCCGAGCTAATCGATGGAGCCGCGACATACGTCTTGAGCACTCAGTATGAGGCAATTAAAATTCAATCCGATGGCAGCGCCTGGTGGATAATCTGATCTAAGTCGGAGTAGTTATGTCACACAATCCAAACGTCAGAACAATATATGGGATGTCAAATGAGCCGACCGGCTTTCACAATAGAACAGACTCCGCGATAAGTTTTGACAACGGCACTCGTACGCTTACCGTTGCTCCAAATACCCCAACCAGCAGCCAGTTCGAGTACTACGCACAAGGAATAAAATATACGCATCTTTCATCTGCATCGAAGCAGATCACAGATACAGAAGGGCTGTGGCATTTCTACTTTGACGGGTACACTCTAGAGGCCGCTCAGTCGTTCGATATAAGCATGATTACGAGCAAGGCCTATGTAGCTATTTTGTACTGGAATGCGTCTGATAATGAGGCGGTATACTTTGGAGAGGAGCGCCATGGCCTAACGATGGACGGGGCTACGCATAGATGCTTGCACAATCTTAATGGCGCAGTTTATATAAACGGCCTAGGGTTAGATGACTTTGTCGTAGATGGCACGGGAAACAATGATTCGCACGCTCACCTCTCGGTCGCAGATGGCACAATTTATGATGAAGATATAGTTCATTCTATAGTGGACGGCTCCCCGCAGACGCTTTCGACTATCGCCGAGCTACCAGTGCTATACCGTCTCGGAGCAGCCGGCAACTGGAGAAAGAAAACGGCTGATACTTTTCCAGTGATATACCCCGGCACAGTGGCTAGCTACGGACTAACCAATACCCTGCTGGCATATAATGATTTTGATGGCACGACATGGAGCTTGCAAGAAGTGTCAAGCGGTAACTATGTGCTCGTGCACATAGTGGCAACTAACGACATAGACACGCCAATGATTGCGATTCTCGGCACAAATGAATATGCCAACAAAAATGATGCGAGGGCAGGGGCTAGGGTTGAGCTAGCATCTCTGACAGGGCTGCCGTTTGCAGAGCTAGTTCCAGTGGGTACCGTTATCTTCGAAGTGTCAAGTGGTTATACAAATGCCGTAAAGGCTCGAATAGTATCGGCCGACACCGGCGTTAATTATGTAGACTTCAGGCCCGCCGGCTTCTTTAGCAAGTAGCCACCTGGTTGCGCAAGTGCTTTTCTGGCTAGTACTAATAATGCAGCCAAGCTTTGCGAGCGCATTGCAATCAGGGGTAGCCCGTGACATTTAATCCTATAACTCCAGTTCTTGTTATAAGAAATATCTCTAAGTCTGACGTCAATATTCTTGGCGTCAAGATTCGTCCAGGCCAGCAGAAGGATATTTATCAGGAGCTGGAGTACGACGAAAATGGATCGCTGACAACTACCGTACTTAAAGAGCTAGAGACACCTAATGGTAAAATCTACCGCTTGTGGAAGGTTCTTGACGTTATTCGCATCATTCAGTGTGTAAATCCAACGCACTTCGGCTCTGGCCTTACCCCCGACTCTATAACTGCATCAAACGCTTATTTTGAAGGAGCGGTTCTCGGTTATGAAAATGGGGAGTTTAAGTGGCTCTCAGGCGGTGGCGGAGGTGGCGTTTCAGCTGTCACGGCTAGCTCTCCGCTCGCCTCAAGCGGCGGCTCTACTCCAAATCTTACAATCGGCGGAGGCACCCCCGGCCAGGTACTGACATCTGACGGCGGCACCTCGCCTACTTGGGAAGATCTGCCTGCGCCTCCTGCGGCGGATTGGACTCGTACTGGCACGGTACTAAGCCCGACAGCTGCTGGCGATACGGTTTCGGTTGAGATTCCATTTGGAACGGTGGGCCTAGTTGTAGAAGAATCTGCTGCAGCTTTCCGTACATCTGTGTCGCCCGCAGTGGTAACTCTCGAGGATAATCTAAAGCGGGCAGAGCTAAATGCTAATTCAGCATCTCTGACGTTGAAAGGCGATACTGCCGAAGCTGTTGCTCCGGCTATAGTTGCGCAGGATGAGACCGGCTCTCCATATGCCCTTGATCTACAGATGCTAGAGCTCGCAGTAAATGGCGATGTAGGCGCTGCCGGCCAGGTCCTTACCTCCGGCGGTCCTGGCGCAGCTCCTACGTGGACCGCGGCGTCTAGCGACTTTGCATATGATCAAGAAGTTTTTGTAGCCAAGAATGGCAGCGATGTCACTGGTACTGGTTCTGTTTTAAATCCGTTTGCATCGGTTGGCGCCGCTATGGCTGCAATTACCGACTCTTCACCATCAAAGAGATATGCAATTAGGGTTGAGGCCGGAGCCTACACCGAGTCATCTGCTCTAAATATCAAACCCGATGTCTATATCATAGGTGCGCTGAAAGACGCAGTTCGAATTACCGCCCCATCGTTCGGCCTAGATGCATTATTTACGGGAGCAGGCGACAAGCGGTCTGGTGTTGCACAAGCGATTCTTATTGGAACCTGTGCATTTAACATGACATCTGTGACCTCTAACGAGGGCAAACTTTCATTTCACGGAGTATCTTTTAACAGTCCAATATCAATCACTGGCTTCACCGGTACAAACCAGGCTCAGTTCGACAGCTGTCTGTTTTTTGGAGCTATCTCATTCAGCGGCGTTAATGTCGGTTCATTTGTTAACAATCGCTGTTTCACATCTATTTCACTGTCCCAGCACCCAAGCCTTCCAACAATACTAAACGCTGCAGGTGGTTTCGCAGATAGCCTGACCGCTACTGCCGCAGTAAATAACTTCAGTCGCCGCTGCAGCGTCTTTGCTCGTAGCATGAAATTTGATGGAACAGTTACTGTAGACGGACCTTCAGCATACTTTGACTATACCGTATGCAGCCTGCCACAAGCAGGTCCCGTTTCACTAAATGGTGGCAATTTGGTAAGCGTAGACTGGGGCGCGAATAAGGAACTCTCAAATCTCGTATTCCCAACCAAAGTCAACAATCCAATTATTCCTGCTTCTACCAATGCCACAAACCACGGTGACTGGGGGTATCAGTGGTTCTGGAATTTTGGCTATCTTCACGCGTCTACAGGCACAGATTGCTACCTAGTCTCGTACCCATCTGCATTCGGAGCCGAAACAGATGCAGGTAAAAATGTATACCTTGTTGCTGATGCTGCAGGTCTCGCTGCCGATATCGATGGCGGTGGCGTCGGCATGTACAGCAGCAATGCGTCCGGCACCGGGGACAGCGGTCCAATTGTGGCAGAAACTGGTACTGCCGTAGACGGATATAGTGGCGACATAACGCTGACTACTGGGTCAGTATCTGGTACCGGTACGCGAGGCGTCATTAGCCTGAATGGCCGACATATAAATGCGAACAGCACAAAGATCGCAAATCTCGCTGATGGTACAGATCCAAGCGATGCAGTAAACAAGGGCCAGCTTGACGCGCTTGCTACCACCAGCTCTTTCCTTGTACCAGCAGCGGTTAAATACGACTTCCCTGGTGCTGCCGGACCTACTGTCATTGATCCGGTGGCGCCCCCGACGGCAACCGGCTCTACATTTACGGTAGGCACGCTCGGAGGAGAAGACTTTACAGATCTAGCAACTGCCCTTGCAGATTCTTCAGTGGTGAATGGCAGTCGCCTCCTATTGTCTGCTCAGGAATTTACACTGACTTCGCAGCTGAATATTGGCAAGCAAGTAATAATTCAGGGCGCTGGTCGGTCTAGCACGACAATCAAAACCACTGGTCTTGGAACCGGGGTTTTCTACATGCTTAATATCACTACAAGCAATGTTGTTCTACGCGACATGACCATTAGTGATCTGAGAGCCGCGCCTACCTCTAATGATTCGGCGATCAACATCTCTGCAGGAGCTGGGTCGTCTGGGCACTACCTTGAGAATGTAGTCGTAAACTTCGGGGAATTCGGCGTAATTATAAAGAGCGATGGCTGGCAGATTAACAATTGTCACATCGCATACGTAGGACCTAACAATGCTACGCGCCGAGGTATTGGCATCTACAGGTCCGCTGGACAGGGCTTGTTTACCAATAGTACGTATGATTCAGGTCAAAATGGTGTTATAACAGGAAACACTCGGCTGATAGCGATAGTAACCGGAGCAGCCCCTCCCGACGAGGTTCTTGGAGGCTATCTCCGAATTGGAAATATTACTCCGTCAAATGCATTTCCAATACACCAGTTTTTTAACTGTGAATATTTCGCACCAGCTGCAACCCCACTGACGTTCTGTGTAGACGGATGCACTGCGGCAGAAACCAGTGCCTTCGTTGTATTTGCCAACGCAGTAACGCAGCCAGTTCTTAGTCAGTGTCAAGAGATAGTATTCCAGAACAATACATTCACAAATGCGCATGGAAAGGGCGGATTTGCTCTGAACGGCGCAACCGGCGGCCCCGCGAGCCCTGGAATCACTACATTCTATGCTAGCGGTAATACGATATCCTCTACTGGATTTCTTGGTAACTTTGCTACCGCTATCGACGGCAGCGCTGATCCAGCCGTCCTTGCTCAAATGGGTTACGATACCTTGCGCTGGACAGACCCAAATCAAACTGTCTCAGCAGTTAGCTCAGGCTTGGCCGGTCTATTGACGGTAGACGGTGTTTCACTATCAGATGGTGAACGTGTATTTGTAGTTGACGCTAGTGATGGCATAAATAGCGGCATCTATATCGCAAGCGCATCAGAATGGGCAAGGTCGGCGGACTTTGACGACGGCAAAAATGCACGCGGCACATTTTTCTTTGTTAACAAGGGAGATGTCTACTCAAATACAGCCTGGCTATGCACAAACACAGATGGGCTAGATGTAGTGGCAACGGACGCACTCACGTTCGAGCAGTTTGGAAATACTGCTGGCAATGATCCAGATGCCATTGTCATAAGTCTAAATACCTCGACTAATGCAGTTGTTGCAGGCGAAGCTGTGTGCGCAGATTCTGCTGCCGCGCGGACTGTCAAAAAAGCAGATGTTTCTGCACTAGCAACTGCTCGAGTAATCGGAATTGCAGTAGGCGACGGCAAGGTACAGACTGCCGGCATAGCCCTTGCCAAGTTTACATCAGCGCCATCAATAGGCGATGCTGCTTATCTATCTGCAACTACTGGTCAGCTCACTGGTACAGCTCCAGTTTCAGGTATTGAAGCGGAAGTAGGTATAGTTGTGGACAATGTAGCAGTTGACGGCAAGTATGCGGTAGCGCTTCAGATCAAGAAGCCGGTTTGAATTAGACAGCAAAGCTTGACACAAACAGGAGAAAACGATGAAAACTCTTAAGCCAAATCCGCCTGTACCGCCACCGTCTCCAGCGCCCGGCCCTGCCGGGCCTGGGCCAACTCCCGTTCCTGATCCAGAAAAGGAAAACGAGTGATATAGTTGAGTACAAAAGAAAGAGGGGCGGTTTTCCGCCCCTCTTGTCTATTATTGCCGAATGTCAGCCTACGTCAGCGCTGATGATAAAGCCGTGCGCGTCAGTCGTCAGCAGGATGCGGCTGGTGTTGGTATCACCGGGCATAGCAGAGCCAGGAGGAAGAACTCGGAAATCCGAGATCGTGCCCTTGGTCTGCAGATCCTGCAGGCGCATGCGAGCTGAGGTGACGTTGACGCCCTCGAACTCCCGAGCAAGCTGCTCTAGGCGGCCCGGCTCCGCAGCCTTGCGGACGCGGCCATTGGCACGGCTAGCTGCATCACGCTGGCGCTTTTCCTGTAGCTCCGAGTACTTGACAAGGACATCTGGAGCGAGAGCGGCACCGCCTAGGGTTGGATTAAAACCACCATCAGCAGTGGCTCCACCAGTCGCCTCGGCAGCAGCTTTGGCAGCGGTACGACGAGCAGCAGCGCGGTCACGCGGAGCATCGCTGCTCTGCTTGTCGGCAAGGGCCGTCTCTAGGGCCGAGACACGAGCCTCAAGGGCCTCGACAAGAGCCGAGAGATCGGCAAAGCGGGTGTCAGCGGTATCGCCCGTTTGCGCTGCCACTGTCTCTGTAGCGGTTTCGGTCTTCTTTGACTTAGTCATTCACTTTCTCCTTTGGGCAGTACGCCCGTAACATACGATCCGTTTTCTTTACAATCTCTAGCGCGTCTAACAAGTCACAGTCTTTTGTCAAGCGATCCCAACTTAGCCTCAGGCTGCAGCCAGCCCTATCCTCTCCTAGCATTGCCGTTATCACATGAGAACCGGCAGCCATCCCAGAGTTACAGGCAGATCCCGCACTTATACTTAGCCCAGCGTCACTAGCCTCTTGGACAAAAAGATCAGACGGCAAGCCGGTATAATAGTTGGCAATAAATGAACCACTGCCATTTAGCTGCCAGCCAAGATCGGCTGCAGCCTCTTCTATAGTCGCAAGAAACCGGCTATTTTTTTCTGCTAGGGCAACCCCGTGCGGGCTGGCAATCCAGTCCATAGCATCTGCCAGGCATGATATGCCGATCATGTTTGGGCTGCCACCAACAACCCCGCCGAGGCCTTCGGTAGGTTGGTCGTCCCACAGGTCTTTCGTACCACACAGTAGTCCAAGGCCGGGTAAGCCATGCCACTTGCCAGCTGAAGCAAAAATATAATCTGCTTCGGAAAGCAGAGGGTCTCTCCAGTCGCCGCCGGTTGCATCTACGACCAGGCGCATACCACGCCGCCGAGCAGCCGTGATTCCCGCACGTACCTTTTCTCCCGGTACGATGCCGGTCTCATTGTTCTTTAGACTAATTACGAGTACGTCTCCATCCCCGCATCGACCAAGTCCATATCGGCTCGTGGGATCTAAAGCACTATCGCTCAGCTGCCCATCTGCACCTACCTGTAGCGTAAAGTCTGCAACCGATAGCGAGCAGTTGTGTTCGGTGGCAGGCACATAAAAAGCAAAACCCTTCTCTGCGCGCAACTTCGTGCTTAAAAACCGAATTGCCGCAGTGCCAGAGCCAAGGAAACTTAGATCGATTGGATCCCGGCCCAGATGCCCTGCAATCCTGCTCTTACATGAAGCCAAGAAGTCACGACTCTCTACTCCAAGGGCATTGCCAGATGGTCGATGGAGACGCAGTGCCCGCGTAATGCTGCCGTCTACTCGTGGGTGTGGGGCATTTAGTGCAGCTCGATCTAGGTTTATCATCTCTCACCGTTCAGCATTTTAAGTAGAATAATGCAGAATTCCGCTCACGTCAACAAAAGAAGAAGGCCGGTTGCCCGGCCTCTCTTCAACCCGCCTGCCCTTTTGCTGCAGACAGCGCTTTGATCAGATCTGTTTCTTCCGCAAAGCCGATCACAACATCCGTGCTTAGCAGCAGACCGGCCATACTACAAGCATGCTCTACCTCGCTGGTAATTACGCGGGCTGGATCAATGATTCCGCGCTCCAGAAGATTGCAGTACTCATTACGATTGCTATCATAACCAGTATGCTCATCGGTCGACTCGCGCACATTGTGCAGGACGACTTCGGCAGAACCACCTCCATTCTTGATAATTTCCTGGAATGGAACCAGGAGAGCCTTGCGCAGGATATGAATGCCTACGTTTTGCTCTTCATTGCCCGTGTCAAAGTCGCGGAGCGAATCTGCGGCACGAATGAGCATCGTGCCCGCGCCTGGAACAATTCCCGACGAAGCAGCCGCCCGGGCAGCGAGCAGGGCATCCTCGTACAGATCGCGCTTCTCGCGTACCTCGGCGTCGGAGCGACCACCAACGATAATGTTGGCTACTCCTCCAGTGAGCATCGAGCGACGGCGGGTAAGAATATGACGGAAATCCTCTTCTGTCGTAACAGCAAGCTTTGCGTCAATCTCTTCTACTCGGCGCTCGATGTTTTCGGCCTGAGAGTCTGGCGGGATAATGATCGTCTTATCTAGACCAACCTGGATAAAACGAGCAGTACCGAGCTCGGCAAGCGAGAAACCCTCAAAGAGCGAATCACCGGCATCTGTTCGGCGAACCTTGGCGCCCGTGGCGGTAGCAAGATCCTCCATCAGATCGCGTCGGTCCTGACCGAAACCAGGTGCACGCACAGCGACTACATTAAGGATGCCGCGCATAGCGTTCTGCGCAAGGAGCTTGAGCGCGTCGCCTTCGATAGCTTCGGCAACAATAAGTAGAGGAACATTGGTCTGGTGAACCATGTTGAGAATCGCCGTAAAAGATTCGCGAACTTCTGCCTGAGCCAAACTGCCAAGGCGACCATTGATAAGCCAGATGTAGGCGCTGCGAGGATCCTCTGGGTTGCCGAATCGTGGATCAAGCTGGCTGAGGACGCCATCTTCAATCCCGTCGCCATACACGGTACGCTGCTTCTCGAAGTCGCGCAGGAAGTGTTCGGTCACCATGCCACGGTCGAACTCGAAGCCCTTTGTAAGAGTGACCTTTGTGCTACTGCCCTTGCCCTCTTCCAGGGTAACAGTTGCGTCAGTGCCAACCTTGTCAAGAGTATCTGCGATAATACGACCGATTTCAGCATCACCGTTAGCAGAGATAGTAGCTACGCGCAACAGGTCTTCGATGCCCTTGACGGGTACAGCTTGGTTCTCAACCCACTTGACAATACGCGAGCATGCGGCATCGATGCCACGGCGCAGGCTCATGGGGTCTGTACCGAGGCTGATTTGCCGCTTGCCTTCCTGTACGATAGCATTGAGAAGGGTGATCGTACTCGAGGTCCCGTCGCCTGCAGCGCGAACAGACCGATTGCCGGCCTCGCGAGCGAGCTGAGCTCCCATGTTCTCAAGCGGATCCGAGAGTTCTACGTTCTTAGCAACCGTGATGCCGTCCTTGGTAAACTGATAACCCGTTGGGGTTTGGATCAGGACGTTGCGACCGCGTGGACCGAGCGTGCTCTTTACGGCAGCAGCAGTCTTCTCCAGGCCCCGTGTAATCTTATCCTGGGCATCTTTTCCGAATACAATGTCTCTTGCTTTCATCTACTCTCCGTTATACCGCAAAGGTATATTTATCAAACTTTAGATAACGATCTTTTAGGCGTTCGGCCCGACCTCGCATCTCATTATAAGCATCTTTACCAATAATGTCAATGGCTGGCTCCAAGATTCTTCCGATATTTATTCTCAGACTGCCATCTTCGTATCGGCTTAGCAGGCACTCTAACCGCTGCATTCCTGCATTCCTGAAAGCATATCCGCGCAAGGCATCCAGAATAGTTTGATCGAATTCTAAAATTCCCCAGCTGCGTTCATCAACTAGCCAAACAAGCGAGCCGTACAGGATGTGTGACCCGCTAGCAGTCACGAGCAGGGCGTCATCTACTGGTACCTCTGCTGGAGGAAAAGGAAACATCACTGGCAGAAGTTTGCCAGTGACGATTTCCTCATTTATCCTGCGGATGCTCATTCCGCCGCTACCGTCTGCGTATCGCTGGCTTCGGCCACGACCGCTTTTTCAGCATCGTCATCCTCAATCTCAAGCAAGCTGACTTCAAAGGCATCGTCAGCGCCGGCGTCTACTCCTGCGATAACCTGCTCGCGCTCGCTTACGCGGCGACGGGTATCAGCGAGCAGGCGCTCGCCCTTCTCCTGAAGCAGGTGCAGCCGGTAGTAGGCGGCCAGAGGGTAGTTCTTTGGGAGGCGCTTGTTCTTCTTTAGCTCTTTGAGGGCAGCCTTGGCACGTTCACGGGACATTCTACGGTCAGTCATTATACTCTCCTTTTGTGCATTGTAATTCCATCAAGATGATCCAGCTCGTGCTGGAATGCAACGGCTTCGATACCGGTCAGAATTTCATCAGGACCGCTATCGCTACGAATCTTTATGCGGCTGAACCGGCGAGTGCAGTAAATTTCGCCAGGAAATGACAGGCAGCCTTCGCCGTCAAAAACGAAATCACCGCTCTGTTCAAGTATTTCGGGATTGACATACGCTCGGATGCCGTTAAAATTTAGAACAAAAACGCGCAGGTCGCTGCCGATCTGGTTTTCCGCTAGACCTAGGCCACGCTCCTGTTCGCATATGTTTCTAAGAGCTGCTAGCAAGCCGGAGACGTCATCGTCCATACCTACTTCCCTGCAGCGTTCTTGCAGTAGTGGGCTATCACTTGGCAACAACTTGTATTCTGAATTACTCATGGTGCCATCCTCTCGATCAGCTTGCGCCCCAGCAGCTCTTCGATCCAGTGAATTAGCACAAAGCCATGTCCCATGGAGCGCGTTTCGTCGGCCACAATGCTCTCCCAAGAGCCTGCATGATTGTTTGTAACATCAAAATCCCAAATCCACAGGTCGCCCTTGCGAATTTCGCCTATAAGCATCTCGGTCTCTTTCCAGCAAAAACGCTGTAGTTTTTGAAGGTATGCCGGAATGTATATCGCCTTTCTTGCTGGCACCAGTCCCATTCTTCCTAACGACCTTGTAATGAAGGAGAACTCTGGCACCGCACCACGGCCCATAGGATAGCGCACACCGCGCTCGTTCGAGTATCCGGCGATTCTCCATTCGTTCCATACGTGGGGATCATCTTGACCTGGGTACTTCCTAGAGTACTGCCATAAGTTTTCAACAGTCCACGATTCGTAGCCGTATAGCTGAAGAGGTAGCTCATCTCGGACCATAGGGCTGAAACGCCTTGTCCAGGTTTTGGATCGCGACGTTACATTTAGAACATTGGAGCCTGGCGGAGCAGGGGTCGCAGGATTACAGAAAAAAACTGCCATGCTCTATCCTACTGCGGCACGCACGCGCTGCGCGACCTCTTCTGGAGTGCCGCTGCCGTCAACCGCGATCCCGCCGACCATGTCCAGCATATTTTTATAGTTGGCATGAATTCGCTTTTGGGATTCTAATTTGTCAAAGATCTCTTCGACAGCAGTCCCCGATTTGAGCCGCCGCTGTATGCGCTCCCATGCCACGTCAAACGGCAGCGATATCAAAACGGTGACATCGGCTGGCACAGCTACGGCATTAAACGATTTTACCAGGTCTAACGGCATATCAAGCGACTGGTATACGTAACTAGATAGGAGATAGCGATCAGACACCACGTCAATACCAGCCTGCAACGCAGGCCTGATTACGTTGTTATAGTGCTCTAGCCGATCAGCTGCAAAAAGCAGAGCAAGGGTAGCAGGGTTTGTTTCGCCGCCAGATCGCAGCAGCTCCCGCGCCAGACGACCGATTTCACCGCTGGATGGCTCCCCGGTGAGCATAGCTATCCGGCCTTCGGCCTTAAGAGTATCTACCAGAATGCCGCACTGCGTGCTAGACCCAACTCCGTCAGCACCTTCGATAACAATAAATCTTCCGTGTTCTACTTCGGTTGTCATGGCAAGCCCTCCCGGTACGGATCAGCTAGCGGAAATGAAAAGACACAAAAAAGGCCCGGTTTCCCGGGCCTTTTCTTAATTCATCAGGCTTCTGCGACTGGTACTCCGCCTGCAGAAAGCTTGAAGGCAAATCCGCCTTCAAGTGCATTCGACAGAACGGTGTCTACGGTCTTGGCGAAGATGAACTCCATCTCTTCGCGAACAACTGGTGGGATATCCGCAAGATCCTTCTCGTTGCGAGCGGGTAGGATGACGCGACGGATACCACCGCGATGCGCGGCAAGTACCTTCTCCTTAATGCCTCCGACCGGAAGAACGTGGCCACGCAGCGTGACCTCTCCACTCATGGCCGTATCAGCGCGAACATTACGACCAGTCAGCAGCGAGACAAGTGCGGTCGTAATGGTTACGCCAGCCGAGGGACCGTCCTTTGGAATAGCGCCCGCCGGGAAGTGAATGTGTAGATCATTCTTATCCAAGAAGTGCTCATCCAGTGATCCGGCTAGCCCTAGGTCTACGGCCTTGCTGCGAATCCAGCTCATGGCAGCCTGAGCTGACTCCTTCATGACGTCACCCAGTTGACCAGTTAGGGTTAGCGAACCCTTGCCGCCCATGCGCGTTGCCTCGATAAACAGCAGATCTCCGCCAGCAGCAGTCCAGGCAAGACCGGTCGCAACACCCGGCAGGGACGTGCGCTCAGCTGTTTCGTTAAAGTAGCGCTCCGCTCCAAGGATCTTGTCTAGGCGCTCTACATCGACGACTACTTTGTCAAAAGTCTTTTCAGCCGTATTTGTTAGTGCAACATCTACTGCGATAGAGCGACAGACGCCAGCCACTTCGCGCTCAAGGTTGCGAACTCCAGCCTCCCGGGTGTAGCTCATTGCGAGCTTCAGCAGGGTAGCGTCTGGAATCTCTACATGGTCGCTTGAAATGCCGTGCTCACGCAGCTGCTTTGGCACAAGGTGCTGCCGGGCGATAGCGAGCTTTTCTTCAAAAGTATAGCCAGGAACCTCGATAATCTCCATGCGATCCCGCAGGGGGGCAGGGATGGTGTCCAGCTGGTTGGCGGTGGCGATAAACAGAACCTTTGACAGGTCGTATGGCACATCAAGGTAGTGATCCGCGAACGTGTTGTTCTGCTCTGGGTCAAGAACCTCGAGGAGTGCGGCGGCGGGATCACCACGAACGTCATGACCTAGCTTGTCGATCTCGTCAAGAAGCACTACCGGGTTGCTTGTACCCGACTTCTTCATACCCTGGATAATACGACCGGGCAGGGCGCCGATATACGTGCGACGGTGGCCTCGGATCTCGGCTTCGTCACGGACGCCGCCAAGCGCAATACGATGGAACTTGCGACCAAGGGCATCGGCAATAGAACGGCCAAGTGAAGTCTTACCAACGCCAGGTGGGCCTACAAAGCATAGGATTGGACCCTTCATATCGCTCTTGAGCTTGCGAACGGCGAGATACTCGACGATGCGCTTTTTAATCTTTTCTAGACCGTAGTGGTCTTCGTCGAGCTGCCGTTGAGCATTGCTGATATCAAGATTGTCGGTAGAAACCTTTGACCACGGCAGGTCCGCGAGCCATTCAAGATATGTACGTGCAACGGTGTACTCGGCCTGGCTGGGCTGCATATTGCGGATACGGCGCAGCTCACGATTAGCGGCTTTCTCCGCATCCTCTGGCATATTGGCGTTGCGCAACCGGCGCTCAAGCTCTTCGATGCCGTTCTCATCGTCTTCGCGCTCGCCCAGCTCTTCCTTGATGGCCTTCATCTGCTGGCGGAGGTAGTAGTCGCGCTGCGTCTTGCTCATCTCGCCCTTGACATGCGAGTTAATCTTGTTGGAGATTTTGGTAACTTCGGCCTGCCGAGTAATTAGCTCAAGTACTCGCTTAAGGCGAACCTTAAGGTGCGCGGCTTCTAGTACTTCCTGCTTCTCTTCGATACCGGCGTCGATATTAGCCGTAATAAGATCAGCCAGATGGCCCGGGTCGCTGATGTTGTCCAGCAGCTGCTTTGCCATTACGGGCAGATCAGGGAGCATGTCGATGACCTCGCGAGCGGTCTCTTTTAGGTTGGCGGCGAGAGCATCTACCTCTACTTCTCTAGCGCCCTCGTCTTCGATAAGCTCGATTCGAGCACGCAGGAATGGATCGGTCTGCGTAACTTCCGCTAGGCGGAAGCGCGCAAGGCCCTCTACAACAACCGAAAATCCGTCTTTGCCAGTGCGAGTAAGCTTGATTACCCGCGCAACAGTTCCTACCTTATAGAGGTCCATTGGAGCAGGATCGTCAACCTCGGGGGACTGCTGAGCTACAATTGCAATAAGAGAGCTCTCTTCGATAGTGTCCTCAATAAGCCGAATAGTGCGAGCTCGGCCAATTGTAAGCGGCATTACTGCGCCCGGGAAAAATACGCTATTTCGCAGAGGCAGCAGCGGCAGATCCTCTGGAAGATCGCGTAGATCAAACTTGGGCTTGTTACTGAGTGTCATTCAAACTCCTATTGCTTTCTCTTTAGAACCACCCCGAATATAGCTTACAAACTAAACTCGGTCGGGTCTAGCGATGATGGTCTTACATAAAAAAAGCAGACACCTATGTGCCTGCTGGTGGATCGATCATGCTCTCGGACGGTGGACTGGGTGTTGCCGGAGGCGTAGGAACAGGGCCGCGCAGTGATATTCGCTGTTTGCCGGCAGGATCAATTTCTAAGTCGTAAAGCCAGCTGGCAGAGTCGTATTCACGAAGTAGCTGGTTCGCAGTCATTCGCAACTCATTATCAGGGAGGAATTCGAAGAAATGCTGCCATGGAACTTCATAAAGGGAGAACCGCACTGGGCCTTCCATTGGTATTTCGTTACAGAGGAAACTTATCGTACACACAGCCCCTGGTATCAGGATGTCTGTCGCGGGCATAGCTTCCTCGCTGCTTTCATGATTTAAAGTATAAATCTGCTTCCTCCGCTCGTCTTTTTGTAAGGCCCTTCATTACTCGACCAGCTGCTTTGTTCCAGCGCAAGAACTCGTCCCTTATGGTCGGATCTTTTGTATTTGCATTAAGTTTCTTCAGTAGCGTGCTGCCCTTTAGCGCGCCTAGGCCCACGTTGTAGGCGAAGCAAACCAGAGCGTCGAACTGGTTTTGATTAATGTCGTCACGGCACAGCGAGTCAACTCCGCGCTCGTAGTGATCGAGCAGCTGAGCCAGGAGCTGCGTTGCTCGATCTTCTGTGATGGGTGGGTCCGCCATTGTTACTTTGCGCCCGTCCTCGTAGTAAGTGGACCCATATCCGATGGTAAAAGGAACTCCGCCAGTTGCAGGATCAGGATATGGCTTGGCGCTAAAGCCTTCAAACTTTTTAATTAGGTTGATTCCAGCAGCTGAAGTTTTGGTAATTTTCATGGTTCACTCATAATCTCTAATGGCGACAACATACGGAAATCGTGGTACGCCATCAGGCGTTAGGTTGAAGTATTTTACAGTAGCTAGTTTGCCGACTAGCTCGTCTTTGCCTGCCAGCAGGCCGCGCAAGTAGTCGCGGTCGCCCTTGATGTTCGAGTTGAACTCTGTGCCTGCGGCATTCTTGAAGAGCATGGACGCTGCCATTCCGGTCTTATTGCCTTCGCCCTCTACTACTCCCAAGATAGTGAATTCCTCGTCACGAAACTCTTTGCGCTTGAGCAGGCTGCGGCTGCGCTTGAACTCGTAGGGCGTATTTAGCCGCACCATTTGCCCTTCGTAGCCGTCGTTCATATACTTTTCGTATAGGGCGTCAAGTGCGGGTGCATCGGCAACCAGCTCAGTAGGCACGCGGCGGATAGCCGGATGGTCTGGCAGGTTATCGAGTAACCACTGGTTCCGCTCAGAAAAGCGCATGGCGGGGTCTGCAACATCGTAGATCCAGTACTGAATAGTAGCAGCACTCTCTTTGAGATCAGCGCCGTTGGGCTTGGTCTTTTTTACAAGAGAGCAAATCTTGTTAAAATCATTTGCTAGTTTGTCGCAGTAAAGCTCGCCATCTAGTACCACATTTGGAAATTTTTGAAAAAGTCCAGCGAGGGCCTCACGGATATGAGGGGCACTGACGATAGGCTTGCCGTTGCGGGAGTTGATTGAATCCGCAGTAACGACGCACCGGATGCCGTCGTATTTGGGTTGGCTATAGATCGGGAATGCGATGTCGTCGGCATAATCGTCATAGCTCTTGGCCAGCATTGGCTCTACGAACTTGCGCTGATCAATGTCTGCGACATTTTCTCTGTAGCCTGAATCCAGCTTCTTTTTCCACTTAGCCTGGGCTTCCAGAAGCGCCTGCTGCTCGTCAGTTGTAGCGTTTTTGCGGCCAGTGTTTTTGCCGTGACAGACAGTCCACTCGGAAGTTATCTTTTTGCCATCTACCTGGCCCGAGATTGTTCTAAAGCGTGGTCCCTGGACTTCGGCGATCCATACTTGGACGGCTCCTGTCTCGGTGCGTGCATACAGGGGAGCGAGCTGCGTAATATCGCAATCTGACATTTTTTTGTTTCCTTTGGTGATTTTTTCCGGCGCGGCGCGGCGGACCGGATCGGGCGGCGCGGGGCGCGGCGGCGGCCCCCGCCCGGGCGCGCGGGCGCGGGCGCGCGCGTTACCCGTGGTCTATTTGCGCGTTCGTTTATAGAAAGCAGCTGCAATAGCGCTGCCTTTTTCCTTAAGTCCATCTGTGATCAGTATTGCTGGCACAAGAAACGGGGCGGCTGCAAAGAAAGCAACTACATTCGCCCGTTCCCTTGGATTATGCCAGGCGCCTACCGTCAGAGACCTAGAAGTACTAGGTTCCATCCAATAGCCTGTTCGAAAAAAGATATTGACTTGCCAGAATATAAACTTAAATGTGCTGTACTTTGAAAGATGGTGAGGTACGAGTGTTCCATCGGGTCGCGAGTACACGAAGGCACCTTGCTCGGTTACTATATCTACTCTGTATGTTTTCTTTTCAAAGCCATTTCTGCTGTGTGTCTCGTTGACATAAGGAGTTGCCTCAGTGACCATGCCCCTTATCTCAGGAGGCAGAGCCAAGATGGCATGAATTGCCTCTGCAGAATGACCCTCAGCCGCGAGGTCTTCCTCTGTCCCATATCGGAGAATATAGGATTCTAGCTTCATATTTATTTTGAAATAATCTTTTCGACATAGCCGAGGCGGGCGAGGCGCTTCTTGTGGCGAGCTAGATCATAGGCAGTTATGGATTTAGGGTAGAATCTGTTAAGAGCCTTTCCACTCATACCCTCAACATACATCATCGACTTAGCCTTATCAGAAGGCCTGTGAACAAGTACGAACTTATAGTTCCCGCTAGCCATCCTCTTTTCGCAGAAAAAGTCAACATGTGGCAGAATATTAACGTGCTTTAGATCGGACTGAATATCATCAGGCTGGGCCGCCACGGTCTGCTTAACCAGTACAAAGTCCCCGATCTTTGATGGCAGAGCAGGGATAAAGACAGTCTTGTCCATGTCCGTCCAGAAACTCAGTGTCTTGATTTTTTCAGGCTCAAGGAAGCTGCGACAGATAAGCAGCCCGCAGCGGTTGTTGTTTTCAGCAGTTTTAGTAATCACTTCGTGTAGCTCGAAAGCGCCGTCCCTTTCAAGACCGATTAGACAGTTCTCTTCGACTTTGTCGGCATCTAGTTCGCCAAAGGTTACGACGCTTCCGTTCATATCATTCCTCGATCTTAAATTCCTGTGGAGGGCCGTTCCACATAGGATTTGCTACGTACATAGCATCGTCTCGGTGGGCGCGATAATGCGTACCGCCTTCCCGGCCAATGTGATGCGAGCGTGAGATTCGTGGCTGCAAAACACGCAGACCAGAAGCGATCAGGCCGGTAATGCTAAAATCCCAACCGCGTGCATCGCGTTTCCAAGCTGGCTCAAAATGCGTCGCCCATTGCTCTTTTGTAATAGCGAAGCCTAGAGCAGAAAATTTAGATCCTGCAAAGGTAGCGGCTGGATCAGCGTCAGCCCGGCTATCATGATTATAAAGATTCATGCACAGGAATTCATTGCGCCGTGGGTGATTCAGATACCAGGTAGCTAAACCGACGGCATCGGTGGAGATCACGATATCATCCTCTAGGTAAAGGACACCATCTACTCCGCTGTTAAATGTGCGCTTTAGCAATTCATAAGGGTTATCTCGAACACCGAGCTGGCGAGAATTTACTACTGCGTTGCTCTGCATGAAGCTTACGCTTTTGCAAATCTTTATGACTTCTTCATTACCTGGCTCAATACCGAAATTAAGTACATAGTCATCTAGATCGCCGTTCTTGCTCAGGCTATCTAGCGCAGTCTGTAGATACTTGGGTCGCTTAAAAGCGGTCATAGTCATTGCAAATTTCAAGCTATACTCCATGCAGGCTGCGGTTTATTGCGCTAAATGTACTTTCCTCTGTATAGGTCTCTAGTATTTCCGTGCGCCGGGCTTCTGCTACCTGACACGCATCAGAATAATTATTGAAAACGTATCGCAGCTTATCTATCGCATCATCCAAGTGAGGTTCGGCCCAGTTCATTTCGGCATTGAAGAACGGCGAAATCTTCGGATTAACGCCGGCAACTGGGGTCATGTTATGCTTAACCAGAAATGGATAACCAGATCCTAGCCACTCAGCAGGCGCAGACCAGCCAGTGGTAATTACCGGTCTGCCTGCGATAGCTGCCTCCCATGGCGGCAGACCCCAGCCCTCCCCATGCGTAAGGCTTATGTGGGCGTGCGATGATTCATTTAGCTTGTGAATATCGGCAGTGGAGGAAATCTTTGCCACTAGTTGAATGTCAGGAGCCCTGCGTAGCTTCATGCCGCCAACAATCCCAGCTATTTCTTTGCTAATGATTGCAGCAGACTCGTTAGCATTAGCAGTAACGTGGCTTTTTAGTACCAGCTGTACGTCGGGATTGCCGTTAAAAGCGGCACAGAAAGCGCGAACAAGGGCAGATGGATTCTTGCGCTCGCTCCACTGAAACGACGAAAGAAAGCGGAATTTTCCAGACCTTGGGGCTTGCTTAAGATGCCCAGTGCTTTTCGCAATAGGCATGACAGCGTGCACTGGAACGGTAACGCCAGAACTGATCATTACCTCTTTGTTCCAGTGAGAAGTGGTCCAGCAGGCATCATACTCGTTAATCTTCTTTGCCCAGCCATCTGGCAAGCGATCAGCTTCAAAAGTAGTGTAGCCAATATTCCTACTGCTGCCTCTTATCCCGTCCCATAGAATCGGGACCATGTTTATCACAGTGGCATCCGGCGCATCGAATGGCTTGGCAGCGAGCATTTCCTTGGCTACCTGGCCCATGTCTGCGCTATTGCTCTGTAGTCTTATATCTAAGCAGCCGACATTCCCCGCCCGCCGCAGGGCGGGCCATATCAGCCGACCCATCTCGGCATAGCCCATGTGGGTAGATATGGGGCTAGCAAAGTTTATATTACTAGCCATCAGTGCTAAACCCTTTGCGCTTTACTTTCTTGCTTACCGTAGCAGGTTTTGCTCGCTTTGTCCTCGTTGCTCTGCGTGGCTTAGGCCCTGCTTCATCAGCCGGATAATCGCCTACGATGGGATCACTTTCTATATCCGCAGATTCGGCATCATCCTCGTCTGGATGAAATGCCCGCAAATCATCAAGAATATCCCGGATATTTGAGGTCGGGCGCAGCTTTAGACGAAGGACTACTTCCTTGCATTCTGCCGGAGTAAACCTGCGACCAGCCATTGCAGCTTTTACGTCGCTGCTGCTAATCTGGACATCCATGCTCTTGGCGTAAGACTGCATGATCTCCAAGCATGAATCGGCGCTAGGCAGCGAGAACTGGAATTTCTCATCAAACCTGCCCGGTCGCAGCAGGGCTTCCCCAAGCTCCTCTGTGTCGTTAACTGTGGCGAAGAAGGAAATCTTTGGGTACTTGCGCTTTAGATTTTCCGTAATGTAGAGGAACTTGCCCTCGTATTCGTCAAAGTCTACGCGGTCAAAATCATCGAAAAGCACGATCTCGGGCTTAAGAATCGATAGTATCTGCTCAATCTCCTTGTTGTCAACGCTCTCTAGGAATGAGGCATCAACCTTTACCAGCCTATTGCCAAATTCTTGCGAGATGCGCTCGCACCAGCTGGTCTTGCCGGTGCCAGGCTTGCCGTACAGCAAAAAGCTGCGGCTAATAGACATGCTCTTGGAAAGGTTGAGGTATGCAACCATGTCTGCAATAGGATGCGTGGACATGTCAGTATACTGGTTTGAGCCGGGCAGCGCAGAGATCTCTACCTCTACTTTGGAGTCACCAGAGCTTTTACCATACGAGAGATTGATGCCTGTTGGGTATTTGTTCCAAAAGAAATCGTGGATAAGCGCGTGGTCAAAATCTGGCGATAGCCAGTATTGACTTACGATCTCTTCGGGGCTGGCAAAGACATCAAAGCGATCTACTTGTGCAGCCCTGTGAATCCAATACATTTCCGAGTTGTCCGCAACAGTCATGCGGATCATGCTCATGTTGTCCAGCTTCATAACTGTACCAACAGAGAAGACTGACTCTGCTCCAGACTTAATTAGGAGCTTGTGCAGTTCGCCGTTATGGACTTTCAAGTTATGCTTCTCAACATAGAAGTTGATTGGATTCACAAACTCGATATTCAGGGCATCCGCAATTACGTTAGCACCAGCCATAACAGCTGATCCGATACTAAGCGGGTTGCGATTGTGGGCGAGGCTGGCAGTAATGTTAAGGACTTCCTGCCCCAGAGAAGAGGCCTGCTGAACATAAGGATGCCCGAGAACTTCGCCGGCCTTCTTCTTAAACTTGTCAAAAAAGCTCTTCTCTGACATCATTCCTCCGACTTCACTGCGATCTCGCCACCGATTGCGCCTGATTGCAGAGCGGCCTTTAGTTTTTCCCAGGCGCCCATCCTGACAGCTTTTGCAAAATACGAGTCAATACTTTCTAGCATAAAACGCAAACTACCATCGAGCACATAGGTGTGAGCCCAGTCCTTATCTGATCTTACCGCTCGTCCATAGGCTTGTACAAGAGAATTTCTTGTTGCCATTTCATACAGCCCAGGCATAGCGCTATTTAGAGCTTCCATGTATTCAGACTTTGCCGGGAATGGTACCTTCATAATTACCTGGAAGCGACCCAGATCATCAGCCAAGTCCACGCCCTCCATCATAGATGGGCTTACTAGTATTGAGTCTGCTTGCTGCTTGTGATGCGCAAGTGCAATGCTTTTATTGGCGCCCTGCTCTACCCAGGTAAACCGGGGATTCTTGCCGTATATTGTCTGAAGGGCGCTGAAAACCCTGTAGTTAGAAGTGTGAATAATCCCACGCTGATTCCGATGCCGCTGCACAATGGCGTCAAGCAGCTGAATCGCCGGCATATCCCTGCCGAATTTTGTAGCGTAATTTATCGTAGGAATATCTTTCGGAAAATAGATCGGCCTGTGCTCAACCGGGAAAGAACTCTCTAGATTGAATTCGACAGTCTTATCTGGATCTAATCCCAGGATCTTGGCAAAATTAACATCAATCGTAGCCGATAGGAAGTAAATCTTGCGGAATCGCGAAAGAAACTTGTGAGCCATCGTGGCAGGGTAGATGGGCTTGATCTGGACCTTTTCGTTTTCGGTATCGACATAGAAGTCGCCGGGCAACCGTGCCTCCTGGAGAATGGCGCCTACCCGATCAGAGATCTGCTTGCACTGCTCCAGAGTCTTAGAGTCTGAAGACGATTCAGCCCGCATGCCTGCAGCAGTCTTAACCCGCTTGAGCCAATCAACGTAGTTTGTTTGATTGGGCAAGTCGCGGATTTTCAGAAGGTTGAAGATTCGTTTTGTGGGAATTTCTAGAGAATAGAAATCCAGAACCTTGTCGATGAAGTTGTGGGCCTCGTCAAGCACAATAGCGCCGCTCGTAAAGCCGCTAGAGAAAGCCAGATCGTAGTTAAGAATACCGCCAGATGTATGTGGCAGGGCGTACTTCTTTTTGTAGTATTCGCACTTGTTATTCTTGGCACAGCTCTGCCGCAACTCTGGCGGAGTTTTCTCAGGGATGTCGTACTTAGACTTGGCGATTTGTAACAGCTTCCTGCTGGCACAAGGCGCATCTCCGGTAGATCCACCGGAGATCGAACAGCTGTAGTTACTCTTGCCTTTTAGTACAAACTCAGAATTAAATTGGGAGGTTGAGGCGTACTGATCTTGCAGCAACTTTGTGGCAGTAAGGACGTGGGTATGGTGCTTGCGCGAAAGTGCCACTGCCAGTCCGCTTTTCCCTAGCCCTGTAGGCGCCCGTATAATGAAGTACTGCTTATCTTCATTCTCATCCAGCTTGTCCAGCAAATCCTCGATACCTGGCCGATAGCTAGGAAACGGGTAGTGACTTTTGAGCGGTTCCATTTGCTTCCTTTTGCGCCACTAGCGCCGCGATAAATAACTGGACAAGCTGGCTGAATCAGATGCCGCTGCTGCCAAAGCCGCCTGTGCCACGGGTATTGTGCCGGGCCTTGCTTTGGTTATCAAACTCTTCATCAGAAACCCAGAAGCAATCCATCTGCTCTAGGCGCATTGGAATAAGCTGACCAACCCGGTCGCCATGGTTGATGGTAATCGTCGCTTCATTTGGCGGAAGATACTTGCCGGCCAACATCATGGCGCCCTCATAACCATTGTCTACTACTCCTACTAGGCATACTAGATGTAGCTTAGCAAAGGTGCTGCTGCGGGGATTCAGCTGTAGCCACCAGCCCGGGGGCGCAATGGTGCGAATTCCTAGGTCAATCTTGAAGGCCTGATCAGGATGCAGGGTGATAGAGCTCGGCTGGCCCTGATCATCTAGGATGCACGCCTTTACGTCATAGCCGGTATCATTAGCGTTCTGCTTGCTTGGCAGGAAGCTGCCATCAACGTGGTCGCTTAGGACTGAGCGGCAAAAGATAAATTGTGGTACTAGCTGGCTCAAATCAAACTCCTATCTAACATCATGGTGAAATACAAAACGCTGCTGTTGTCGTAAAATGAGTTATGGCCTACTAGATTGCCTAGGACAACTACGCTCGCCCCATCTAGTGTGCCCAGGCGAATAGAGTCGAATGCATCTTGTACTGGAGATAGCCTTAGCAGCTTGCCTTCATCAGTGCGAAGCCAGCATGTATGTTTTCTGCTTGCGCCTTCGCCATGGCTGTGAACTTCGACCTTGCCAAGATATGCTCGGGCAAGCTTGGGCTCGGACTCTGAGTTCCAATGATCAAATGCTTCTTTCGAGCCGTATAGTGGGCAAGCGGGATCATGCCACAGGTGTTTCTCGTAAACATCTTCTTCGCTTAGTGGCGCGTTCCACGTATCCTTGCTGCACAGATCGCAGCAAATAGCCATGTCGGCTACGTATAGCCATCGGCTTAGATATTTTACATTTAGCATGTTTTTAATTCTGTGTCACTCTGGTGCGTCGAACGGATCAACCCAGGTGTCATTCTCGTAAAAGGTATTCTTCATCTTCTCGTCGCCTACAAGATTCTGAAGAGTGTTGACATCGCCATTAACCATTTCTGTGCCGATCTTTTCGTAAGTGCGCATTACAGCTGGATCGATCTCATGCTCCATGATCTCTTCCATGGTCTGGTAGTTGACGTGTGTATTAAATGTGCCGATCTTCCGCGTATAGCCTTCTACTTCTCCGCAGCGGGCACAGGACAGGGACCGTTTGCCATCTGGGTTAAAGTAGTGCTTCTTCTTGAAACCGCACTTTTCGCAAGCATATAGGAACTGTGGCATTAGGCATCCTCGTCTGGAAGTTCTGCTTCTAGTCGCTCTCCAATTAAATTGAGGGCGATATCTTCTCTGCCGGCTACCCGGAGTGCAAAGTCCTTGTACTTGTTATCAAATACTTCAAACTTTAGAAACACTTTGTCTGATTCTTTGTCCCATTCGACGCAGACGAGACTCGCAATCTGTACGTTCTTCATTCTTCGTCCTCTGGCAAATCTGGCAGTACATTGCGCAGTGCGCAAAACAGCCGGCAACTAACTCGCTCTTTAATTTCTTTTACAAGAGGATCAGCTATGAGATCCATATCAGACACGAGAATTTCTGACAAGAAGTCTATTACCGAATCGCGAACATCCTCTATCGAGGAATGCTGGTTAACATTCAGGTGAAGCAGCCAGCTTAGTTTTGAATTGCTGTCCTTTTCCAGACACGAAGTGGGGCCAGAGCTGCCAACCCTTACGCTAAACCGCAACAGGGGGTCGATTACAAGCACCCCGCGATAAGCGTCTAGGTAGGTGTTGGCTATATTTATAATGTCCGCTTCGCTTAGCATCTTCGCTCCTGCCATGCACCACCGGATCGGGGCAACCCGGCTTTAGGCCAGGCCCGTGCTGCCTGGTGCCTGTCGAAACTCAACCTCTGGACGCAGCCTCTCTACAAGGGCCTGCAAGTACTCTCTTTTCTTATCCATCATCAGCGCCTTGTTCAGGTGTGCGCGAACAGCCTCGATCTGCTCCGCAGAAGGGATCGGCTTGGCTGCCTTGCCCGTGCCCTGTGTCCAGCCATCTGGAGCTACTGCATTGGCAATGGTACGGAATTCTTTTTCGCTTAGTCCCAGGTAGTTCATCGCTTATCCTTTCCAAGTTTCATTCGCGGAATCCTCTTCTGGAGGCCACCCTGGTAGCCAAAGAAGTAGCGGTACATTCGACGCTGGATAGCCATGCCAGCATGGCTAAGGCAGATGTCCGAAATCCGGCTGGCTACTGCGGGTGACTGCTCGGCAAGGGCAGCCTGAGACATGTAGAAGAGGACTCGAGGCGTAAGCATATCTCGAAATTCAGAGTCGAAATAGTTCTTGTTGTGTTCGCATCCGATATAGGGAATGACAGGATCGCTGTGCCAGAACTGGCCAAGATTTAGCAGGGATAGGCGAAGAGCCTCAAGAAACGCCACGTTTGCTAGGTCAACGGCGAGGACCGCTCCGCGCTTTGCTTTTTCAAGGTCAGCGCATACGACGGCTAGCAGATCAGGGATATTGCCTGAGTCAGAAACCGTGTCTGCTGCTGGTGGAACCACTCCGCACAGATAATCTTCCATGCTGGAGTTGCCTTCTTCGCCGCCATTGCCAGCGGAAGATTTTTCTACGATATCGGCGATATAGCGCGTTCGCTTGCGGGATGAATACTCGCGATTGAGATCATTCTTGAAGGAAATCTTCAGATAAGACTTGAATACTTTTAGAAAATCAATATCTGCGTCGGCGACTTCGACAAGCCCCTTGATAGTCTCGTCCGCTAGCTGCTTCGTATGGAGCACCCCGTCATCAAACTTCTTGGAGATAAAGAAAGCTTTGGCCTGCCATTCGTCTACGCACGCCCGCGCATCAGGCACCCGGTAGCCAAGGGCAATCTTGATCAGGGCTGGTCGGATAGATTCGAAGATGTTTGGAATCTCTTCCGCCAAGCGGATGCCGTTGTTCTTTGAGCTTACTGTCATTTTTCCTCATTCATTTTAACTGATTTCAGATAGAAGTTAATAATTCCTTCTTCTAGAAAGGCATCATCGGAGCCTCGAGTAATAGCGGATTTCCTGCTGGCGAGCGCAGACACCACTTCTTCATCAGAAGCAGCGAGCGCTACTAGCTCAGCTAGTGACTGCACTATGGCCGCACTCCTGAGCGCATGATTTTTGGCAAACCCGGCGTCAGCGGCAATAGTCTGTTTTAGTTCGCTCACACCAAGCCGCCTTCCCGCAAATCATCCAGCACGCCGCTTACCTTTAACGCTGCGTCCGTTCCGCCATCTTCTATAACGCAGCCTTGCGCCTCCATCCAAAGGAAGGCATATTCTGCCGCCAGCAGCGCATCGGTAGTCGCCTGCAGTGTGTTTGCCAGTGACGCAATTAGCGAGGCTTGCTGGATATTACCGGATTGCAACGGCACCGAGCCGCCATTTGCATCTGTTATGCGAGCCTGGCTGCCATCAGATACAGCATTCCACGGCAGTGGGTGATTTACGAAAATTCCCATCATTTTGCGTGCCGGTATACGATCCTACCCTTGGTAAGGTCGTAAGGGCTAACCTCTACGTCTACCGTATCTCCTAGGGTAATCATGATTGAGTTCTTGCGTAGCTTGCCGCCAGGATAAGCGGTGATACTAAATTGGCTATCCCCGTGCTTAACGTCAACGAAAATGATCGAGTTGTTGACGTTTGTTACGGTTCCTGTTAGGCGTACTTTATCGCTATTGCTATTGTCCATTGATCTCTCTTTCATACGAAAATCTTGTTATTTACAAGCCTGGCAAAGCTAGCGGCTGTGATTGGTTCCGCGTTTTCTGCCAGACAAAAGCAGTCCATTTTATACGGGTTGTAGCTGACTTGCCGGCTAGCCGCGGGGGCGCTGCCGGTAACGGTACCCACTACAAAGGCGTGTACATTCTTCCTCTTCTCTGCCAACACCTTTAGCCGGCCCGCTTGGCGAACAACAAATTGGACATTTGCCAGCTCGATGCTCGCCACCAGGGCAATTACTAGCCCGGTTTTGCAGCACTGTACAGAGAAATTGCCGGTGTGCAGGTTTCTATAAACCCGAACTCGGGTGCCAGGCTGTACGGGGTCAGTCGTCATGGATTTCCTCGGCTGTAATTTCATCACTATCGCCTTCGGAGTCTGAATCATCCTCCGAGGATTCTTCTGGCAGGGAAGCGAAATACTGATCTAGCAGCTCTACCGCTCGCAGGAATTTTTTTGCATGCTGTACGGTATTGGGGGTAAATACCGAGTGCAGAGGGTTTAGCCCGTTTTCACCGCCATCGTCTTGTTCGAGGAGTCTGGCAAAATTAATGATATCAAACCCAGGATCCGATACTTGACGAATAATTCCCTCAAGCAGGATCTTTTTGCTCAATTCTTTAGCAGAGGAGTAAAGAGTCAGCTCTTCTTTGTCATCTAACTTGTTTTCCATAATGAGGCCCTATGTTGAATTTTAAACTGTTTGTCAAAGCCGATGATGAAGCTGCCGCTCCGGCACCCGAGGCTCCTGCTGATTTACCGCTTGCTGATCCTGCCGCAGAAGCTGGTTTACCGCCCGACATGGCAGCTGGGATGCCGCCTATGCCACCTGGAGCTGCTGTACCTGAGGTGCCAGAGAAAGATCCTATCGAGGCGATCAGGGCTCGTTTAAAGGGAGCGCTTGGCAAAGAGGCAGAAGATGAAGATCTGGATATTGCATCTGAAGACGTAACTGAAAGCGGGGTTTTCAACGGTTAGAAATCTCCTCCTGGCACATTTTTAGCAGCCGACTGAGCACCGGAATACGGTGCTCTGTTTTTTGCTCCGCGACATGCAGCATCCCGATGCCGGCGCTTTTCAGCATGTCAAGTGCATTACTTACTGCTTGATTTTCTAGTAAGCCTTCGATTGCAGGCGACCGCATGGCCAACTGGCCAGTAAGGGCCGGAGTGGTTATCAGTAGCCGGGCCACGTCACGCAGAACCTGCTCATTCTCTAGCGAGATATCACTAAGTAGCGCCGCGATTCGCTGCGCGTCCTCTCTCATGCTTGCAGGAGGTTCCTCGTCCGCAGACTCAAGAGCAGCAACAATACGCGGGAGAGGAAACTCTTTCATAAGGGCATATGCAATCTTCAAACTCACGACTTTCGTTCCTTTATCATTTGCCAAATCGACTTGGGTGCGACCTCAATCGCACCTGAATTCATCATGTAGCCACGGAATCGCAGGCTTTCGCCTGACTCAGAAATACAAATTCCATCGCCCATCCCAGATAGATTTTCTGCTCCAGCAGTATCTAAGATAACCCGACTTGCGACAGCACTAGCTGTTCTAAATGCAACCCTGACAGGGAAGTTGGCTTTAAGTTCGCCGTTAAGCAGTTTGGCGGTTGGCGTCTGGGTTGCGCATATGGTATGGATCCCTGCTGCCCGCCCCTTCTGAGCCAGCCGCTGCATTGGTTCAAGGAACCGCTCTTTGTGTCGCCCAACTAGGTCAGCCAGCTCGTCCACTACCAGTACGACTGGATCCATTTTTTTGCCGGTTGTTTCATTCAGCCGGATTATGTCGGCTACACCAAGTTCAGCCATTTTCTGATACCGCAACTCCATGCGACCTACCAGGTCGTTCATTGCAGTAAGCACCTGGGCATCGGTCGTCAAGTGCTGGAACTTGCCGTTACCTTTGTAGCCAGCGAACTCGCCCCATTTTGGGTCAATAGCAATAACGCTCATCTGCTGCTTAAGCGCCCACCGGATTGCCCCATTCATCCAATAGGTCTTGCCGCTGCCAGTGGTGCCCGCGACCATAATATGCGGAGCCTTGGGCAGATAGATGTTGCGATGAGTGCCGTTGGTCGCGACTCCCAGCGGAACGCAATAAAACGAAGGCCGGATCGGCAGCAGCATGCTGCTAATTCCGGTATGAAGCCAGCTGATCTTTATCTTGCCTTCGCTATAGACTGGAGATACCTGAGCCACGCCGACGCTGCTGACGAACAGTGAAAAGTCTTTTGCAATACGCTCGACTGAGGCCAGCTTGGTGCCGACGTCAGGGCAAAAGGTAAGAGTATTTTCGTATTTTTCCTGTACCAGATTGAAGTCCCGCCCCTGTATCTTATTTAGCCTCAAAAAGGCAATCAGTTTATCCATTGACACCTTGAACGCACCAAGTGCGCATCTCTAACACTGAGATTATTCTCCAGATAAAGTCGCCGTTAATCGTAAAAGCCCTTTGCAAAGCCATTTGGTGACTTGCTGGTTTTCATTCAATAGAATGACAATCGGTAAAATCTCATTCCAAGGCGGAGTCGCAATGTTTACTCTATTTAAAAAAGCAAATGATGCCACGAATCCTGGGCGAACAAATATTAAGCGCACTCCGTATGTAGACGAAGAAAAACAAGAGATCCGTAGTATACTATCTGAATACTCCGCCTCTGACGCACAAATAGGTAGCCCGTCATCTTTTGGAAAACTTTACTCCGGCACAAAAAATGGCAATCAGGTGGCCATAAAAATAGAACCGCGCGACACTGATTCTCATGAGCACGACACACTAAAGCTTGTTCAGCATTTGCGCACAATAGCACCAGAGAACATTAAAAAGCATCTGCCCATAGTCTATAAAGTTGCCGGCGGCAAGCGTTTCACATGGTATGTCATGGAGCTGCTACAAAAACTGCCAGAAGGCATACAGGAAGAACTGGCCGGAATAGAGTACGAGCTTAACCACTCTGGCATACAAATTAGAAAAAAACCGAACGAGAGCGAGGACGATTTCTTAAAAAGACTCGAGCAATACAAGCAAGACATACACGATGCATTGCACGCTGGCCCCGAAGAGATAAATGTTAATTCCGATTCTATCAACATCAACCTGGCCGACCCACGCTTGGCCGATGTCAGACTGGTCGAAGCAGCATTTGACAAGTGGTATACTACAAACGAGCAGCGCAGAGAGGTGTTTGATTCTGTTTGGTTTGAGCAGGATCCCGATGATTATACCTCGGCCTCCACTACCGGTGCTGACAAGGAAGGCGTGTTCCGTGACAAAATAAAAAAGGCAATCGTTGCCGATCTAACTAATCATAGCACAAGCGGAATGATCAGTATCAAGGCTTTTGCAAAGCGGGTAACTGATGCTGTGGCGGCTACGATGAGTGGGCCGGTAGAAGCTGAAGCATGGGAAGAGATCCGATCAACAATTCCAGAGCTAATATTCGCGATAGTTAGGACCAACTGGATTCCTAGGTTCGACCCTAGCCATAATGCAGGTGGCAGGTACGAGTCGCTAGGTCGATCCATGGATCATTTACCCGAAGACGATCTTAAATCTAGGCTTCTCACTACACTTATGTGGCTGTCCGGGCACGGCTTAAAATGGGGCGATGTTCACTCCGGCAATATAATGATGAGACCATCAACTGGTGATGTAGTAATCATTGATTACGGCCTGTATCGATTTGTCGTTCCAGGTTAAAAGGCGCCGCCCACCTTTAATACAGATAAAAAGCCGTGCAGCTAGTTATGCGCATCCCATCAGGCCCGTCACCGGACGTACAGGACCAGACAACAAAACAACCGTCTGTGCAATAAACATTAACTAGCTTTACCTGCTCTCCGGGAAATTTCTCTTTTGCAAGACGACCTAGATTATAGATATAGGTCTTGCTTATCTTCCCAGGATACTGCTTTGCGCTAATAAGCAGGATGCAGTCTTTTCCGTTATCGTCGTGACCGGATGCTAGACCATCAATCTCAACCTGTCCAAAGCTACAAGTAGTTCGCCAGTGATCCTGTAGCCGCTGGACATTCTTTAATCCAGGCAACATGTTAAAGCAACCACTGCTCATTAGTCGGGTCATCGCCGACTGCTCATCATTAGATAGGTACTTCTTTGCAAACTCTGGCGTCTTGTCCTGTGCCGCAATAGCAGCATCTATCTGCGGCATCTCGATCAGGTTTTGATCAACTGGGACGAACGCATATTTGCCCTTACCCACTTGCAATATGCCGTAGTCGGAAGAAAAAGGCAGCTGCTCCCGCGAGTCAAACGTATAGCGTATATCTGCGATGTTCTTGATCGACAGTCCCAGCTCAGAGCATGAGTTCTCGAGGTCAGCTTTTGAGAAGAAATAGGAGCCTCCGGTTGGAGCGTGCCCTCCGATTAGCTTTTCCCAGCAGTGCTGAATCACTCGAGAATAATGACTCATGTTGGATCTACACCTTTCTGCGAACCGGGCCAGATTGCTGATGCGCCAGATGGTGTGCCAGCAATTTCTACGATTGAATCCCAGCTAATATAGACAAAATGCAATTTCGAGCTAAAGCTCAGGCTGCCGTATACTCCAGACTCGTCAATGCCAAAGTCTGGTATGGAGTATTTCTTGTTCCACTTCAGAGTGCCTACGCCATATTGCATCATGCTATCTGGCATTTTATTGCGTGGGTGATCGGTACGAAAGACTGTTACAACAGTGTCGCCCTTCATCAATAGGCGTTCAAACATCACGCCTTGTGGCGGCATCTCGTGAGTTTCTTCTAGCAGGAATTCTATGCTAGACAGCACCCGCCGATCCCAATCAACATGATATACACGAGTGCCATCTTTAGTCATTCTTCACTTCACCAGATCTGAAATAGCGCCTGTTGGCTTAAGTTTTACCTGACGTCTCCAGGCCTGCGTTCCGTTGACAGTAATTGCAATCTTTAATCCGCTGACATAAGGTAACAATCCGGCCACTGCACCAAGATCGCTTACAGCGGCGTCTGTCAACTCGCGACTGACTTCGTAAGATAGGCTCTCTCTCTGAGTGGCACGCCAAGGCGAGTAATAAGTCACCCCGATACTTACCTGGACAGAGGTGATGTCCCGCGGCTTATTTACCTGCCACCTATTGTGGCGGGCGCGGGTCATCGCATACTTCATGCGTTCGTCAAAGTCTTTTTGTGACCGCAGCTTAATTTTAAGCTTGCTGGCAATGCCGCTCACTGCGGCATATGCTAGCTTTACTGTTTCTTCTGGTTCCTGGTTGTACAGGAAGTCTTTCATCTTCATCAGCAGATACCGACTTTCTTGCCCGAAGCTTTCCAGCTCTCTTCATAGGCTTCCTGCGAGTGCTCGCCATGGAGCGCAAACCACGCATCCTCAGCTTCCTTGGCCTCTTTGTCGGCTACGAGGTTGCTAAGCAGGTCTGTGGCCTCCTGCTTATCTACCAGGATATTGCAGATTTCTGACTCTAGAACTGACAAGCCTTCGCTCCCAGCAGCCAGGCGCAATTGGAACTCCAAGGCAGTGCGGTCGCAAACAAGGTACTTTAGATGCACTTCGCCCGCTTTTAGATCTAGTCGGAGCAGGGGGTCGATGATCGGGTTGCTCTCATCGAATACTGGATTTGCATCGAAGTATTTTGCGGATTCTTCAATCTTTGGCACATCGTGAAAGTGCTCAAGCAGAGCTTCCTTTTTAAAGGCCGCCCAGACAACTCCATTGTACTTTACGGCATAGCAGCCTGGCAACTTCTCATCTGTTTCCGAAGAATGCATTCATTACTCCTTTGTTCAGGTCACTTGATTTATCTGAAAGCCAAATCCACTCTCCCCTGAGCGATACGCCGGGCATAGTTTTCGCTTGGCATAAATACTGATCGCTAGGGTCAATTAAACTTCTGCAAAACCACAGGCCAAGATAGTACTGACTGCCCGTACGAGATTGTCGTATAACATGTTTAGGCCTGCCTTTGGGATCTAGGAACCAGGTATATATGTGTTTGCAATGACTGGCTGACGGCGAGAAGCCGTAGCCTATGCTCATCTGGAATTTAGGAAATCTTCGGCGGCTAGACAATCCGACTTTTGCAAGCTCTAGCATCTCTGTGCTGCATCCCGATTGAGATAGCACTAGCAGAGGATCATGCCTCAGCAGGTAATCATCTAGCTTCATTCTACACGCTCTATATATACTTTTGCAGACTCGATGTCGAGTATCCAGTCGAATCGACTTAGATGCTCGAATACTGCATTGGCCGCTGTTATCTCTGCAAGAGCAGTAGTGCGACCTATCTTACGCACACGCATCATGTGCGCCAGAGCTACTTCAAACTTGCCTTGCAGCGACCAAAAGCCGATGTGGCAAACCATGTGACAGCTCTTGCACAGTGGTAAAACTTTTACCAAGCTTTGCCTGCCAGTCGTCTCGCCGCTCTCTATCGAGTAGTTCCATATCTCATGGCAATCGAGCGACTTAGGGCGTGCTCCGCAAAAGGCACAGGCATGCCCGTGCTTTGCAAATACTGACTGCCTAAAATCCCGCCAGCGGGCAGCAGACAGTACTGCGCGAAGATTTGAGTTCCATGCCGAGGCAGGAACTAGCTGTGGACCGCAGTGATCTGGAAAATCAAAGGTACTTGCGGACATAGATGATCATAGCCTTTGCCAGAGCAATATGCTGCTGCTCGGCTTTGATCTTTACCTTCTTCTTTGTATCAGCACCGCCCAGATCAATGCTCCACATACCATCACGGAATTCTAGACGACAATCCTCACCGAGGATAGAAACAGCCTCTAGAACCTTGTCTGGAGCCAGGACTGGGCCGTTCTTTTCAACAGACTCCATGCGCTTGTGAGCTAGTACATCAAGCACATAGCGACGCTCTAGCTCCTCCTGGTCCTGCAACTTGATAACAAATTGTTGTTCTGCGCTACTGATCATTCTTCCACCCACTCGTTATTCTGATGTTTACTCTGTATTCGCCTCCGCCTTCAAAGGCGCAGGAGGCAGTCACTCAGACAGAAAGCTGATGAAGTCTGGCATCAGCTCTGGGCCGACTTCTTCCTCTAGGCGAGCAAAGAGCGCTGGATCAAAAAGGTATCCCATGTGGTTTGTTTGACCACAGTGTACGTTGTACTTCTGGGAGCGCGAGCTGAGGCTTACCTTAAGTACCTTCTGCGACTCATCTTTTGAAATTGCCAGGTAGTGTACCTGATCTGGAACTGCGTCAACAAATGATTTGACATCAGCCAGTGACATTACCCGGAGGGTTGTTGGTTCAGCGTATGGATTCTGCTTATCGCGAATGACGAATGCTGCGCGAAGCTGGCCGTCCTTTACTGAGAGTTCGGCCATAACACCTGACAGAGCTTCGTTTGCTGACTTCTCACCGTGGTTCATATCTACAATCCTTTTCATTCAGTCGTGGTTTGCTGCGGGCTTACGCCTCCACCGGATCGGCGGGGGCCGGCCTTAGCCCCGGCCCGTTCTGCTACTCTTCCTCTTCGCAGGTGCCACCGTCAATTGACGGTATCCAACGCCACCACTGAGTTTTATTACGAATGTCTACTTGCATGCCCATGCTGCCGCCGCCATCGAAAAGCTCTACGACTTCTCCATCTATATGGCCGCAATCGGTGCGGAATATTTCGTTAACTCTTGGGCACTTTATTCTAATGCGCCTGCCTACTTGCAGTTCGGAGGGATCGATAGGACGCAGTGTTTTTCGCATTAGAGCCTCTAAAAAATAGCCAAATATTAATCGAGCGCCGCTTTATTTCTTGGTGAACGTAAACGCAGAACCCTTCTGGGAAAAGCCCCAGTCACGGAATTTAAGGGCCTGTTCGCCACCGCGGGTGTGGGCAATGATCCTACATCCTTTGAAAGAGAACTTGAACATATCTTCCTTCAACCAGGCAGGACGAACAAGCTCGGGCGCTAGGCGCAGCGCAATAAGATCGTCCTTCGTGCGCACTTCGATCAGGATACGATTCTCTTTGGCGTACTCGACAATCTCGTTAATATTCTCATGAACAGGGAAGTCTTTAAGAGCAGATACAATCGTCTCGGTGTCCTTGTCCATGAACCAATCTACAATCTTCATCGTCCTACCTATCCTAAAGTATTTTGAATGCCTGTCACTGAGCCGGAGCCCAAATAGTCTTGCGCTCAAGAAGATCTGGATATTCCGACTTTACCCAGCTCATAAAGCTTTTGATTTGCTTAGAAATAAAAATATCGACATTATTCAGATCGCTTACTGTTGTAGCCTTCTCTGCTTCCATGCCCGTTATCCGGGCTCGCACCGCATCAGCTGACGTCTTCTTAAGCGCCTCTACCCGCATATCGCAGATGATGCTTGCCTCGTAATCATCAAGACCGGCCAGGGCTTTTAGGTTGGCGTGGAAATCGCCTTCAGCCTTAAGCGCGGCAAATACCGCATCTAGATTGTCGCAAGCCTTTAGCTTGGCCCGCTCCCTCTTTAGTGCTTCATCCTGCTGCTTAATACTGGCGGTAAGAGTCGCGCAAACAATCCGACGACGGATGGCTACCCAGTCTCGGATTACGTCCGGTACGCCTACTGCCCGAGGAACGAGCGACTCCCCTTCCTCGTAAAGGCAGTTCATGCGGTAGCTAACCTTTTTGCGTAGAAGTTTGCGGATTTTTTCGTAAGCCGAGTCGTCCTTGTATTCAATGACGATCCGATCACCATTCGCGCCAGAAGTCTCATTACGAGTGGCTTCGATTACTCCTTCATCCTGTAACTCTGCGCATTTGCTTAGGAAGCCTGATACGCTAAACTCTGGAGCATAGCCAGTTACCAGCAGCAGCTTGCGATCACCCTTCTTCTCAAGGCGATGTGCACATTCATAAGTAAGCTGGCCGATGCCGGTTTTCAGCAGGGCTTCTACATCACTCTTGGAGCTAAGTAGATTGCAGCCGAAGCCGTCTGGCGCCCGAATATGCTTAGTAGCCTTGCCCTCATCTCCTTTTGCTAGATAATCAAGAACTGCTGCGGCAACCTCTAGGATATTAAATCCCGGAAACTTGCTGGTAATCGCCATGGCAATACCGGTGCTTGAGTTGAGCAGGAGCATCGGCAGCACGCTCGGCAGGTAACGCGGCTGATCCTTTGTATCGTCGTAATTCTTCTCGTATGGAACGCTTGCAAGATCCGGCAGATCGGTGATCATGCGTCGAGCCAGAGGATGTACCCGGCTCTCAGTATAACGAGCACTGGCCGCCTCTGTAGTTGCTCCGCCAAAGTTGCCCTGACCCTCGATAAGAGGGTGGCGCTCGTTGACCATGCCCACTAGGGAGCCGTAGGCGGCAACCTCGCCGTGTGGTGAGTAGGAGGCGATACAGTGACCGGTAATCTTCGCGGACTTAATAAACTTCGCAGTATTCAGGTCAATGCAGCTCCAGAGCAGCAGGCGCTGGATTGGCTTTAGACCATCCTCTAGCCGGGGCAGAGCGCGGTTTTGGATTACCTCGTCGCCATAGTGCTTCATGGCGCGCTTGACGAAGTCAACCGCTGATTGTCCCACTACCACCGACTGACTAGGGGCGGCTGCACGTTGTTCTTTTTTCTTTGTAGCCATTTTCAGATCCCCAGCAGTTCTTTGCGGCCCGCAATATCATCGCCCATGATTCTAAGGATTTCTTCTACGTCGGTCTTGCTCCAGTTCAGCTGGATAAGGCGGCGAGTGCTGCTCATTGCGTATTCTCCAACTTCATCAGGATTAGCTTCGCCGTGGCCCTTTAGTCTTGTCACGTCGCATTTGCTGAAGTGTTTGCCGGCCTTTGCCCGCACATCGTCCATTGTATGTCCAAACCAGCGTTGCCGCGTACCTGGCAGCGAAGCCTTGAAAAGTGGCGCGTCTACGGAGTAGATCATTCCACGCTCAAGCAGTCCTGGCATATACTTGGCAAATAGTCCGATGATCAGACTACTGATATGATGACCGTCGTGATCAGAGTCAGATAGGATTATGAGCTTGCCTATGCGCACATCCCCGATATTAAACTTAGAGCCAAAGCCACCGCCTACGGATGCAACAATTGCGGCGATCTCGTCATTGGCGATTGCATCAGCCTCGGAAGCCTTGAAGACGTTAAGGATCTTGCCCTTTAGGGGCAGGATTTCCTGGTAAGATGCGTCCCTGCCCTTAACGGCAGAACCGGCTGCGCTGTCGCCCTCCACTAAATAAAGCTCGCGGAGATATGGCTTGCAGTCCGCCTCGAATAACTTGTCAGGCAAAATGCCGCGGCTAGAACGCTTAGTGGTCTTAAGATCTTTGAGTGCGGCCTTTAGATCTTTCTGAGCCTGACGCTGCTCGTATGCGGTGACTGCATTAGCCAGAAAAGCATCAACAGTTGCGGCATTTTTCCGCGCCCAGCTCTTAAGCTGTGGGACCGCTGCATCAGCAATGCTCTTGCCCAGTCCCTTGTTAATCAGCTTCTCTTTTGTCTGTGAGGAAAACTGTGGGTTCGGGTGGGAGATGTGCAGGGCGTACTGCAAGTTTTCAGTGATTTCTTTGGCCGAGCACTTGTTTTTGCAGCGTTCGAGCAGGAAGTCTACTAGCGCGCTTTCCCAGCCCGATGCATGTTGACCGCCATCGGCTGTACGACTAAGATTGACCAGAGAAACCGAACGACCTTCGTTGGCCCATTTCCAAGCCACTGAAACGCTTGCAGTCTTCTTTTCCCCGCCTACATCGACCTCTACATCAAAGGCAGTAGAGTAAGCGCTTTCGTCGCCAAGGATGCCGGCCACGCCCTTGCAAGGAAAATCTTCGAGCGTACCACCGTGCGATAGCGAGATCTTTGTTTTGGGCAACAGGTGTGCCGCATCAGTCAGGCGACCACGAACTTCAGCGAGATTAAAACCAGATACGTCCTTGAATACCTCTCGATAATCAGGGGTAAAGCGAACAAGCGTGCCGTGCTTTATTTTTGTCGGATTATCGCCTATTTTTGCATCACGGCCCAGCATCTTGCCGCGAGAGAACTCTACCGATGCCATTTTTCGACCACGGTATGATTCTGCATAAAAGCTCTCAGACAGAGCGTTTGTGGCAGTAGAGCCTACACCGTGTGTGCCTACCGATGTACCATAGGTGTCGTTATCAAACTTGCCGCCCGACTTGGCTGTGCCAAATACGGTAGCAAGGGTGCTCAGGCCGGTCTTGGGATGCTTCTCGTGTGGGATTCCGCGACCGTTATCAAACACCTCTGCGCTGCGGCAGTCATCAGAGATCTTTACTGAAATGCGATCAGCATGGCCACCTATGGCCTCATCGATGCCATTGTCGATGATTTCCTTTAAGATGATGAAATGCCCGGTGGCATTCGCACCCCCTACGTACAGGCCTGGCCGCAGTCGGATGTGTGCGATATCATCTAGGACCTGAATGGAATTTGAGTTGTACTCTTTGCTTTTAGCCATTTTTGTTGTGCTCCGCATTGCTGTGTGCACAGGCTTTACACCGGGCAGCATTTAAGCCAGACGACAGTGCAGATAATCCAGGCATGAAAATAGAGAAGGTTGTGAAGCTTAGCAATCTTGGCATCCGTTTGAATATTGCTTGTGCGGGCCAGGGGGCTGCATTTATAACCAAGTTTCGCAACTACAGCTACTGGATGGACGGGGATAAGCCAGTCGATGGCAGCAAGATCATGGTGCTGGAAATCTGGGTTAACAACCGCCGGATCATCCGCTGCCTCCAAAACGCCAACAGCCGACTGCTTTTCTGCGAAGTTGCCAGCTGGCCCAATGGCAATAAACAACAGATCACAATGGCTGATTTTTGTAGCGAAGGGGAAATGCTACCCACTGGGACTGTGTTGGAAGTTTACGAGTTCGTACTGCGCCTTTTTGAAGCACAGGCAGCTGCTCTCAAACGTCCGGGGCGTATACTTAATATAATCAAGAAGATACGCAGTTACGAAAGCCCACTATTTGCCGGCAGCCTTGATCAGTTCTAGCCTACCGTCATCTAACCGTAGCGGTACCTCTATGCCAGAATTAACTGTTCCTTCGTAGTTCGAGGCCCAGTAAAACGCCGGAAAAGACAGGGTAACTTTCGCCAAGTCTGGGTTATCGCCGTTGCTAAAAAAAGAGAAAAATACTACCCAGGTAGATGGCTCTGACTTGATGAAGTTGGGAGTGACTATTGTGCCATCTTTATCTACCCCGATGGCGATCCTGCCGCCCTCTCCGGGCTCAGCCACTCCCCACCTATTCATCTGAGCACCGCTTACTGCCGCGTACAGCTCATCTGCGTGTTCTGGGGCAGTAAATGTGTCGATAAATAGCTTAAGATCCCTGAACAGCAGGTCTGCCAGCTTCATATACGAATACCTAGCTTATCAAGATGGGGGATAAATCCGAGATTTTTGCCTTTGCATTCCATTTCGATGTCGCACTTTCCAGCGGCATAATAAGCCTTCTGGTAATCGGGGATCGTATGGATCGCCCAACTATGTGCTCGGCGCTCGGTAAAGTTGCCGCCTTCAAGGCCTGGCTCTGTGTTGCTAAGATGTTGTAGCGGAAGTATGCCAGCCGGCCAGGTAGAGGCCGCTGCAAGCATTGCCTCCTCGCCACTCATACCGCCGTCATTGAATACATGATGATGAGAATCAAAAAGGATGGGTACCCCAGATGCTGCGCTAATTGGCATCAGGTCTGCTACTGACCAGCAGTTCTCATCATTTTCGAGGGTCAAGCGTGATCGCACATTGTGTGGCAGAGCGTCAATGCCACGAAGTAGGCGATCTGGAGAGCCGCGTTTGCCGCCGTGAATATTTATTGCAAAATTGGTACTAAGGGCAGCGCCAAGATTGTCCATAACCATGGCGTGATAAGTCAGTTCCCTGATAGAATTTTGTACTACGGTATCAGAATCGGAATTAAGCACTACAAACTGGCCGGGATGCATAGTTAGGCGCAGGCCTGCGAAAGCAGATTGGGCTGATTGCAGAGCGGTGATTGCTTCGCCTACCAGTTCACTGTAGCGCGCATCTTCTGCAACCTTATCGAACAGGGGCAGGAGCGTGCTGCCTACTCGAAACAGCCCCACTCCTGAATCCCGCAAGTCGCGCGTAATTGCAGAAATGCCAGCGATATTACCAAGCCAAACACTGCGAATATGCTCGGCGCTATACTCTCCGGCCTGGAATCGCCCTAGCTGCAAAGCTCGCTCGCCAATTTTGTTAACGAACTTTGAGCCAGTTTTAGTCTTCTTTTCTTCAAGCCACTGACAGCATACTCCGAGCATTCTTGCCTTTCATGCGACTTCAATACGGTATTTTGACCGCGAAGTTTCGCTTAGCTTAAGTACCAGCACGCCATTTTCTACCTTGGCAGAAACTTCGGGGTTGCCAAGGCGGTGCGTAAAGCGCCACTTGCGCTTGCTTAGAAATGGGAACTTCCTATTTGCCGTCACCCGAATATCCAGGGATGCTGGACCGGCCTCTATTTCTAGATCTTCTTTTGTGACACCCGGCAGCGGGATGCTTATAACAGTGGTGCCGTCGATGTTTTCTACGAGATAGTTGTTGTCAAAACCAGAAACAAAGTCAAACATAAATCCTCCTAGTGCAGCTGCCTGCTGCTAGGAGGATTATATTCCCGAGTTTTTATCGGTAAAGGAGCCCTGTAAAAAAAACTACAGGGCTCCGCCGGCCTCACTCAGCGACGCCAGCATCAGTCCCGGCAGCAGTCTCGCCCTCGCCTTCACCGGCAGTCCCAGCAGCAGCCTCGGCAGCAGGCTCAGTAGCAGGAGCGTCGCCAGCGACATCCTCCTCTACAACTACGGGATCAGAGCCAAGATCCTGCACAACGTTAAAGAGAGTAACGCCGACGACAGCTGCAACAACGACACCGGCAGCAACAAGAAGATTCTTTTTAGACAGTTCCATGCTTATTTCCTTTCAAATGGGCTAATGCCCTCAATCACCAAAAACAACCGCAGCCGGTGATGCCTGAGCGGCCTCATCATCATTGGCAGGCGGCGGTACAGTTGTTACAACTACCGGAGCAGCAGTAACTGAACGAGTGCGGGCTGATGCACGAGCAGCTCGCAGAGTATTGCGCCGATCCTCGTAGGCCGCGATAGCAGCAAGGAATTCTGCGCGGTCAAAAAGACGGGGCGGCTTGCCAACCCGACCAGTACGCACATGGCCAGCTGATACAAGACCAGCGTCCTTAAGAGCCTTGTTCACAAGGAGAACTGGCTTGCCGGTAAGGGCAACGATGTCCTCTACGGTAGCAAGCTTGTCACGATCATAGTTACCATCAAACTGTGTCATATCTCGGTCTTTCTGCCATTAAGGCATGAACATTTTATGAATGCCAAGAAGCAGTGATTTTCTTGGATCCAGTATCTGTGATAATCATAACGTCAAACAGCTCGAGCTTAATTGCCTCGGCAATGCGCTGGAGTTGCTCAACGGTGCAGCTGCCAAATGACCAATCGATCTCCCAAAGGCCTTCTTTAGCTGCTTCATAAACCAGGGCTACGAACTGGCTGACATGAATACCAAGCTCAGGAAACTCTTCCTCTGTGGCAGCCTGATGCCTTCCAGCGACTGCTGCTTGGGCAGCATCTCTCAATTCTCGTAATACAGACTTGTTTTGCAAAGCTATACTTCCTGGTTTATAATTGCTTCCATTACTGTTTCAGGTACTAGGTCAATCAATTCATCTTCTTCATCCTTTGAAAAGTTGTTGTAGCGGCACAGGAACCTCGCTCGATGAGGCGGCTGCGCATAGAACAGGAATACGGCTCCGTCGGGGTAAACCACCGTATATGGATCAGCGACGTCTGAGTCCGTGCTCTGGTATACAATAAAGCGCTGCGGGATAGAAATCCACTTTTCTTCCAAGACATCCTCCTGTTACTTTACCTGTATTTCGGCAAGAAGGCCTTCTGGCCAAAAAGCAAAACGCACCTCAAAGCCTGCGGCTTGTAGTTGCGCTTGAGTATTTCTTTTGCTCAGAGCATCCTCAAACCGGATGTAGCAATAACTGCCGCCATCACTACGGGTTTCCCAAGTTACCCTCGGGTGTGATGCCATCGAGCAATATCCCGGAATTAGATTGTCTTCTATCCAGTTGCGAAGCGAGCGTTTCGTTCGCATCGTCACCTCGTCGCTTTCCTCAGGATCGGCGGGGGCCGGCTTTAGGCCCGACCCGTCCTGACTTACTCTGATTCTTTAAATGCAAAATGTAGAGTATCGATTAGGCATTTGCCAGACGGCAAATTATCGCTATACTCCGCCCCTCGCGGGAGATAACGTAGGGTAGCGTGTGGTACGAAGTTGGGGAATTTATCATTAATTGAAATATCAAGGTTCGATAAAACTTCTTTGATCACCTCTCGCAGCTCGTGCAGGCGCGGGCTTTCAATGTGAACGAACCAAGGCACGCTATCGTCTTTGCCTTTAAAACAGTCAAGTTCTCCGATTTCGGCTGAAAAAGGCTTCAGACGCTGAGCAATCATTTCAATAGCCGCTGCTGCACGCAACACTTCGCCTTCCTCTAGGTCAGGCAAGTATATGACAGATACATGCGGAGGAGTAAAGTCGTCATTCCCAATACGGCCAAAGCGCGGAAAGGCCGCCTCTATCTCCGGCGGAAAGGTACAGTATACAAAGGCATCATACTTCTTCATAGTTACTCTTTTTAAATACTGTTGAGCTACCTTTCCTAGCGGCGCGGCTTCGCGCCCGGCTCCGGGCATGGGAACATAAATAGCATTTATTAATCGGAAGGATCAGGCTGATCCTAGTCCTTTGGGCAGAATTGTTGCAAACCTTGCCTCGAAATTCCTTTTATTTATCACATCTTCATCACTAAGAGACCACCTGCCAGAGTCAATAGAAACGATATTTAGATTTAGATCTAGTTCAGCTCTTACTGGTCGCCCATCGAACTTCATAGATATATCAAAATGGTGTGGATGCTTTGTGATGATAATCATCTTGCCTGGCCCTGACAGCACATGGACCCGCTGGCCATTTAGCTTTTCAGAACTAATATGATTTTCCATGTCCTGATTTTCAAGTAGGCTGTTTATCAGGTGCATTTCATGTAGTTTCATTCAGTCATCCGTAAAGCTAGAAAAGCTAGCTGCAATCAGTTCTTCTACGTCAATAGTATTTGCTTCACGCGATCTCATAGCCCTTGAGACCTGATTGTAGATAGCTACAAATAGCTCGCAAACTGTATGATACTCGGTCTTAGATAGGAAGCGCAGCACACGCTTAAAGATGTGGTCATTAGCGCTTTCAAGAGCGCGAATATAATTGTCATCGGGCTCAACGCCGTTTTCCGTCGCATTTTTAACGGACTCAGACAGCGCAGCCCAAGATGCATAAAGGTAGCAGCAAATTGCCGGAGCGTAAATCTTTTTCCTAAAAGAGGCAAGTGCTCCAGCCTTGCGCAGCATTGTCCTGGAGATAGGATTGCCGCCAGAGTTGTCAGTGGCTCTCGAAAGAAGTAGCGAAGCCCGTTCGCACTCATCCCAGAAAGCTGGATCAGAGGCGTGAGAAAAGAGTGACGCAAGGCGCATCATTGGCGATACTTTAAGCAAGTGACTCCTCTTTGTTCGCGTTGAACGGTCTGGAGGATCGGGCGGAGCCGGGTTTAGGCCCGGCCCGCCCTGGCACATTCAGAATAGCGATTCTCCAGTACTGCCATCATGTACGTTGCCCAGCAGCTGAATATCAGCTTCACGGATCACTGTATAACGGCATGTAACAAGCTCTCCTACCGGGCTGCTATAAGCTCCTACAACGTCCGCAGGATTTACCTTGACAATCCCAGCCTTTCCTACGAAAGTACTATTGTGATCTACATAGCTCCTGCTGCCAGCAGAAAATCCCTTCTCTGCCCCGCGTCTTGCATTCAGATAAATCTTCTCGCGCGGAAACTCGACCGTTGCTCCGGGCTTCGCCAGATAGGTGCCGGTATCTGAATCTACCCAGTCATTGGTGAACAGCTTTAGAGCCAGTAGGCAGCCGTCCGTTGTAATAGGCAGCCGCTCACATGCCATGAAAGTGTCCAAGCCATTCCTAGCACGGGCCGAAGGATTCCGAGCCCTATTCCGAACAAAGGCAGATAGCGGACCCCACGGCATCTTCTTGCTGTGAAACAAATTCACCAAATCTGTGCAGTGCTGTCCGATTGGCGAGCCGTCTACCGCATAAGATCCATCCGGCTGGAAGGAGATTTCTTCATTTGAGAACTTGCGCAATGAAGCCCTAGGATCCATTAGGAGCCTAAGGCGTTCGATGTCCTGCTCGGCAAGTGCGGCCAGCGCCTCTGCATACGCAGGAGAACTCTTGTGGATCATCCTGGGACCGTCGCTGAAAACAACGGTTAGCCCAGAATTTGATACGATATTTGTGATCATATCACACCTTGCTTTTGTTTACAAGAGACATGTAGTCGATAATATCTTTGCCAAGCGAGCCGCGATCAACCTGCCAAAGATTCATTAGCTTTAGCAGTGGGAATAGATTGCGGCAGGCTTCGTAGGTTTCTTCCGGTACATTAGAGGCGTGCTCCTTGCTTCCCAGACCAAGGTTTCGGCCCAACCTTGATCGACGCAGTGTAGCATAGGCAACTGCCTCGGTCTTGCCCTCGGTGCTCTCTGGATCAAAGAACATTGGAGTACCAGCCTTCTTTGCCCAGACCAGAACACGACGGCGCTCATCACTGGCATTAATGCCATCGAAAAGAGCGGCTGCTTCGCCGAGCTTTTTTGCTGCCTCTTGGAGCTCTGTTGACAGCAGCCTGCAGCCAGCCTCCATAGCTTCCTTGATGTCAGATGTACGTACCGCCAGCAAGCGGGCATTCGCCGGAAGAACACCAGCAGTTACTAGAGACGTAAACTCGTTGGCGATTGTCCGTGGCTCCATGTTCTCTACGAAATCCTTTGGTGCAAAACTCTCCATCGGGATAATAAGGTTAAGCTTGTTTTCTTCAAACTCTGCTGGCGTCCAGTTCTTGGACTTGGCAGAACGCTCGTGCGGCCCGCCAGAGGCAGTGAAGTAGATCGCAGCACGCTTGGCGGCATCTACTTTAGTGGGAGCCTTGCGGGGGCGAACGAGTGGTCGATCATCGTCCTCAGTAGCGTCAGGCATTGCCGGATCTGGCAGAGTACTAGCTAGAACCCAAAGATCTTCTGGCATGGTCTTGCTGAGCCATGACTTCGACTCCTCCACCTTCGTAGGAGCCGGCACCAGCATGGTAACGCCCGTCCGCAACTCCGCTGCTAGGTTTTTTGCACGGGCTACGCCAGTCGCCCGGTCTACGTCCAGTAGAACAATAGTATTCTGTACTGGAGAAATTTTTTCCTTGCCAAGTACATCAGCGGGACGTGCAGCATAGCGGCTGCCCGAACGGTAAACCTCTACAACGGAGCTGAAGTAGAAGTCGTCAATTGTCGGACGGGTTTCCCACTCTTTGCCCTGCCACTTGATCTTGTCGCCAGTAACAACGCACTCGATGCCATCATTAGAGATGTAGCCCAGCTCATGTGCCTTGCGAATAGCCTGGCGCAGATTTGTTTGAGCCAGTACCTCGGTCGTGACTTTTGCGGTAGCGCGATCCCTGATGCCAGTCAGCTTCTTGATGATTGCCTTAACCGTCGAGTCCTTGTACTCGAGGGCTTCGCGGCTGGCAGCCATCTGTAGCTCGCCGATCTCAAAGTTCATAATAAGATTTGAGCAGCGCCATCGCAGCCAGTCACTGTCGGCTGCGTTGAGCCGATTAGCATTGCCCTTCGAGTCATAAGAGTCGTAGAGCAGCTTGCTGATGTCTACAGGGTATCCGACGTTGCCCATGATAGCAATAGGGTCATCAAGGCGATGCCTTGCGATCTTGACATCGTCCAGATCGATGTGGATCTCGGGAATATCAAGGGCAACGGCAGCACCTAGGATGGTGGGCTTGACACGGAACCAGCGGTAGAGATTGCGCGCACGATTGTGGAAGTCATGCACATCGCTTGAATCGACCGGGATAACAATCTCGATGCCGGTTTCGGTGGTTGGCTCGCGAGAAAGCTCGCTTACCTCACCCAGACCGCTTTCGTCAAGGAAGATGCTATAGCAAGTCTTGGTACCGTTACAGTGCGAGTTGATCTGCCAGAAATCCGTGTAGGCAAACGCAGACTTGCTGCCGAAACCCATCTGGCCGTTGAATGCATTTGAATTACGCTTCGTAGAAGCGCCATACATGCAGTACACTTCGCGAATGCCATCCTCATCCAGGCCGCGACCAAAGTCACGGACTCGGAAGAATAGATCGCTGTGATTGGGGAGGGTGATCTGGATGGGGGTATCTGGGATGCCGGCATCAATATGGGCATCGCAGGCATTCGTGGCGTACTCGCGGCAAACGGCCAATACCTTGTCCGAGTATAGCTTGCTGCGAAGTACTGAGAAGATGTGCACCATATCTGATGCAGTCTTAATACCAAACTTCGATGACTTGAAATCACCGTTGCGCTCTACATCAAAACCGATCTCATCTTGCTTCATTAGGATATCCTGTCAAAAATAAATCGAAACGAATCGTTCGTAAGTGATTGAATTACCGGCGGGGTCAAACCATTCTTCATTTACCCAACCGGCGGAAACTGTTGTTATTTGCCCTACCCGACCATCGGAATAGAACAAGTGCTGCACATAGCCATAATCGCTTGGATCCTTATTCCATTTTCTCAGGAGATTAAAATCTGGATAGTAGGCAGCGGCCAGCCGGTCGGGGCCAGCAGGCCGCTGAATAACTGACTCGCCAACTGGAGAGCTGCCGCATGATGTCGGTGATATACCGTACTCTTCAGATACAGACAGTATCAGCTCTGCTAACCAGAGCTTCATGTCAGTGAGCCCTGAATGCTACATGCTTTGTTGTGCGGGAATCCGTACATAGCCGGCACTTCTCGCAGGCACCAGCGGTTTCCAGCTTGCCTACTGTGGCGGGACAGAAGAAGCTGCCTTCTGGCTTTTCCTCGTTCTTGGCAATCGGGCCATAGGCATGGCGGAAAAAGCTGTGGTTTTTAACAAAGGCCAGTGCCTCGCTCTCATTAGCCGAGTCTGTACTGGCCCAGCATGTTACATTGCGCAGGCTCTGCATACCGGAGAAATCCAGAGTAAATGACCGGGTGTAGAACCAGAACTTTGTATTTGGCCGGGCGGCGATAGCCTCCGCCCAAACATCGACGTACCATTGCGAGAAGAAGTCACCTGACTCGTGAATACGGAAAAGCTCTGCTTTCTCTGGGATCATTTCCAGGAGAGCCCGGACAGCGCCCTCGTTATCAGCATTGGCCTCGAAGTGCTTGAGCAGCTTCCAGTTGCGGGCGAGCAGATTCTGTACGGCAGGCCAGGTGTGATTGCCCTTCTTGGCATAACACTTGCTGGCACATACGTCGGTTTCGCCGATACAGCCGAAGTTCTTGCCAGCCGGGATGGCAAAAGCATTATTCTTTTTCACCGAGATCTTGGCAGGGCTAGAAGCCCGCAGTCCTTCTGGGAGATCTCCGTTGTCAAGAATCTTGAGGATGTTCGATACGTACTTTGACATTTGCTATTCCTAGGGATAAAAGGTAAGTGGTTACAGGCGGATGGAAGTGGTTGGCTAGCAATAAAGCGGATTTAGCATATGGAATTCAATCTGTTTAAGATTGCCAAAAAAGAGCTGGAGTGTCCTCAGTGCGGGGTGACATTTGTCCCTCGGCATTCAGCCGTGTGGAAGTTGAAAAATGGCTTGACCAAGAAGCTGTTCTGTTCGCGCGCCTGCCGAGTAAAGAACTACCAGCGGCGCATTACAATGCCGTGTAAGATCTGCGGCAAGTCGGTTACTCGCTTGCTTTCGGAACACCGCAAGTCAAAAAGCGGGAATATATTCTGCTCTCCAGAATGTGGTACGATTTGGTCTAACTACATGGGAAAGAAGTTCCATACTCGCTCTGCACTAGAAGTTGCTGTCGAGGAGCAGCTACATCAGGACTTCCCAGATCTAGAAGTCATTTGCGGCTCTAACTCTGCAATCGGCGCTGAGCTGGATATCTACTTCCCAAGCAAGAAGATTGCTATTGAAATTCATGGCGCCTATCACTACTACCCTGTTCGGGGTGACTGGGCCAAGTTCATGAAAACGCTGCGGAATGATGCCCGCAAGCTGCGAATGGCTAAAGACGCTGGCATCAAGCTATATGTGCTTAATGCCAGCAAGCTGCGTGGCAAGCGTGCCTTTAGCAGCTATTATAAGCAGATAGCCGATCTAGTAAGAAAGGCCATCCTAGAGAGCGACTCTAAATAAAAAGCCACCCGTTTTACTGAGTGGCTCTTGATGCGAAAAAGGCGGCGCAGTAGCGCCGTTTTTTTCACTTTACGGCAGGCGGTACCGGAGCACCCTTAGTGCCAGTGCTCAAGGTACCCGAACCACTACCAGCAGTTGGCGTAGGAATTGAAGCAACCTGCCCATCGGTATCACGGCGTTCAATCTTGGCGTCCTGAGGAGAGGCCGCCGGAGCAGAGCCACCAAATGGGCTAGGTGTACCGACTGCAAAGTGCGCAGATGTCTGCGCCTTGATGTTGTTAAGGCGCTTCATCAGGTCGTGCCATCCTGTGAGTGGAGCGCCCTGGCCTGCCATCTTTAGAAATTCCAGTATCTGTGGTCCGGTAATCTTGCTAGCAGGAACAGCCATAGGCGGCTGTTCACCCGCGGCCTTGAACATCTGAACGATCTCTTGCATAACAAGACGAGCGCGCTCATGCATCTTTTCTATTTCTGCTTTTTTATCGGCTGGAACCGTGACTGCGAGCGGCTCCATAGAGATCTCTTCAGGCTCAGCATGCTCGTCATAAGCTGCAATAACCTTGATCAGATTATCAATCTGGTCTGCTACGCGGATGTTACCTTCGGCGTCTGCCTCGTTGGCTAGCGCTGCCAGGCCGTCTAGAATCTTTTTCATAATTACCTCTAAGAAAATACTTACTCAAATCGTGGGCTTATTAGTAGCGACCAGCACGTAAAAGACTACGCCCTCCAGCGGGCTGCTTACCCTGATAACTTCCCACGGCTGCCTTGCCTGCTCTTTTGTTTTATTTTCCGTAGCTTTAGGCCAAATTCCCCCTAGAAAGGATATCAAGTAGCTCATTAATTACCTTGCGGCTTCCCAGGTTTTTTAAGTTTTGCATGTGCATAGATCACTCTGGTCGTAGGCCTTACCGGCTGAAAAGTGCGCATTCTAGCCGCCCAAACCGTTGGACTAAGTCTGACTAGCCTAGAAGGTGGAAGGCTCTCCATTGCTATCACCAGTCCTTTGTGTAGATTTTTGCCGATAATAAAAAGCGGGCCGCTACGGTAGCGGCCCGCCGCGCCGTCAGTTACGCCGTACGTCTTCCATTTTCTCCTGGAGGCACTTCTGCACCCAAGCAATATCACGCTGGATGGCAACAGTGTGATCTGCCCCAGCGCTGCGCAGCTCCGCAAACAGATCCTTCTCAAGACGCTTAAGCTCGTTAAACTGTAGGCTGCGAAGTAGTGAAGTCTTCATGCTTTTTTCCATATTGCTATTGCCTGCATCCGCAAGCAAGGACCACTAAAGCAGCGGCAGCAGAATTACTGCCATCTGCCCCGGTCGGTGGTCCCGCCGACCGTCCACCGGGATCGGGCGGCGCCGGGTTTAGGCCCGGCCCGTCCTCACTCGAAATCAGAAAGCTTGTGTACATGCGAATCGGCAGGGATACCATAATCCCTAGAGCCGCCCGCTGTCAGGAACCAGTGCCAGCGTTTTGGCTTTTCTGGATGCACATCGTTGCCATAGCCGTCACTCAACACCCATACCGCGTGCGGGTAAGCGGAGTCTTTCTCGGCCATCTCTGCCTGAATACGTCGCTCGATAATGCTAAAGCTGGTTCCTCCTCCCCCGTAAACTTTTGCAGTTTTTAGATCTGTCTCATATACGCGGGTATCAAAGCAGTACAGCTTGACATCAAACCGGCGTGGGTCAAGTGTGCGTGCAGCCTTGAAAAACCGCTCTGCATAGCTAATGCAGCTGCCACTTGTATCAAGAAAGAATGAAACTCTAATCCGCTTTTTCTCGTCGCCCTCGCTCTCGCCGAGCGCAGGTAGCATACAATCGCCCATCATTGACGGATCAATTCGGCGGCTCTGCTGTGTCCAAACAGGGGCTTCTGCAAACTCATCTGCGGCACGCAGTGCCCATTTCTTGACTACGCTTTCCCAACGGGGTTTAGGTCGAATCCATTTCGCAGATGCAATCTCGAGAACCGTATCACCCGGATGCTTACCAGCACGCAGCCCCTTGGCTGCGGCAGCTGCACTCTTCTCCATCTCTGGAGTTGCGTCAGATCCGGCCATTTCAGCCAGTTCTTCCGTATTGCCAGAGTCAAGTGTGCGCTTAAGCATGTCGGCCAGATCACCCCCGCCGAATCCTGCGAGATCCCTGTGATCATCTACGGTTTGTGGCCTGCCACCTCCTTCGCCAGATTCCCGGTTAGGGCTAGCCTTGTTCTTTAGCTTTGCCTCGGGATTTTTACTCAGCAGAGCGTTGGCATAATATTCAAAACTTTTACCAGCTGGCTCGCCAGGCAGGACTTCATCTAGCCAGATATACCGCACGCCATCTGGCTCAACCTCGTCACGACGAAAACCATAGTGGCTTTCAAGATGCGAGTTGACCGCAATATCCATCGCAGCATTCAGTGTGCCTGGATCTACAGTCTTAAGCAGCTCAGTAGAGCGAATGCCGTGACTAAAGATGACGTGCATACACTCGTGGGCAATGGCAAAAAGCTTGCCCTTTTCTGACAGGGTGCCCCAGAAATCTGGATTGACTGACCACATGATCTGCTGTCCGGCCTTGTCAAAGGCTACGGCGCACGTCGGGATCTCCCGCGTTACAGTCGGCTTTCCCATCGACCAGAATTTAGAAAAAACCGAGTGGTAGTCCTCTAGCTGTTTTGCTAGACTCGACCACTCGTCATCTGATAGGCACTCAGTCGACATTGCTACTCCGTCAGATAATCTTTAGCTCGCGGGCAACCTCGGAGATCAGCTCTCGATTAATCGCAATCTGCGTTGCCTTGACAATAAGCTGACGCATTACTTCGTCAGCAGAGATGGCCTTGCGATTGGTCTTTAGCAGTTCCTGCAACTCCTCGCGACCGAGCGTAGGCTGAAAAAGCACGCCTAGCTGGCGCTTCAGGGTTTCGCTGTTTACGCCATCCTGTCTGGCCTTGGCAGTAATCTTTTTCTGCGCTTCTTTCTTAGCCTTCTCGATTGCCGAGGCGAATGCCTTAATCGAATCTGCCACGCCCTTGTCAGCGGTCTTGGAAGGCGGACTCTTTGAAATCTCCGCAGCTAGTGATGTGAATCGGGAATCGCCAGTCATGATACGCTCGACAATAAAACCACGAACGCTAGCCACACTGCACTTGTTTACGATCTCCTCGTCGGTCATGGCTTCGATCATTGCCACGGGGAACTTGCCCTCTAGGATCTCGCCCATGACAAGATCCCGCAGATTCCCGTTGCCCTGGATCTCTTTGCGCAGGCCATTCACGTCCAGCTTGCGGAGCTGTGGAAGCCGGCTCATTAGCCCAGACTTGTTAAGCTCGGCTTTTAGATCTTTTACGTTAACTTCCTTGGGCAGTACGTAGTCAATGTCAAGACCAGCTTGGTAGGCCTGGATTGCATACTCTAGACGGCGGGGCGAAACAACGCTTTTCTTTCGCAGCTTCTCGTCAATCTTGCCCCACCAGCGGTGAGCAATCTCGCCCAGTACGCCATAGGTATCCTTGAAATATTTAAGGGAAGGGCCGTTGGGTAGGACAACCTTGATCTGAAAGCGATCTTCTTGAGCGGGATCAAGCCGGTCAACATCATAGGTATCCTCCTCATCGTGAGGATTGACCATCGCCCAGATCATCTTGAGATTGGGCATTGGCACGCCATTGATCGACTTGAACTGGATCGCTTCCATCAGGGCATTGCGCACCTTCTTTGGAGCACGATTGAACTCGTCTACAACGATAACCTGGATGTCGTTGTTGGCGAATACCTTGGGCTTGATAAAGTCAAGCCAGCGACCGTTCTCGTCTTCAACTACCCTAGGAACGCCTACAAAATCTACGAACGGGTCCATGGTTGATGCTGAGAAGTAGGCATACTTAATGCCATTGCGCTTCATGGCAGCCAGCACTTGCTCGGTCTTGCCAATCCCATGAGGGCCGACAAGGAGGACATTCTGCGATGTCCGAATCCAATCATCTAGCAGTTTCTCGGTAAGCATTTGCGTTGTCCTTTGCGGGGTCGTCGTCGGAGGGGATCGGGCGGGACCGGGTTTAGGCCCGACCCGGCCTAGCGGGCGAGAGCAGGCAGAATAAAGTCCGTATTAAATTGACCAAATGAACCCGTGCAGATCTGCTCAGGCTTTACCCATTTTACGAGTGCGCCTTCAGAATTGACATGATCCCGTACGTCTCCAAAGATCTCAGCGCGGTAGATAAAAACTTTGATGGTGCCTACGTCAGCAATCCCAACTAGGAAAGGGTTGCATAACGTAGCACCTGTTTCCTCTACAGCCTCACGACATGCGGCTGTCAGCGGTGTCTCGCCCGCTTCGATCTTGCCGCCTGGCAAACCTAGATCAGAGTGATCATCCTTCCTGCTAACCGCTAGGATCAAGCCATCCTGCTCTACGATAATAACAGAAGCACTGCCGTCAGGAAAAGAGCTGTTGTAATTTTGCTTTTTTCTCATTCCGCTGGCTTTCATTGGTGGCAGAGCTGACCAGATTAATTGCTCGCTAGCAGCTCGCTGCTTCAGCTTTGTTGTGCTTACACTGTCACAATTGATCATTCTTCCGCCTCCGCGTTTACCAGCGCCCGTTCCGATATGTATGCCGCAGCATTGCGGTGCCCGCCACCGCCAAACTTTTCAGCTATTTCTGCTACATCCATTCCTTCTGGCGAAGACCGCAGGCTAATATACCAGCGACCTTCAGAGCCGCTGAATATTGCGGCGAAGTCATGCCCCTTGCAAAGGCGCCGGCCTATCTCAGATTTGAAATCTGCTGAGTTGACTGCCGGCACAAGGCGACCTGCAATCTCCGTAAGAAAGCTCTTTTCCAGGATGCGGTTGATTTTCTCTGAGCGCCATAATGAAATAGCTTCGGCGTGCTTGATCTGGCCCTCGAGGTCTGACTCAACACGCATTAAGAGTTCCAGCCACCGCTCTGCCTCAAACGGCAGAACTTCGGCCATAACCATTAGCGAACGGGTAAATGGCAGATCGCTGCGGCCACGATCAGCCTCGCCCACTGCCTGTAGGAGCAGCGGCTGGCTCTGACCGGGAAAAAAGAAATCCCAACAAACCTGAGCGCCTGACTTGTCTTTTTCGAAAATACAATACGGCAGATGACCTAGTGCCTTCTCGGCAGTCTGATGGTGATCCAGTAGAACAAGGCTTCGCGCCCGGCTGTGAATATCCTTGATGACATCCAGAGGATAGCTGAAGTCTGCAATAACAACTTCTTTGCCATCAATCAGCTCAGCAGGGGGCGGATTGACCCGGTCGCTAGCAGCGTACAGAGTAATGCCGGGGTTTGCGAGCGCGCAGACTACCGCGCTCATAATGCCATCTGCGCAGTTAGCGTGATATATACAGGTATCCATCTGCCTGCCGTTCTGTCCTGCCGGACTGGTTATTTTCCATTAGAAAGGATGGCCGCAAAAACAAGCGGCCACATTAGTACTATCATAGCGGCATCGGCCATTCCTAGCCTGTCATCGCTATTGCTAACAATCCAGCCCGAAGTAGCTAGGCCAACTATCAGATATGCTGCCATGCTTCACTCTGCGCTGCTTGTTTCTTCTGCGGCAGCGCGCTTAACGATTACAGCGGAATCACATAGCCAGTCTGCAACCTTCTGCCGCTGACTGCGCTGTAGCCATGCAGCATACACAGCAGGCTTGCTCTTCTTGGCTTGCAACTCCTCCTCGGGTGCTACGCCCGGCTGAGCATCGGCGGCTGCATACTTAAGAATATCTTCTTCTTTTAGAAGCAGCTCTCCGGCGTGAAGATCAAATACGCGATCAAGGATGTCGTTATAGATAAGGACCTCCTTCTGCTCTTCCCGGATGGATTCTGCCAGCTTTGCCGTCTCGGGCTGAAGCAGCAGATCACTATACTTGACGCCAAACTGCTGGGCAGCAGACTCGCAGAAGCGCAGCAGCTCGGCCTCGTCTACGGGCAGAGGGTTAGCGGCAACAACCCCCTTGCGTACCTGGATGCGCTTTTGCTGCCTTACATTTGCAGCATTACCACGATCCCACTCTTGGCCGATCTTTTCCCTCAGTGCATCGAGGCTGTCGTAACCAGCAGTCTTGGCAAACTCCTCATCAATATCCGGCACAACAGACTCGCATACTTCCTTGACCGTGCAGGTAAAGTTTACTTTTTGCCCACGGAGATAGCGGTCGTGATGCTTGTCATCATAGGTCTCTTCGAAAGTTACCTGGTCGCCGGCCTTGGCACCAATAACAACCTGGTTGAGCTTGTCGCTAATTTGGCGACCGCCTTTCATCTTGGGCCGGAATACAAGGTCATTAAACCGGGCACCGTGGATCTCATTGCCATCGCTGTCACTGCCAACAAGATCAACAACAACCACATCCTCTGGAGTGACCTCCCGCTCAACAGGCTTGTTTGACGAAGTCTTAAGCTGAAGCACTCGCAGCTGATTTGCAATCGCCGCGTCACGGTCGCCTTCGTCGACCTCTACAGTAATGCCAAAGTAATCCTTTAGTTCGACCGTTGCTGGGCGGGGCCACGAAACACTGAATTCAAGACAGCCATCCTCTGCGAACACCCCAAGCCACTTCTTGTCTGGGCGCACGCGATATGCCTCATCTAGCTGTGGGTCTGCACCTGTACGCAGACCGAGAGAATAGATGGCCTCACCGGTAGCCTTCATGATCAGCTTCTCGGTTACACCGGAGCGGAACTGAGAACCAAACCGCTTCATAATGAGGTCAAGAGGAACCTGACCTTTTGGGTGAGGCGGTAGAGCCATGACAGCTTGAAGTCCGCGAGCGGCTTCTTCCATAGCGCCATTGACTGCGTCAGCACCAATCCTGATGAAAACGCGGTGATGAGTGGTGTCGCTGCGGAGATCAAACGTTGTCATTTTCATTCCTTTTGATTACACGTAGAACATAGCCAGCATGTGGGATACTGGCACACCTAAAGCGGCCTTCGTCGAAATTCTTGCAAAAGGCAGCCCACTTGTTAGCGGCAGCAAGCTCCCTGTACCAGTTTACAATCGTGCGGTCAGTCAGGCCCAGAATGGCATCTGGCAGATCGCTAATCGCCAGAACTACTTCACCCTTGCACCAAACTTCAGTAGAGTATGATTCCATGTATATCACCTTTTAGTCAGGGATTTTTTCACATCCAGCGGCACCTTCGCAGGGGTCACCGTCTACTTCGCCTTCTTCGTCATCGTCATCATCGTCATCATCGTCATCATCAAGGCATGATTCGATGCAGGAGAATAGCGCGCCAAGGCTGATCAGCGTCACTGCTGCCAGACGGGGGCGTAGTGCCAATAGCTTTAGAAATGCCAACATAGTTCCTCGCAGGTAATTAGCTTTTGCTTTTAGAGGCAGATTCTACGGCAAATCCATAAATCGCCAGTAGCACATAGAGTGCGTGCACAAAGGCACCAATACAGCGGCGCCTCATTCCAGAATCTTTCTGATTTCCCTGTCGTTTAAGTACGACTTGCGATACAGCGCCTTGCCTAGTTCCCGTACCTTGGCGTGGTCCCGGTGGATACAGTGGATAGCAGAGTCAACTGCTGATGCAATCACCTTTCGGGTATTATCGTTGACGCTTGGCGGCAGCATCCTCTGAACAGAGCTGAGCTTATAAGAAAGCAATTCGTTGTCTACATATGCCATCATCGGGGCTTCTCTGCCGGTAACAAGCTCGATGCCATTAGAAACATCTGCCCATGTGCCGTACTTAGAGTATGCGCCGAAAAAGTATTGTTCTGCTACGGCTCCCGCCAGAACCATGCGGAGAATCAGCCAGCCAGCTTCTGCGTCTGAGAATGCAGAACGATTGCCGTACTCCGAGTGAGCAAGGCCGCCAGTGGCGTTGAGCCTGATATTGATGTTTTTCCAGAGCTGAGACTTAGACATGAAGTAGGCGTGGCCAGCTTCATGGTAGGCTGTGCGGAGCCTCACCTTGGGAGGCATACCGGCAGATGAATACTGCCAATGCAATCTCTTGACGAAATCGAGCATATTGCCTCCGGTGGTGCGGTACGCCGAGGGGGATCGGGCGGGGCCGGGTTTAGGCCGGCCCCGCCCTGCGACTTCAGGTTTTGAAGGTTGAAGTGCGCTTGCTGCGACGGGTATCACGAGCCGGTACGCCAGTAACAACTACGGCAGTAACAGCAGACGAGCGGGTAGCGCGCAGAGCTGGAACAAGCGAGCGGCGAGCGCCAGCTGAAAGCGTAAAGAGTACGCCATCAGCAGTCTTGCGCTCAAGGACAAGACCACGATCTACGAGCGAGCGCAGCGAGCGACGGGCACGAGCATGAACCTGTGTAAGCTCCTGAAGTGAGCGGTCACGAGTAACAAGCGAGCGAAGCAGGAGCGTAGCTACAGGCCCTAGAGTGCGGCGCGAATCAAACGCGCTGGCCTTACGAGATACACGGCGGGAATCATTGTTCTTTGACATTATAATCTATCCTTTTGGCCGAGTGTTAAACAATGCTTTGGCCAAGCAGCATTGCATTGCGTTTTCCAGCAGAACCACTCTGCTGGAGTAAATCTTCAATCACCTACCCAGCAGATGCTTGAAATTATCAATCCAATAACGAGAATCATGAAATTTTGCAGCTTCGGTTTCGGTTATATGATTGCCTGCGATTGCTGCACTACGGCAGGCTTTGCCGAATCCAACCTGACGCTGGCTAACTCCGCTTAGGTTGGGTAGCCCAGTAGATGTTTGTGTGCTACTCTTGGGCGCCAACTTCAGGGCACGAATGCTGTCCTCGATAGCAGCTTTTTGTAGCCGCAGGTTGTGCGTAGCGTTAGCTGCTGCGATCTTTTCTCGTTCCCTAGCAGGAGTCCAGAAAGGAACCATTTTCCACTTTTTATTTGTTTGTCGATAATGGTTTGCCACAGCATCCGCAAGGCTATAGTTGGGCTCGGTGAAGTAAGGGGAATCGACGTTGCTGTTCGTGCTGACACACGAAAGACTATACGCTGGCGAAGTGCCATCGCACGCCGGACAGTCAATGGTGTCCAGGCAATCCTTCCACGGAAAGGCTACACCCGTGCCATTGCACTCCAGACATCCACCCTCTTGCAACCACTTGTAGATATCTTCCGAGATAAAGCGAAACCGCAATTCGATTTCGGTTTTGACTGCCTCGTCTATCTTTGTAACGATCACTGCCAGGTCGGATTGAAGCTCTTCTATGCTTTTCATTTCCGCTCCGTAATATAAAACTTGTCGGTTAACTCAAGTCCAAATTCGCCTAGATTGACTACCTGCTCCAAAGCAACAATGGGCGGGCTTCCGGGACGGAGAGCTTGCCAGTCAATGCTTAGATGCCAATCCGTGCCCCCTTCTACCCACATACGACCAGGCGCAAAATAAATATCTTCGCCGCGGTGGTTTGCAGACAGCTTGTAGGTCTGGGCGTAGCTGGGTACCAGCGGACATTGTCCCTTGGAATTGAGCGTAAAAAATCTTACGTCTACTTTGTCTGAGGCACTGCCTTCGCTATAGCGCAGATCTACTGCACATGTCCCGGGTGGATTTATACAGATCCAGTCTAGACAGCAGTTGAATGTATCTGCATACCTCTTTAATTTCTGCCTGTTAAATACGGTCAAGTCCTGAACATCTAGAATGGTTCTTGCTTTTTCAAGCTTCATCGGCAGCCTCCGCTTTATCGACTGGCTGCAAGCTCAAGCACAGAACCCAGAACGTAGGCTGTCCTAACCACGCGATGCTCGAATATTCTAGATTCAGGAACTGATTAAAAACACTATTCTTGGCCTGTGCAAGAGTATCTGCGCGAATCAGTGCAGTTCCCGTTGCCTCGCCAGATCTAAGACTGGCTTTCCATAGCGCCATTCAACGCTCTCGCTTTCTGCTCTTGCAGTTATACTTTGCGTTTTTCAGTGAATTGATTTAGCTGGCTGCCAAAATTCCTCTACTAGCAGCACGTCTGAAGAGCTAACCAGCACTAGAAAGCTATTGCGGTCGGCGCAGTAGTAGGAAGAGGCATACCCTAGTTCAGACAGGTGCGCGTGAGTACTAGGCATCTCGGGCAAATTCTTGCAACCCAAAGAGTAGTCTAGGTATGCAGTGAATACGTCTGGATCATCGCTTCTGATTGCTACCAGTTTGCCGCGAGACAAAAAAGCCGTCACGGCAGCACCCGATGGACACAAATAAGATCCCTGCTTAACTGCCTTGCCCAGGTAATCGGCCGGCTGGAGACTGTACCTGGTGAAATCACAGGCAACACCTGGCAGCTCTATATTCGTTGGCGGTGAATAGCAAGAAGTCAACAAGAAAAGAAAAAGACTACTCAGCTTCTTCATATAATCCTGGGAATGAACCAAACAGCATGGCGATTGCAGAGGTAAACGTAAAGTGGACGAGGTATATACTGCAACCTAGGGCGACAAAGGAGCCCAGCAAATTAGGTGATTCCACCGTGCGTAGATATACCTCCCACCACGATAACACAGCGACGTATAACACAAAAATCAATAAATCCATTTGCATCCTTGTTGCTGTATGGCGACCCCGCATCGGCGGACGGGATCGGCGGGGGCCGGGTTTAGGCCCGGCCCGTGATGTTAGTCGCAATTTCCTGCGAATCTAGAGGTAAGACTGTTTACCATTTGCTCTGGACGAACGGAGAGGTCGTCAAGCCATCCGTTGCAACCAGCAGCTATATTTGCAAAAGAGTTATGGAAATGGCGTAGCGTGTAAACACCGACTGTATAATCGTTTTCTTCACAGCTCTCAATCAGGCGAGGGGTGTCACTAGGCGCATACACTTGGTAATACTCGTCAGTAAAGATTATGACTGCTCTTTCCTCCGTTAGCCAGCTCTCTTCTTCCAGGAATCTAAGCGTGGCATTCGCTGCGTACTCCAAACCTCCCGCATGATAGGTAAGACCCAGCATGTCTGCGCAGGCATCAGTGGCTGAAGAAAATGGAGAGATCATGAGGTACTCCTCCCTTCTGCCAGAAATACCAAAGGCCGCTACGCCAAATATATCCTGCGGTCTAGAAAGTGACCAGTTACAGAGGGCGGTTTCTACACTGTCGATGTATACGTCCATTGACCCGCTGTAGTCAATAACAAGCAAAAACGAGCGGGGTTCAGAGTCATCGCTGGCTTCATCCACAAGCCCATCGCAATCATCGTCAAGCCTGTTACCACACTCCTCATCCCGAGGGGTAATCATACCCTCGTATACTTGGATGCCGTCTACACATCGAGCTACGCCAGCACGGCAGATGCCTACATTGACGGTTGAAATATCGCCATCATATACAAATGGCGGAACCGTTAAAGTCATGCTCGGATCCATGCCATTTACCAGCCCATCGCAGTCCTCGTCCTCGAACTGGGCATCACATATCTCTGGCCTGGAAAAGCCTGGGTCGCATACTAGCTCGCCATCAATGCAGATGGTATTTGCATTCTTGCATGCGCCTTGTTCCGTATAGCGGCAGCGATTTCTTGAATCGCCCGGATGAATAACTATATTCGCCTCTGTTGTCGAGGGGTCGCAGTCGTCGTCCTCGAAGAAACCGCATATCTCTTGTGTTGTTGGCGGGATGTAGTCCGGGCAAGAGGGAACGCCGTCAGCATCACATACTGATACCGATGGCCTACATGTAGCTGCAAGCGCCTCCTCGTTCAGCAGAAGCTCTCTTAGACGCACGGCACATGGCACACCGCACTTGTTTTCTGGAACCAGGATCTCATCAGAGCAGGCGGAAACCAGCAGACACAACAGCAATAAATTGCGCATACGGCCTTTCTTAGGCGGAAAATGATTCGCCAATTTTTCGCAGTAGACTGTTGTTACAGCAGGAGCGCTTCCTGCTGCCAACTGCAACCTCAAGGCTTTTGCCGCACGCCTTGCAGGAAAGAAGATCAAATACTAACAGCCTGCCTACAGCTACAAGAGCATCAAGCTGTCGCTTTACATCAGCAGCGCTGCCAAGGACAAGTAGATCACTTAGGCGGCTATTGCCAAGACCAAGGCCGGATCGCTCCAATACAAGCGCGGCAATGGCATTACCCAGCTCATCTGGCGGCGCTGCGCCGCCATCCTCTAAGTGATCGTTCTTGCCTTTAGCGTATTTGCGCTCGGCAGAAGCGTGTCTGCCCGCACCGCGACCCCCGGCAAGGTGAGAGGCCAGAGCCGTATTCCTAGCTTTTAGCTTGCTCATTGCGCTAACCCTTTAGCTTCTTTTTTATTTCAACTACTTCGTCAGCCAACCGGCTGATTTCGTCCTTGTTAGCGTGAAAGGCAGATTCTTGTAGCCTGGCAATACGGGCGCGAACTTCTTCTTCACAAGTACGCTCCAACAGTAGGCCAAGGGTGTTTAATGCGGTTTTCCTTAGGATATCTTCTACGTTCTTCATCAAGGTACCCTCCGGAAATATGTAGGTCAATGTGTTACATAATTTGCGTTAACTGTCACTGTTATTAGCAGAATTACCATCTGTACCTTTTAGGATATCTTCTATTGGTCCCTGAATCGAACTGTGAGGTACTAGCTCGCCTCTCATCCACTTGGCTACGGTTTTAGTGTCTACCCCGATAAGCTCGGCGACTGCTCCTAGGTTTAAGGAGTTTGAGGTCGCAAAGCGAATAATAATACGGCGAAACAGTTCTTGCTGGGTCAAATGACTTCTCCGATCTGGCCAGGCCATGGATTTTTTTCGCCTACATAATAGGTGCTCTCAAAACCAAATCCACCCCAAGGGGCTACTTGAGACCTAGAAAACTCCCACATAGTTTCGTCTAGCTTACATAACAAGGGATGTTTTTCTAGTGGCTCGAGGCTACCTCTAAGCTTTACTAAGAACAACTCTTCCTTGCTTACATGACAAGACAGCTGTACTGTTTTGTACATCCTCTCTACCAGACTTCCATTTCCTATACACCAGTCGGTATCCCCGTAGCGGGGGCGGAATCTAACACCTATTCGCTTCCGGTTGCCTTCCCTTAGTTTTGCAAGCGCAACTCTCCAGGTGGAATCTAGATCCTGCCTATCCGACGCAGACATCAGATCCTCTATGTCACATGCTATTAGGGCAGCGAGCAATAACTTCATAGCAGCGACGGGTTGTATGATAGCGTTTTCATGTAGTGCCGTGCAGCTTCTAGTGCGGCCTTTGCATCGTCTGGAGCCCGGTGTGTGCCTGCCCTGTGCCTTATTGAAGACCCAAGGTCTTCAAGTACCATGTCTATGGTAGTCAGGTCAAACATCCTGTGGTTGAGCTTTGAGGCAAAATGCGGTAGGTAGCAGGCAATCCACTCTCGATCTACGTACACAGATTGGCCTGCAAGGATAATATCACCGGGGAAAGAGCGGACAAAGGAGCATAATTCAGCGTCAACTTGCTCCGCCTCTTTGCCATCGACAATCAGGTCCATTAGACCGCTGTTGGCATGGACTCGCTCACTCCAGTCACTAAACTCGATTTCATCCCAGTAAAAAGCTGCGTGATATTTGCCCAGTTGCTTTAGACGTGGATCTGCTGCAATCGCAGCAATCTCTAACGGCCTATGAACGCGCGGATCTAGCCCGCTAAACTCCATGTCTAAAAAAAGGAATGTTTTCACTTGGCTTCTTTCTTGTAAGGCGCGGCATACTGCGCACCCGGAACGGATGCATAATGTACCTTACCACCTTCAAGAACTGCGGCGGCCAAGCGCCCGCCTACTACGCAACCAAGATCAAGGCCCGAGGTATTGCTTGTCAAGCGTGGCTCTTCTTGCAACCAGGGCTGATGACCATAGAATACATGGCCCCATCTCCCATCGTAAATATCCGCCCAAAACTGGCAGGTGTCATCTTCGCCGCCAAGCCTAACCATTCGGCCATTCTTGACATACCGGCAGTAGATTAGCGCACTGGCGCCTTCAATATCTGAATCTTCCATTGCGCCAGCCGGAGGCAGGTGCTGCATTCCCGGCTCAAAGCCGGCATGAACAACAATACCATTGTACTGACTGAGCGGAGCCCACAGGGCCGCCCGAGAAAGCCATTCTACGTCCGAGTCATCCAGTGCTCGTAGGGTCTTTAGCATATGCGCAGCGTACCTGTGCTCAAGTGCTCGCTGCGGGTCTTTCTTGTACTTCCTGGCAAACTTTACGAATTTAACTTCGTGATTTCCTTTGATACGAACCAACTGACCATCGCTCTCCAACTGGCGTAGAAACCGGACAACCTGAGCTGACTCTGGCCCCTTGTCTACCGCGTCGGAAGCTCCAACTACAATGTCTCCACGACCGAAGCCAACTTCCTTTAGAAGCGACCGCAGCTCGTCATAGCATCCGTGAATGTCGGTCAGTATAATTTCTCTCATCGCTACTTACTTTTTAATTAGCTCAGGAACGGAAAGAATTGGCATTCCCATGTGAGCTAAGATGCCGTGATCATTGAGGATTTTTACGAAGGCGGCGCTTTCGGGTAGAGCACCGACATTAAACACTGGCGCGAGGCGCTTCTCTTTGCTAGATACAATAGGATGCCATTGATCTTTTCTCTGGATAAGCGTGAAGCCGAAACTCCGCTTGCTTCTCTCCTCCATTCTTGGCACACAGAGAGCATGGTGATAAAGCCACATATCTGGTTTACCGTTCGACCCAATAGAGGCCCAGCCGACACAGATACTTCTGCCTGTTTTTGACTCGGAGGTCAGCGGGATGGCCCTGTCAGCAGCGTCAAGTACGCTATCCAGTAGTGGCCACTTGTGCGCCTCACTCATGTAGTTGCGATTAAGCTCTAGCGTAAAGAACTTATTGTTCCAGTATTCAAGCTTCATATGGTGCTACGCTCGTTGCCGGCACTTCTACCGCCAGCTTTGTACGGTGGAAAGCGCAGAGCAGGCTATCACCAGAGGTGGAAAGCACGCGGGCCACATCTCCCTTCTCTGCGGCAACATATTCATACGCAGAGCCATGCCTAATGAAGTCAGCTACCGGGCCTGAGTCGTCGGAGATTACAATGCGATTCAGAGCGACCACGAGATTAGGATCTGTCTTGGATTTCTTTTTCATTTAGCTATCTTTTGAAGAGAGTTTTTGATTACGGTGCTCGGCGCCAATTAAATAGATTGACTTAAGCGTTGTCGCACCAAAGAAGATGCCAAGCAGAATTGTGATTGCGGCAGCAGCGTCAAACGAAAAGCTCTTTACATGGAGATGCGCGATAACAAGCAGCATACCACATGCTAGCAGGGAATAGCCGGCTACAAATTGCTTTGCGCTAAAAAGCAGCAGATGCAAGCCTTCGATAAAGGTTAAGTAGTAGCTATGTTCCCTCTGAAAAAACAAGCCGGGATAATCCACGGGGCGCATATCGATCTGGGTGCGCCTAAATAAACGCCATTCACGAGGCGGGCTTTTAAACAGCCAGCCCTCAAGGGGCGTAGATCCGGTGGCAGCCTCAAAAGAATCTACAAGATGCGGCAGAAATATGCCGTTGTAATTCTCGATTCTTTTAACCAGGTCAATAAGGATGTCCGCCGTTGGCTTGCCTGCGTCCCTGGCCTTTTCCAGATCTGAAAAGCCGGAGCGAATGCCATTGACAATATGCTTACGGCGATTTACCCATGCTTCCATCGCGGCTGCCATGTGATTTTCGCTGACATCGAGCGGCTCAGGATTATATCCATCATGAAGATCTTGCAGGTATTGCAAAGCGCTATTAAGCTGAAATAGTCCCTCAGGGCTGCTGACAAGTCGCATGTCCATTGCTGCTCCTTAGCACTTGGATTCGAGCGGTGCTCTTCTTGTAAGTAAAAAGAGCGACTTTTACGTCTGGGCAACCAGAGATGCCGTGATCGGCAGCATTGTTAAGTATCCCGTCTCTTGAGATTGCAAAATACTTACCATCGGCATTAGCTAAGAGCAGTCCGGCTTCCTTGGCATCTAGGAATTTCTGTACCATGCCGAGCGGCACCTTAGCCCCAATCTGGGCCAGGATTGCAGAAGCTACCAGATCAGCATCCCCAAAAGAGACCGCAGAAGTTATATTTAGCTTCATTGCTTTTATTCGCTTTCTTTTAGTGCATGATCTACGGTGCCATATGCTATACCCATCGCTGCGATAGTAAGCAAGATATCGCTCTGAGCCTCTGGAAGAAAGAAGAGAAGTGAGCTTATTCCAAGCATTCCAATAAGATAGGCAACGGCTACAAACCTGTGCATCGACGCGCTAAATCCTAATGGAGACGTATAGATAATCTATCACGATCATGCCTGGATTAGCTTCTTGTAGCTCATACAATCTATTCTCAGGCATTGCGCTGAAGTGAAATGTTATATATTGCGGCTTTACAAGCTTGTTCGAGTAAACCAACCCGCTTATTCGATCTACATAGGCGTAATCAAAGAGACTCAGATCGTGTGGATTATGCTCCCAGAATATTGAGTTGCCGCTGCCTATTACGTCGAAAATATCCTGTTCTGTTAGCACATCTGGAAAGGCCAGATTGGGATCAAGCTCAGCGAGCCTTTTCGGTGCATTTAGGGCTACCCAGCTGATTAACTTCACTGGAATATGGTGAAGTATTCAATGACGCGCTGTACAATCCTACCGGCTCAGTATAAAGACCCTTGCACTCAGTCCATGAACCCAGCTCTGCGCTTTCTGTGGCCAGGGGAATGTCCTCGAAACCAACCACAACTTCGTCGATACAAAACAACATGGGTTTTCTCCTCTTAGATTTAGCGAATCTTCCAAACTAAGTACTTGCAGGACAGCATCGTGCACGAGAAAAGACTTGCCTGTCGCAGGCTGTTCGTCATGCTGGCGCTTACTCTGGTAGATGGATCTGATAACCAGAAGCACTCCGGCAACTTGTCAGATTCAAAAGAAATACTCTTCATATACAGACAGTTAGTTGAACTATCTTCACTGCCGGAATTGAATATAAAAGCTCCTGCATAAGTAGCTTGCAGCTTTCCGGCATCGTCAAAGTTACCCCAGCCCACACATATCGAGCCATCACTGGCTAACAAGCTGTTCCAGACCTGACAAACCTCTTTCGGTATTACCAGTCCGCTGTCTAGTGCGGCAGCAGCCTCAGGGTGATAGAGCAAAGCGGCATCTATTAGCTTCAAACCGCTACTCCTTGCCTGCAAGCAGTGGCTTGCAGCTTGCCTTGCAGCCGGTAGCGGCGCGGTACGCCGCTGTGGATCGGGCGGGACCGGGTTTAGGCCCGGCCCGTCCTGCTATTCGCCTATCCTAGCGCGGGAGCCGAGCTCGCAGCCGTGAACCTAGGATAGCACCTAGGAAAGTGATCCAAGAGTAGAAATGCCAAAAATAGAATATAGCAGACCCAAGATAAACACAATAACAGTGCTAGTGTATCCGCCAGGCGTGGCGCCTTCATCAGAGTTCATCTTTGCAAGCATATCACTGGCTGCCAGTGCCATGCAAATTGTACCCGCTGCGATAATAAGTGCGCTAATCATTTCTTAGGTCCATAAATTATGATCTGTCTTTTATAAAGAGTATGGTGAGCCAGCTCTTTTGAAGTATTTGCTAGCCTCCACTGCCAAGTAACCCAGCCGTCATGTGATATTTTGTATGTGGTAAGGCTATAGCCTATACAGATAGCAACCTCTTCCCATCCATCCATCCGGCAGTAGCTTGATTTCGTATTGCCTGTCTATCTCTATGTTAAACTGGCTCTCTACGAGTCCGAGGATTGCTTCTGAATCATTTTCCCTGAAAGCGGATCGGGCGACGAACCAATCTAGCTTCATCGCTGATCCCAATCCTCAATTTTAATTCTTTTAACACGCCCCCATGTAAAGCCATTGGCAAGCGCCATGGTGCGATAAAAGTCGTTTAAGTTGTTAGTGCCCCAGTTGGATCGAATCATTCCGGGCAGGTGTGGCACAGTGCTGGTATCGCAAATCACGTCTATTATCTCAGGTTTCGCCCTGATAAAAGTTCTTTTCATGGCAGGTTTTATTCCGTTCTGTAGCAGCCGGATCACAAACCGCTGACGCTGTGCCGGGCGCATGGCACCTAGAATAGAGCTGTATTTATATAGATGCAATGCGCGGTCACGGGCATTATCAGGGTTGCTCTCTACAAGCCTCAAGAACTGGGGCATGGCAAATCCACATGCTAAAGCAGCACCGTGCTCAAACCTGTCATCTCCACCTAGCTTAGCGGCAGCCTGCTTAACCAAGTCCTTAATCGCACCTAGTTTGCGGCTGGCGATCTTTTTCCAGGTTAATGTTGCGTAGCCTAGAGCCTTGCGGTTCTGATTGTGCAGCTTGCCAGGATGACAATCACCGTGAAGCGCGTAGACTATATTAGGCAAAGGAAAGCGAATCGTCTTGCCTTTGCGATCCACTACTTCCCTGGGTGCTAAATGGTGCAGGGTGTAGGGTTGCCATGTTGTTGTTTTAGATTTTTTTAGATAGTGCCATACACCGGTATATTTACCAAAAGGCACGATGACAAGGGTTTCCTTGTGCATGTTGTAGAGAAAGGCTTCCCCGCTCTTAGCAAGGTTCCAAAGAATTTTGCTAAAGTGCATAAGCCCTTTCTGGTTCTAGTTAATGGAAGAGAGTGCCGACTCAATGTTGGAGAGGATTGTCTCGGTCGTGGAATCTAGCCGCACCCGTATGACTGGCCGACCCAGGGCAGAGGCAATGCGCAGGCTATGCGCAGTACCGCCGCTGCCTTCCGACTTTTGAAACGCTACTACGACATCCGATGTCTGTACTATACTCGCGTTACGGGTCATTAGCTTTTTACTACCTTGGCCAAGGTGTGACCAGGCTGGATGAGCCGATTTAGCCAGCTGCATTAGCTGCTCGTTAAGCGCATCATGCAAAACATTTCCGGCCACTATTTGCTCTGCGTTGTAGGAAGGCCACGGCAAATGCAAGTGAACTAATTCTGGCCTAAAATTTCCTCCTGCGGCAAAAGCCGCATCAGACCCATTTGCATTACCGCTATGCAGCTCCCAGTCGCGCCGTACAATTTCTGCGCCAATGGCTCGCAGTAGGGCAGGGACCTGTTCTGAAATGTCCCGGCTGCCTACGCAGGCGATCTTGCTAACAGGCATAATTCGTGCCTTCTTTCTCCAGCACATAGCTCCAGTACCTGGGATTTGGCTTGCTCTGTAGCTGGTCCCAAAAGATACACCGCGCTACATATGGTGAAACTCCGGCCTTGCGCGAGCTGGTAACCCAGTGGTTTTCCATCTTGCGATAGGTTGCTCGCCCAGTAGGCGATGAGTTGTACTCCAAGCCCTCGATGCCATAAAGCCGTAGCTGGTGGACATCGCCGCAAACTACACGGGCCTCGCTGGGATGAATCATTTCAAGAGCGAATGAAACCTTAGCTACACCAAGGCCATAGATCTTGCTGGTGATCTCATCGCGCTTTGCGATGTGCCGCTTCTTGGTCGTAAAGCGGAAATCGCTAGGCCGGTCCCAGTAGAGATTGGAAAAGTGCTGGATATACTTGGCGCGACTGTTATGCAACCCGGCCCTAGACTCCTTAAGGTTCTCTAGAAGAACCTCTGGCTTACCAGCCCAGTTATTGTAGTTCTTGATTGCTTGGTACCCGTTGACGTTACCACGAAATGTGGTATGCACACTGCAAAACGCAAACAGATACCTCTGGAAAATTTCCATATCGTCCTGTGGACGAAGGGACTCCCAATAGTCCGTGTAGCGCTTGGCAATATCGGGGTTGATGGTTTTGAAAAAGTCGCGAGCCTTGCTGTAGTCGATCAAGTGAAGAAACCTTGAAAAAAGAGGTCTACGAAAAAAAGCGTCGGGGGTATAACTAGCGCAGCCGACGCCGCCGAGGGGGAGAACTACCTTTATATACGGGTATATACAGGTATATACGGGTATTAGAGACCAATAAACTTTCGTAATTTTCCTAAAAAAGACTTGACATCTGTACCGCAGTCTTCTTGTTTTAAGTATGGAGGAAACTTACTTATCTCAACAACTAGCCCACTGGGATGAAGATTTCTGTAAAACATTCCATAGGGAGCAGATACCAGTCGGGTATAGTCAAGATATGTTAATTCAGTTGCTTCGAAAAGCGTTAGGTTGCAATTACTAGCTAGATAGCGGCCTGGTGTTTCCGTCTCATTTACAGACTCGAACCATTTACAAAGGTACCAGGGATGCTCAGCGGTAGCAATTGCAGCAGCGATTTGAAGCGGGGTAAACTTATTCACCAGAAAACATCTTTCTGAAAATCTCGTCTCGCTTGGCTTTAGCAGCAGCTTCGGCTCTTGCAAGTTCTTTTAGTCCGCTATCTTGGAACTGTTTTCCTTTGATTGGAGCCTCGGCATAATAGTCGTCTATCGGCGACAGCCAACCGGCTTCGTACCACCAGCTGGCGATAACATTTGCCTTAGATTTAGATCTAACTGCATAGACGATTGCTCCGAAGCTATCGTCAATACTGATGACTTCGCCGATCTGACCGCAGTGGTCATCCATACCTAGCTCCCAAGCGATAACAGTATGAGTGGGTGGATAGGCGCAGATTTTTACATTGTCGCCAACTTTGTATTTCATGACTCACCACTAATCAGTTACTATGATATAGTTTCTATAGGAAAAGCTGGAGTTTTCAAGTCGAGGAGGTCCGCCGCTCCGAGTGAAACGGTAGTGCAGGCTATCTGTCCAGTTTACGGGAATGTATATCGACCACTCATTGCAAAGCATGATTGTTTTAATTATCACAGATTCATTTTTCTCTGTATAAAATTTCCAAGGAGCAGAAGGCAATCGAGCACCATAGTCTCTTCCAATAAGAGTTGCTACCCTGTCTCGTAGGGCTTCGGCATTACCCTCTTGCCATGCGAACCAAAGATCTACGCTGGCATCAAGTTTCATTTGCTGCCTTGTTTAGCATTTGCTTCGTAAGCAGATAGTCGAAGCATATAGGCTTCGTGCTGTTTCCGATAATACTCTTGCACGTCTAGCTGCGTCATCAGCTGCTTGCTGAGCACATCAAGAACATAAGCCAACGATATGTTTCTTGGAACTGCTTTTTGTTTTTCTGCTTTTGGATCACTGACTACGATATGAAAAGAAAAAATCTTACCAGAGTACAAGAACTCATTCTTGCGAGGCCATATGCGTGCGACGCCGGCCCGTGGAACGTGGACACTGTGTATATTTAGCCCGTGGATATTGTAAGATACAATCTTTCGTGTTAGGATGCTCAGATCTCTTTTGTGCAGAAAAGGAATTACTTCGGGAGCAGAAGCTGCCAGGATCGCTTCTGCTTCCGCGCAAGTATATGCGTAGTTAAGGGCGATATCGAGAAGCTTCATATTTATTAGATGCCGTCGCGATTCTTATAATTAAATGTTTCCGCAGTCTGATGGCAACCTGTTGTGCGCACAGACATCTTGGCAGACATCTTTAGATTTTCACCCAGATTAGATCCTTTGTTTTTCAAACGCGTGGCAGCATTAATATACTCTGTCAAGCGCGAATCGGTATTGATCTGAATTGATGCGCCGCCTTTGTGCGAGTAGATCATGTTGCCTGTGTACTGGGCCACATCCTGTTCCTCTTCAGCGCACTCCTCGCACACAGTTGCCCGCCCAGGCTTGCCGAGACGGGCACGCTTATCATACTCGCTTCCACAGCTTACACAGATGCTCATGTGTATTCCTTTCTTTTATGCTTCACTGAAACTAAGCTCCCGCCTGCGCGCTGGACTTATTCACCGGGCGGGCCGGTCGCCCGACAGGATCGCCCCCGCCCGGCTTTAGGCCCGCCTCGGCTAGCATTACTTGATAGCAGTAAAATCCCAGTTATATGCAAAATCTTTAACAAAGCCTATTTTAACTAATCTGGCTTCTAGCTCAGTCAGTCTATTCCCGGCAGTATCAGGCTTTAACCACAACGTAATTTTTGGGCGTTCCTCGTAAGAGGTGGCAGATAGACCAGAGTTTATCCTGACGACATCCTCTGCGCAAACAGGGAAAGAAATCTGAGACAAACCCTAGGATGCGCTAAGCCCACCTCGGTTGATCTTTAATATCGACACGAGCCCAACATGATCAAACCAGACACCTAGTGTTTGGACTTCTTCCGTGTCCATGAGAACCTGAAAATCTTCTCTGGATGGAATATTTAGATTTCTTACTTTCTTAAACCACAGGAGCAGATCATATGCATCTTTGCAGAACATTATCTCTAAAGAGGCAAGCTTCATTATCTATAGCTTACCTCTTCCGCAGCTATTCTCCGTAGTAGGCCAGCTGAGCCAGGCGCCTAATTCCTTTCAGGCACAGCAGAGGTAGTCCGAGAATAGGAAAGCCTACGATCCCAGCGACGCCTGCGATATAGGATTCGCTGTCTTTTTTGCGGGCTGTAAAGCTAGCCAGGTCGCTGCTAAAGCCAAGCGTAAGATAGTGAGTCCAGTAAATAAACGGAGACTCTTGGCCAGCGGCAGCTTCACGTCGCTCGCGATTAGCGCGCTGCCAGCTACGGATCAGGCCTGTTTCGCTGTCGCTCTTTGCAAGGGCAGAAACCGGATTGGATGGAATATTGTTCATACTTTCTCCTTGAGCTTTAAGTGTGAAATTCAAACGGCTCGAACTTAGCCTCAAGCGGTATGCACTCCCGATCACTGTCTTCATCATCGGGATCTAGCAACTCGCCCTCGCTGAATGACTGCTCTAAATTGCACAACACTTTGCCATTCAGCACAACAAACTGTCCCTCGAAGTCGCAGCCAGGTTCTTCGTAGCGCAGATCAAATTGAACGTCTGGAAAAAACTCTGAGATGGCCACAATGCCCGCAATAGGAGGTGCCCATGCAGACTTAAACGATGCTACTAAGCAATCACCCTCTTTGTCAAAACCTACCCCATCTTCCATGACATCCCACTTAGTGCCCCAGTTTTTATTTCGCCAATCATACCAGTCGCTAGCTCCATACTGTGCAATCAGGTGCTCATTTAAGCTACCGGCACTAGGAGCTATCGCAGGCTGATCAATCAGCTCGGGAGGGGTCGGTACAAACGCACTTAGCAGCCCAACCTTTACCGGAACTCGAGCAGGTTCGTCTGGATCGACAATAACCGCCCGCGATTCAAATTTTTCTTGGAAGTTTGCTAGTGCTGCGGGACTGCCAGATAGCAGGAGTAAGTTGTTGCACCAATTAGGCATATCCCTCTCCTTGTTCAGCCGAACACAGCACTGAGTAGGCCAATGGTCCCGGCAGCTACAACGCCTAGGAAGATCAGCCCGCCCAGAAACATGGCAATGCCCTCGAAGAAGAAGTTACCAAACTTAAGAGCATAACCAAATGCAGCGGGAACAACAAGTACGCCGAGAAGAATCAGAATAAAAGACATGTGCTTTCCTTTGTAGTATAAGCCGTTCAGGCCTCAGGGTGACATTCAATTACGAGTGGATGACCGGCAGAACGTGCTCTGATTATTGCTTTCTCAGTCTTGGTCTCTGCAATATCTCGAGTGTATGTGCCGACTACGCCGGCCCCTTTCTGGTGGACGGCTAGAGTGATAGAGGTAGCTTCTGTAGCCCCCTTTTTAAAAATGGTGGTTAGAATATCTACGACAAACTCCATCGGAGTAAAGTCGTCATTCATTATGATAACCTTAAACATGCGGGGCGGATCGTTGCCAATCTTTGATCGCGTGTCCTTTAGCGTATCATTATCACTCATGATGTAGCTCGTCTATTGGTTTTTGTGCAATCAAGAAAGATGATCTATCAGGATAGGCTTCCGGTATGCCTTCCAGGTGATCGCTTTCGATTACGACTTCCTTGCAAAAGGAATCTGCATCAGGACAGCGAGCAGGCACCAGATCTATATCTTTTAAGCGGAAACCACCGGCTATCAGTGCAGAACAAAAAGGTTGCGCATCAAAGCCGCGCCAGTAATGCTGCCTAAATACAGATCGAATATATACTGATCCACCTGGAACAAGAGCGCGATAGATACTGGCAAAAAGTGTTTCGCTTTCGCCAGCTAGGATGATTCCGCTACCCCATTCCCCTATGACATAATGCAGTAGTACTGCCTGTACCGAGGCGTCAGGAAAACCAATGCCTTTCCTGGCATCCCGGTAGAAGTGGGGGTCGGCAGGAAAGTGGTGGTTTAACCTGCCTTGTGAATCCCGGTATTCATGCGCAGTTGCTGGATGGTTGATTGTTAAAGCATCTGGGTATCTAAATAGGAACGGATTTCTTCCAGATCCTATATCAAGAAAGGGCGCGGGTTTCACGGCGTATCAGTAGCGATGTAGCCTACGACCGGACTCTGGGCCATAGTAGGCAGTGATGTAATTACTGCCACCACCTTCGTAGTCATTGTCACGGTTATACTCATCGTTGCCAACAATCGTGCCGCCTGTTCCGCGAACCCACTCGATGGCATTTAGCTTTTTGAATAGCTCCCGCGCAATCGGATGGGCGCGGGCGTGCTCCCGAGCGTGGTTGTTTTCTGAGACTGCCCAAGTTACCGAGCAAGCCTTGTCATCAAAATAGACCTGTGCGTCTTCGATATCAAGGGCACACCCAACGGACACTTTACGAGTGCTCAGATCGCCTTTGCGAGGCGCACGCAGCTTGACAGCGTTAGTAGGCGTCCTAGCGACAAGCATATCGAAAACTCTATAGTAGTCGGAGTCGCTCGCTTTTGAATGCACCAGTCGCCTGACGGCATCCTCTAGCTCTGCACTTTTAATCGGCTTGGCCTTAAGCTCTTTAAAGCAAGCCGTGGCGATGTTAAAAAGCCGCAGCTCATTATTATTCCAAGCCGTCAGCATCTCTTTGCGAAAACGTGGATAATCCTTGGAAGGCAGCTTGATGGTGCCGCGCTCCCACTCGTAACAGCTCATTGCTATGTCCTATATGCCTACAGGCATTTTAGAGATTTATTCTTCTACTTCAGGCTCAACTACTTGAAGCCCAAGCTCGGGAAGGGGCATGTTGTCTGCCTTCCGTTCTGGGAGCACCGCCTCTTCCGCGTTCTGAATCACTACCACTTCACCGGGAGAAATATCAAAAACTACGATTGGCATGGCTGCCTCCGTGGTGCGGTTGTGCCCGACTGGATCGGGGCGGCCCGGCCCGCTCTGGCATTCTACCTAATATATTACATAATATTTAGCATCAGATGCCTTCAGTACCTGCACTCGGGATGACGCAAGAATAGAGGGCGATAACCAACGAGCTTGCCATGAAGCGCTTCTGAGGTTGTCCTTCCAACATAGACCCAATGCCACGGTTCCTTGGGCGCGGTATTCACCCAGCCTAATTCTGGTCCGACGCGAGCAAGCCACCTATAGGTTTCTGATCGGGACCTCTTTCGGCGCTTCTTGCCGCAACGCACGGAGGTATTGGACAGATCAAGCGCAATTCCAGCCTGATGAGAGCTCAGTCCTAATGGAGCTGCCCATCGTCGCCGCTGTCGTAACATGCGCCTCTGCTCACTAGAGCTGCGATAGGCAGAATTGATTTCCCAGTGAATGCCGTCAGTTTCCGCCCGCGCTACTAATTCCTGGTAAGCATCTGCGGCATCTTGCCGCAGTATGTAGTCCTGGCCATCTGGACCTGTTCCTATTTTCTTTCCCCAGAATGGAGCCTTGTAACCATCGCTATAAGCATCTTCGACATAGCGCAGGTTGTAACCTAGGTCTGCGTAAAACGAAAAGACAAGGACAAGATGAAATATCATAACTAGCTCGTAGATGACGAGCCGCCATCTTTGTTAGGAGATAGAGCAGGATTCACAATGAACTGTGATCTTGTTATGTTCCCTAGCTCATCAAAATGAATGATTGCAGGCCCATCGGTGCGGTGGCACTTGCCATTCACGTAGTACTCAAGAGCGCGAACCGTTCCGTTAGGCCAGAACCACGCAGCAGCAGGCCCATGCGTATTCGTTATAAAACCAGTATTAGTTCGCCAGTGAGCAGACTGTATAGTGCCGCGCTCTTTGTAAACAACTAGATATGCGCCCTCTTTGGCAGAGTACAGCCTTCCCCAATCCGGGTTCCATACCGCATCAGGAGGCCCGCTTGCTAGGAATTCCAAGAATGCAAGTTTCATAAATTACTGTAAGCCTTACTACTAAAAGGCCTGGAGAAATACATGATAAAGAAACTTGCAGAAATCGCAAATGAACTGGATGCAGCTGGCGAGATGGCTGCGGCGGACAGGGTAGACGCCATAATCGACAACCTACGCCAAGCAGCTGCCGGCGACATGAAGCGTCACCCCGATTGGGTGGCGGCAGCCAGCCGGGCCTTACCAATGCTGGATTCAGCGATGGATTGTTTTACCGACAAGAATGTCACCCCTCCGGGCGATCTAGTATGGGCAATCGAAGATCTCCGCAAGATTGTGGAGTTCAATAAAAAGAACCCCGCTAAGTAGATTTTTTGATTGCAGCTTCTGCAAGCTGTACGGCATCGCAGTAGATGCCAAAGCCTCGAGAATCGGACTCGGCACTAAGTCGGTTCGACTCAAGCAGCGCACGACAAGCATCTAGAGCCGTATCGCGTTGCCTGCGCATTACGCAGAGGCCGCAAGGTCGATCTGCTGCACACTCATAGGTAAGCTCACCCGGACCAGCTACCGCGCAACCACCGATCTCAATCTGCCACATTAGGGCCTGGTAGGCCGCCTTCCAGTCTTTGTCTCTCACAAGATCAGTACCTACTCTTCCCAGTATACCTTCTCTCCCCTTCTATAAAGCCGTAGCTCAGGAGGAGGGCTGTCCAGATTGACAGTAAAGTGCTTATCATAAATAGTAAAATAGTTATTTGGTAGCAGCCCAAAGTTACCGGCTTCAAGTGCAATCAAGGAAAGGGGCTTGTGTTCCTGAGGGTACCTAGAGAAGCCATCGCTCCAATCTATGATAATCCCGGTATGACGAAATAGAAAATTTTCTTTTATTGTCTTTCCAGTTAACCCATCTAGGTACGGAAAATGAGTAGCAGTTATATCGCTGCCCATGCAACCCCATGGCTCAATTGCCGGCAAGGTATCGGGCACAGCTTTATCCCTCAAAACTGAAAGAGGTAGACCGCTCCAGTGAGCCCCGCTTTGCAACTGAACATGAGTAAGCATAAGCTGACCCGGTCTAGCAAATACTCCATGAAGAATTCCCTGGGTCAGTCCAGGTTGCATATCATGGCCGAGATGCTCGTTGTCTACCCATACGTAGAAATGATGTGGCAGAGCTATATGCATCGGGACTACCTCACAACAAATGCGTAGTTACCAGGAGGATACCCGGCTGGTGGGTGGGAGCGATGGTTCCATACTCCATCGCACCAATAATTCCATGACTCATGACCTTTGACTATTGAGATGCACAACCAATCGCTACTTATCTCTGGATTAGCAGTTATCCTCTCAGGTGGCTCAATCCCAATTTCTCGCGAAACTATTCGTACTACCTCGCGCCAATCGCGCGAGGCGGCAGCAGATTGCAAAGCCCAGTCATGGAGTTTCATTATTTGCCTGCATCATTACAGCAGGCTAGATCGTCAACTTCCTAGCTGAGCTTCTAGTTCAGCAGTGCGCTTGCGTAGGCGCTCAAGTTCATCTAGAGCATCTTTGTGCCGCTTAGCTTCCTCTGCCTGCTTGCGCTCTACGTCAGCCTTCTGCTGGCGCGCTAGCTTGTTTGTAAGCTGGCGCCGGAACAAAGGGCGACTAGGAAACGGAGGAGTTACGAAAACTTCATTATCATACAGCGTATTACCATTAAACACAAACGCAGTATAGTTGACATCGCCCCGGCATTGTACGCGAAAGATAACTTCAGGGAATGCCTTGGATAGTGCAAGGGTCACACTGTGGCCTCCCGACCACTTTGTTTCCGGGCTAAAGCGCCGCCAGCACCATGCAACGAAATTGCCGTCCTGCCTAAAATCAGTAAGCGCATTAGCTTCTGCCGCAATCTGCGCTTCAAGGGTTGGATTCGAATCGGCAATGTCAATGCAAAAAGAGTAATAACTTCCCATTATTTTTCCTCGGCTTTTGCAGCCTTTGTGTTATAACCTGACAGTAGGGCGAAGCCCTCGTGACGGGTCCATGTAACAGATGATGGCAGTCCGTATAGCGCCTCGGCTTCGCATCGCCCACAGCTAGCCGCGACTGCGGTACAGTCGCCAGAATGATGCGCGGATAGTTGCAGCTTGTGATGCGACACGAAGGCGCTAAATCCTCCCGGCCAAAGCGCATCCCAGCAATCGCCGTATTCATGCGTATCACTAAATAGTTTCTTCATAAGGCCGGCTACAATTCCCTCGTAGCGCACCTGAGCATCTCGCGCACTAGCGGAGCCAAGCCCACCCTTTAGATGCATATCAGCAGTAAGCAGCCGGTCATGAACAATGTATTCCAAGCACCAGCGATAATATGCAGCTCTATGAGCGTCCTCACTAATGTCCGCTGGCGGTGGGCATATGTCGTGGCTCATGTATCACCTTGGTTTTCGCACGGATTCTGCCATGGTAGCCATGGCTATCGCAATAATCCAAAAAGGAGCACTGAGGATAAAAGCAGCAAAGATAATAGCTATTTCCAAGTACTTTTCCTAGGTTAAGTGATTCTTGTATACACAATAGCCGCTTGAGAGCGAGCTTCTTGCAAAACCAGCGGCCTCTGCCGCAGCTATTGCCTCTAGAGCCCCTGCGCTCGCAGGCATATTAAAATTAAGATAAATGGCACCTAACAAACTAGGTGCATCCCACTCGGTATCGCCACCCATAGCAGAAATACCATCTTCTGAAACACCAAGCCTGTATATCATGAAGGCGCGCCGCGACACCCACTCTATCAGCAGGCTGTCCTCGCGAGCGAGTTGCAGCAGCATGTTAAATGGCACCCCGCATATTTCCTTAGGAACCGGCAAACCATAATCTGCAATTGATGCGCGGATATACTCATCGCTACCGGCCCACCAGACATTTGCTAATTTCATTTGCCTGCACAGCCGACGCAAAGCGATTTGATCCATCCAGAATTGACTTCGGCGTCCGCTCGCCCGCCACACTTTTCACAGACATGGCGGGAGACGCCCTCTGCCATGCGCACAAGACCGTCGATATATCTGTCGCCTCCTACATAGTAAAAGCACAGTACGCCGAACTTTTCTTTTACCTGGGTACACTGTACCTGATATATAGGCTCATGGGGCGTAAGAAAAGCAGCCTTGGCAATTACTTCATCTACGCGGTCGGCTACTTTAGGGCTGACCTTGAAAGTCGGCACGCCCCAATTAAAATGCTTTTCTAGCGGCCGTTTATTACCGGAGATGCCTGCTCGCAAGGCGCGATTATACCGCAGGTCTCGAGCACGGATGCTTCGCGAGCCACTGATATGATGTTGAATATTGGTACAGAGAACGTCAATGATGTTGTACCAGCCATCGCCGCAGCTGATGCCAATAAAGTCATTACCCCTGCGAAAGATGCGCGGGTGATCACGATATAGTTTTTCTTCCAGCCCAGGCGACATACTACTCTCCTATCTTCAACAGGAACGCATTGTTAATTACCTTGAAGGAAGCCCTGGCTAATCCGGTTCCCAAGTAGCTCGCGATAACAGCGGAGTTGCGCTCTCGCGTAGGTCGGATAACAATACCCTCTCGTGGATGCCCGCTATCATAGTTGCCCTCGGCAGCCGCTAAGGCTGTCTCAAGCGTAATATCAAGCTGCCTGACCCAAAGGATAGGTACTGTTGGAATTGAATAGCGGCTGCAAAATTCTTGGAAATCTTCGAAGTCAAGGTACGCTTGCCCAGAGATGTCAAACACCTGGAAAGCATAAAATGCCTTGCCACGAATACCCAGACGGTTCCCCTGGATGCTCTCGCCAACAAATTCTCCTTGGACGGCAAACCCGGCAGGCATATTTTCAAATATACCCAGCTGACGAGCCATGGTCCAGTGAGGAGATCCTTCAATGTCTTTTAGTGCATAATTACGGGTGCAGACAAATTGCGTCTCGCCCTCGGCGTCACGATGCTTTGCAAAGGTAAGGGACTGGCCATCTAGCTTGACAGCTGCATAGCACTCTACGCCACGCAACTCGTCTAGTACCTCGGGTACTGATTGCAAGCGAATCTCATCTGTTTTGTTAAACAGGTGAGTGGGAAAATTGCCGGCAATTTCGCGAGCCCCGCTGGTAGATGCAGGCTCCCACTTTGTTACGCCAAGCTGGGCAGTGACATCGCTGCCTTCCGCAATAGGGCAGGACTCAGGAAGAACTGATACCGGCAGGGCTAGGCCCTGCGAAAGTACCCCTCGCATACGCTTGCTGCGCAGCCTAAAATTATCAGGTCGCTTGCCATCTGGCCACAAGAAAGAAAAGATGCTCCTATCAGGCAGGACGGAATCAATCTCGAAGTAAACGCAACAGTCGCCTGCCTGGAACTCTCCCTTGCGAGATACGAGCTGCCATCCAAGAACCTGGATCTTTTCGACCCTGTCTGCGCCAGGGATCGGGGATACTGATATTACCTTCTGGATGCTTGCCAGCTTGCGCATGTCAGCCCTCCCCCTTGCCGTCCTCCGCGGCAGCGGCCTCAGCATCTTTTTCTTCAATATACTTGTGGAGAGAATCTGATACAAACCGCGAAAGGACATCAGGAGTGATTTCCGTCACTCCATAAAAAAACTTAATATGTTCAGCTGCTTCATCATCATAATTGATGTCAGCTTTTAGGGAGCCGTCCGGCATTTCTTTAAGAGAAAGGATCTCGATCTTCATATTTTTACCTTCATCCCGCCTCGCAATCCGAAACGGGCTCTGTCTGGAAGTATTTTGCGGGCGCATAGCACGCGGAGTGCTGTATCTTACTGCTTTTCTGCCCGCCTTCGCCACTAAGGGATCAGGCGGGACCGGGTTTAGGCCCGACCCGTGCTGATATAGGGGCGCAAACCGCTATCCTAGCCCCTGAGCCGACTGCGCTGCTTGGCGTGTATATTCGTACAGGATTACGTTGGCAGCTTGCGCGGCATTGATACAAAAGCCCACTCCGGGCATAGGAATGGCAATTATCTCGCTATTAAGTAGAATATCAGGGGGCACGCCAGTCTTTTCATTGCCAATAACAATACAGGTAGGCGTTTTCATATCAAAGGCATAGCTATGCAAGCTGGCTGCATCGGGATGCAGCTCTGCTGATAGCACCCGCATATCATGCGCGGCACAATGCTCTAATAGATCGTGAGGATTAGAAAACTTCCTGATAGTTAGGAAGTCGCTTGTTGATCCTGATAGTTCTCGGAGTACCGCTGGCGGCGGGCAATCACCGATTATATTAACGGCTCGCGCGCCAAAGCAAGCCGCCGCCCGAATTAGATAGCCTATGTTTTCTTCACAACGGAAATTGACAGTAGCTACTTCTAGTGGATAGCATATGGCATTGGAAACTTTGGCAGAATATCTTTGTTTGCGAGTTTCACTTCGCATTAGTTAAGCGCCTTTACTTATCATTGGTACGCAATGGCGAGCCATTGAGATAATAGAATTCGTTGATTATATTTCCTGCTTCATCATGAACCGTAACCGCCGGCCCATCTTCCCGGTGCAGTAATCCATTCTCTAGATAATCGCGATAGCGCAAGACACCGTTTTTAAACGTGAAAATGATTTGCCTGTATTTTGTGGCTGGTGGGTTTTCGTCAATGTAAATAACCACATCGCCGTTAACCTTGCAGCGCCAGCCAGGCGGGCAGTTTACTATATAGTCGGCATGATACATCTTCATCGCCATAGTAGTACCTTGTTTTTAATAGTACCATATGGCGGGCCTAGCTTGCTAGTTCACATAAGCGGCCTGATGAACAATAACGATCTCATCCTCAGGAACAGATACCTGAATAGAAATTTCATTTCGGGCAGACCCTGCGGGTGCATTATCAGCGCATGAAGCAATTAGCACAAATGCAATGGCAATAAAAATCTTGATCAAGATACAAACCCTTTCTGTAGAAAATGGAGAAATTACCACCACGAAGTATAGAACACAGCCTGCCCGTTGCTAAGTAGCTCACGAGCGGTTGCAATAAAACGCAAATCTTCCTGATCCTGATCATAGGTATCACGCATGGCCCCAAAGAAAAAGCCATCTGTTTTCGGCAGACAACTGCGCAGGATAACATCTTCTAGCGCCGCCAAATCTTCTTCAGTAAGCCTTACTGCTGCGCAGTTGAATTCTTCTTGTCCGCCTTTTGAAATATAAAGGCGCTCCATCCAGCCCTGAAGGCCAGGGTGCTTGCGCCAGTAGGCGAACTCCTTGGAGTTATCTACTACCAAGTCTTCGAAACCAATCTGCTTGTCACCAAGCAGTTCAGCGGGACAATGACGAGCGTACTGATCCAATCCCATGCTAGTCTCCAATCAATCTTTGATGTAGCCCTGCTCAAGAAGCTGGACAGCGGTACGACCGTACCAGCCCTGAAGGTTATACGCAGCTCCAGAGTCGTGGAGGTACTGCCAGGCAGCGATTACCTCTTCCTCGTTATCAACTTCCCGGTCGCCTTCGATAATTGAAACTGCCGAAAAAAGATCCATCTTAGATTCCACTGACACGCTATTCTCCTGGTCCTTCAAGATATTCGAATTGAATTTCTAGCTGTTCGCACTTGGCGCGCAGATCGCGCACATGCTGGATAATAGTTGCATCATCAGGGCAGACAGTGCTCCACTTGATACCTAGTGCATTAAGTACGCCTTCTGCAAGGTCTCCGGCCTGCTTGGCGCAGCCTTCGGCATAACTGCTTGCCGCATCCAGCCGCTTCTGACAGCGGAGTAGATCGTCTAAGATTTCCTTGTTGCAGGATTTCAGGCGTGCCACTTCGTCGCACAGGGCAAGCACATCGGCTGCCGCTCGTGACAGATCAACTGATGAGCCACGGTACATTTGACGAATACATTCTTCGTCTAGCTTCATATCTTCCTTCTTGGAGTGTCGCCGAGCTGCGCCCGCCCGGATCGGGGGCGACCGGGTTTAGGCCGGAGCCGGCCTAGTAAAAAGCCCCGCTGCGGGCGGGGCTTTAGGACTCAGTCTTCGCTTTCGGATTCTACTGCTGCCAGCCTATCTGACATATAGGCTTTAAGCCACTCTACTAGATCGGCAGTCTTGCCTGGATCGGCCTTGATTCCTTTTGCTATAATAGCCAGCTCATCAGCCTTGCGATGCAGAGCATCGGCTGGCCCGCGCTGTGGCGGTAGGTTTTCCAGCTTATCTAGCAGCTCGACAAAGTTATTTACTTTGTACTTCGCAGCATCAGCAGGATCATAATCAAGGCCTATGATGCGCGACCAAAGAGACATTATCTCGCGCTCATCTTCCTGTCGAGCCTCTAGTTGCGACAGTATCATCTCATCGGCGGACGCATCCAGTTTAGCAATCTCGCCTCGCAAAAGCTTAATCAGCTGATCATAGTTCTTGTAGTCTACTCCTGGCTTCCATGGGAAAGTAAGATTAATTGCAGTCCAAGTCCGGGGGTCTCCTACCTTGCCATTCTCAGGAATATCCTGTCCCTCTGAGCGAGGCGTTCGGTTTATGGCTTCAGCAATCTTTAGATACTTGTTAAGCAGCTTCTGTACCTGTAACATTTGCTGTGACTCTGCTTTGCGCTTAGCAGCTGATCCAGGTTGTTCATTACTAATCGTAGCTCCCTGAGTCATTTTTATGTCATCGCCGCCAGCGTCAGTCATAGCTAGGACGATCTTGTCTAGCCTGTCCGCCAGGCCGGTATGGCCGCGGGTATCCAGCTCATTAGCAATCTTTATCAAGCTCTTAGCAACACTCCTCATGGCGCCTCCCATAGCTTTAAAGTTATCAAATAGTAATAGGCCGGCCATATTATATTGCCGGCCGGCAATCAATCGGCGCTACTTAGCGGGGATTGCAAACATAGGGACGCAAATGCCGGGCTGCCTCGCAGGCAGCGATATGCTGGATTAGCTGCCCCTCAAACTGCTCAATTAGTCGAATATGCTCCTCAGGCAGCCGACCCATGTCAAGCGAGCTTACCACTAGCTGGCCGTGAGAGGGCGAGTACCATGTGGTTGCGGGTCGTACATCGCCTGGCCCAAAATCAAGAACCCAGCCAAAGTCAGGAACGCTAGGCTGCAAAGTAAGGGTGATGCTCATGCTTGTCCTCGTAAGTTTCTGCTCCTATTTACAGAGGAGTCACCGTGGCGGAGCATAGGCCCGGACAACAATCTTTTTACCGGGCAGCGCTGCTAGGATGCTCCGCATAGCAGAGGCTCCCACAGGATTATGAGAATGGATAAGTATATTGTCTGGGCAGTGATCAGGATTATTAACCAGCCAGCGGGCGGCATCCTTACCCGTTAATTCCCGCACTGTACCGTCCTCCCGGACAGTGTCAGGGTCGTGCTCAAAGCCCAGATCATGATCGAGGCAAACCATGTCATAAGCACCTGATCGGGCCAGCCCTACGAATTCGCTATAGGTGTATGCATGGGCAAGATCGTTGCCTGCCAGAATCTTCTGAAATCCGGCGTGACGTTCTGCATCATCATCAAGAATCAGTGTCTTCATTTTTGTCCGTTTGCAGTAATCGAATTTCTTTTAGCAAAGCACCAGTCATACTGGGATCAGACGACCCTGGCATGACGCCTCGAGTAAGAAGATCAATTGTAGCATCGTCAACCGGAATAGATCCTGGGCTGAATAAGTAATTGCCGCCTAGTGAAGAAACCCAGCTACAAATGTCTAGGCTGTCAGGATCAAGGGCTAGCCTGAGCTTTCCGCTGCCAGGTATATTAAAAGATACCACTATGCGACTGCCGTTGCGGTAAGCACTGAATCCAGCACCAGCAGGAATAGGATAGCGAAGTAATATCTCCGCATTTTCTAACTTCATAGCGTAGCTGTTCCTCTGTTACTGTTTGTTGCCAAAAGTATAGTCGTTCTCAGGATCGTCAGGCACATCTATCTGCTCTGAATCGCCTAGCACGCTGATGGCATAAATGCTGACAGGCTCCCGATTTTTTCGGAACCTGTAGTTGTGCTGCGCCAGCACTATCCCGAGAATAGCCATATCTTGAGGATAGGGCAGTCGCAGGACGCACGTTCCCCATCGGTCACGGAATTCATAGGCCTTGATAAGCTTCATGGTATTCCTTACCACGGAACGTTTAGCCCGCTAAACCAGCCGGGCAAATCCCACCACGCTTCCCAAAAGGGGCCTCCGCCCATTATAATCTCGCGCTCTACCAGGCGATGCCAGTCAGAGAAAGGTGCAGCGGGGGTGCAGAAGTAATAATTACTTTTCCCGGTCGAAGGCGCCACAAGAGCAGTCATGCCAATCCTTCCACCAGCCGCAATCAGAAGCGTGCTCCGCCTCAGGCTCGGAATCCCCTAGGCTGCAAGGAGCACCAGCGTCATCGGTACCACAGGCAACGCAATAACCATCTCTAGTCCAGCCGGCATGATTGTTCATAGGCGCCCTACCATGAAGTAATTGTTGCAGTATTATTTGGACTTACAGTTGAGCTAATATATGAATTGCAGTCAGGCAGCGCCATCATGTAGCACATACCATTGACAAATATCCTAATGGCAGCTGGCGCCAGCCGACCGTGCAGTACGTTGTCGGCTACTACCAGGGACGCTGGCGGTGCTAGACCGAACTCACGCGCAGCTATGGCCGCCGCTGCATACCAGTGGCGACAAGCGATTGCTTCTGCCATTTCCCACTTCAACAGCTTCATATAACTTTATCGCGCTTCTATCTCGGGCACGCCGGATTCTAGGACAATCTTTGCCAGGGCAAGCCGGGCCATCTCGGCGGACCAAGGCTCGACGATATCACCGCCTTGTTCGGCGATTAGCTTTAGCACTCGCACGGCTTCGGCTAGTGCGGCTTCCTGTTCGTTTTCCATCGGCTACCTCATCAAGAATATTTACAATCTGGCTTATCATTGCGCCCTGACTACCCTTGGCAAGAGGATAGCTGCCGAGCAGGGCGCCGTCACTATAAACGGCAAGCATGTTCGTGTATGTGCCGGCGGGATAATCTAGCCTAGCGGAAAATACTTTGGCAAAAAGAGATCGGTAAGAAACCAACATTTGGTTACGACCGTTGTCGTCCTCCCACTCACCCAGACACAGCTCGCCATAAGGAAGGGACGGCTTTGCCGCCTCTGTATCTTCAAGCTGCGCGATTGCCTGCGCAAATAGGGCCAGAGCCCTGTTTACCGGCAGAAGCCGCGGGCACACTTTGTTTAGCCTTGCCCTGTGAAACCGCCTGCGAGCCAGCCTGCTCATCCTACAGCTACCGCTCCACCATCTAGACGCAAGATGGCCATAGATAGTCACGTCGTTCGTGCGGTGCCAGGATGCTCGAGCTAGCGAGGTATCTTTGCCGGCCGAGATTCGCAGGTACCCATTCGAATCCTCGGCGATATAAATGTTGTTTGTTTTTGGCATCTGCCCTATCCTTTGTGGCAAGCTGCTGCCGATTACCTAGAAAAAGAAGCGCCGCAACCACAGGTGCGCCGGACCTCGTCCGACCTGAACTTGAAGCCGCTTTCAAGCAGGGTTCGCAGGTAGTCTAGGGTTGTCCCCTTTAGATAGGGCTCGCTAAAGCAGTCGATTACAAAATGCAGCCCGCCTACAAGATAAACCGAATCTTCTTCCGGGTCAACGGCATCTTGCTTGATGAACTCAAGATTGTACATAAAGCCAGAACAGCCTCCGCCTTTTACGCCAATCCTAATCCCGAACACATCGGGATCGGGGTCGTCTGAGTAGGCTGCCCGGAATTGTAGCAGGGCTTCTCCAGTGATTGTCACTGGGCAAAGCTCGGCACTCTTGATGTCTTGTGCTGTCATGTGATCACCTCATTGGCGCGCCCGGCTCGATTTGAACGAGCATGGGTCCAGTTATCCTTTCAACGACTTAGAAGGTCGAGGGAATACGGGCGCACAAATAATTACCAGGGGCTAGGTAAAAAGCCTTTGGACTACATAAGGATCCGTCACGCCCTCATCATCCCCTGAAGCCTCTAGCATACGGTATGCCAGCTCTATTGAGCTTTTTGTAATCTTGGCAAGATTTGGAGAGAAGTAGGTGCCGGTGACGACTTGTCCACCTATACTTATCTGCTCACCGAACTGGTATATACAAAAGCCAGGCTTAACAACCCAAGCATACATCGTGCTATCATCATAGATTCCGGTGAAAGCATCCGTGTATTCGCCAACTACTTCCTGTAGATGTTCGCGAATTTCCCACTCTCTAATCTTCATTGCTTCATCGCAAACACTACCCGTAGTGCCGGGTGAATGGTGTCTATAAAAGTATTGGAATAAAAACCTTCGCCGTCGCTCCAACTGTAGTACTCTTTGGATCGGTACATAACGATCTCATTGCCAGCATAAGGATCGTCTACTACGACTTCAGCAGATGCTGTGTCAAAGTCAATCCCGAACTGCGCCTTAAACAACCTGTATATCTCGTCCACGTCGCGGCGCTGGAATGCATCTAGCATCTGGTAGTGATCCAGCTTCATGCTATACCCTTAGAGTAATGGCGCAAGATGTGCGACGATTAAACTTGGCAAAAGATTTGCCGAAGCCGCTTTCGGCGGTCCATTTATAGTATCCTGGCCCATCCCAAAGGTGGACCGCATCTCCATGAAGATGAGTAGGATGAACTTCTACTGACAAGTCTACAATGCTCAGGCCGAAGTGCTCTTGAAAGATCTGCACGGCTTTGTCGGTGTCGGCCTGCTGGAAAGCCTCTAGCATTAGATAGTGATTTAGCTTCACGCCTCACCCGCCCCTCTGGATAGGCGCGGCCCGGCTTTAGACCGGAGCCCGCGCTCTAATTGCCATGGCCCACCACACAGTGATGCTAGGTTTTGTGTAAGGCGTTATTATTTCAAAGCAAGAAAAGCCATTACGCGAATCCCACACATATGACTTATACCCTGCGTCAACCCTAAGCTGGTCAATATAAGGATATGAATCCCTTACTTCTGCCTCGACATTAGGGAGCTTTATGTTAAAGTGTTGCTCGACGCCAGCCTTAATAGCAGGCAGATCCCGCTCAGCAAAGGCAAGGCGCATCGCATAGTTGTCTAGCTTCATGACTGCGCAACACTCAATCCCAGAACCGATCAAGGGTTTCAATGATGCCAATGAAGTCTGAGATAGGAGAGCCGGAGCGAAAGCAGCCGACCTGGTCGGGATGATTACCCCATCGGCAATGGCCGCGGTCAATGTCGTCCTTCATCTGTACCAGTTGCTTGACAGCCGCTTCCGTAATATAGTTGTGATTAATGTATTGCTGATAGCTATATGTGCCATCGTCTTCGTGCGCAATATTGTCGCAACCGACAACACTTACCTGCTTGCAAAGACCGAGGTCATAGGGGCTGCTCTTGCGCCACTTGATAGTGGAGAACGTGCCGCCCGCCGGTTCGAGATCGTAGGCAGTGCTCTCTGGATCGGCATAGTGAGCTTCGTAAGCAGGGATATCAGGAACCGCTACTGCCTTGTAGTACTTGCCAAGTGTGCCGAAGAAAGGGATATCATCCTGCGAGCAGGAGAAGTTTACATAAATCTTAAAGCAGTCGCCAGCAGCAACCGGCGGGCTGTAGTCAATCTTGTTAATTTTCATGCTGATAATCCCGCTTTCTTATAACGGTTAGTTGCGGCACTACGTCGCCTAGCCCGGCTGAATAACGATAGGAATAGAAGCCAGTGTCCTGGCTCCATGTATAGCGCTTGTCGCAAATACGCAGAGAAACATAGCTGTCATCCACTACGCTGTCTAGGAGTGCGACCTCTGCTTTTGCCTGAAGGGAGCAGCCGTGATGCCTAGCGATGGCAGCAGCCAGACCATCCCAGTCGCCGCGCTCGATCATAAATATAAGCTCGTAATCTATGAGCTTCAAATCAAATTCCTTTGCAGTAGACAATAGCCATCGGAGTAGGGTAGTTTACTGGGTACCGCTCGGAGATCACCTGCCCTCGCCTCCAGTAGTAGATATTGTATTGCCAGCGGATCTGCACCTCTTCCATATCCCAGGCAGGCATTACTGACGTAGATATGCCATGAATGCTAATGGCTTCCTCAATACCCTCGAGTGGGAATAAGGATGCTAGCAGCCGAACAGCTGCTCCCCAGTCCTTTTCCCCAAGGGCAAACTTAATCGCAATGCTAGCTAGCTTCATTGGCCGCCCTGAACATATCTGCGATTTCTTCGCAGGCCGATGCCTGCTTCCATGGCAAGCCGGAGCTGCGAACAATAACATTTACAGCCGCAGTTATACTATCGTCGCTAATCTTAGTTAGACATGGCTCGAAGTATCCAGACACGCTGCCGTGCACAGAGACTGCTACAGCATTGCCACGCTGCAAAAAGGCAAATCCATCATTGTGGGGCCAGAGTAGCAGGGCATGATCCCTGGTGCGCCCTGCCCAGAAAACCTCGGGCTCTCTGCCAAGCAGCTCACTTATATGCCGCTCAATCTCCCATTGTCGCAGCTTCATAATGCCTCAACGATTGCAATCAAATACAGTCACAAGTAGCTTGTAACGCGGCACTATGCTGCCGGAATAAAGACCAATTATTTTATCCCAGCCATACACCATGCATTCGGTTTCAATTACTACTTCGGGATGATGATCGCGATCCAGCATAACCTCAAGGTCGTACCCATCAGGAAGGACAAGTCCATAATGATCCGCAAGGGCAGTCACGGCTAGCTCGTAGTCTGCCGCCATGAACGCTTCTGAGATAGCAACAGACGCCAGCTTCATATCTCACCTGCCGGCCACAAAGAATGCCGGATCAAACTTGCCGTGGTGATTACCCTCAAAGCGATCAAGGAAATGCTCAGTAATCTTGCTGGGGGCACCGATGAGTTCGACCATGTCCCTGTTTTTAAGGGTGCAGACCTCGCCCGCATCATCCACATAATGCACGCGAGAAACACCAGCGTTCTTAAGGCAATGCTGGCAAAGCAAGCATGGCTTGCCGTTCTTATTCTGCCGGGACTCTGCACCCCCGGCATTGTTGAAGCGATAGATAAAAATCTTGCTGCCGCTTGCCTTGGGTCCGAGCTTGCGGAGCAGGTCCATCTCAGCGTGCATCGAGCAACGGAATACTGATCTGTTCCGGGAGTAACGCAGCTTATTGACACCAAAGTCAACTGCTACGCCACCCTTTATTGCAAAGGCAACAATCTGATGCTGAAGCTCGTCGTCCCTAAACTGGGTAGCGATAGATTCAGCGAGGTACTACAAAATCAAGATAACGCATTTATCAGGCTCCTGTGGTTAGGGTTTGCTGCCGGAAAACTTCTAGAACTGGACGATCACGCAGTTGAGCGCGAGGGTTAGTCTTTCCATCAGAGTAGTACCTCTGAGCGGATAGTGATGCTATAAAGCCCGTATCGCTGTGCCACTCAAACCTATAACCGTAGATCGGATATAGTAGCAGGGAGTCCGCTGCCCGCGCAAAGGGAATCTGGAGACTCGTCAGGCTGTAAACCTGAAGTTCATTCAGGCTTACCTCTACATTAAAGTGGCGAGCTATTATGCCCGCCGCAGTCATCCATTCCCCATCTTCAATAGCTACTAGCATCGCAGCGGTTTCTAGTTTCATAGCGATGCTAGTAGCTTACATCAAAGCGCCGTCACCGCCAGCTTTGTTGTAACGTGCCCGCGCTCCTTGATCGGAGGCAGGTTTGCCATCAGTACGCGGATGCTTTCCTCGCACTCGGCAATCTCTGGGTAATTTTCCAGGAGAGTTTCCCGAGCGCTCTTGTCCATTGAAATGGCATCGTGCATACAGCTAAGCAGAACGGCGGTAGCCCGCTCCCGCTGGATGCCCATGCGCTGAATGAAAAGTGCCATGACCGCAAGATGGGGCAGGCGAGCAGTAGGAGCCTTCTCGGTATCCTCACCCACCTTAACCTTGCCCTGAACCCGGACAGTAAAGTCTACTGCGTGTTCACCGGGCTGCACCTCGTCACGGGCACCGCCAGACTTAATAGATCCAAGAGCAACAATCTCAATCGGGGAAAGTTCGCTAATGCTTTGAGCCATATTTACTCCGTGTGTGGTTTGTGCGCTGTGCCGCCGGTCGGGATCGGGCCGCGCCGGCTTTAGGCCCGGCCCGTACTGTCAGGTCATCTGGCGGATGTCGCGGTCATCTACCTGCTCCCATGCCACATTGCGTGGGTTCAGGTGGCGATTGAAATAGTCGAGAGCCGACTCGTAGGTGATCCGGTCGATATTCTTGAGGAAGGACACCTTCTCGTTCGAAGAGTTAAGGTGCTTGCGGAATCCCGAAGATGCCAGGTTCTGCTCGGCAATGCGGATTGCAATGCGGCGATTTGCCATCATCATGTCAAACCGCTCGCGGGTAAAATGCTTCTCCGGGTTAGAGAGCACATCCAGCGTAAGGCCCTTGATGCGATCCACGTTGCTGTCTTTGGTGGATGTCGATACAACCATGATGTGGTCGTCGTTCATCTTGTAGGCGCTAGCCGAAACCCAGTAACAAAGACTGGCCTTCTCCCGTAGCTCCTGATACAGCGGACTCTTTAGACCATAACCAAGAGTAGCCTGGATAATCTGAAGATGATAAACCCCATCAAGCGGCAGGATGGGTGAGGCGCTCAGGACATTAATGCTGCTAGGTACAACAGGCGCATCGTGGTTGACGTGACGGAAGCCAGTATAGGTAGCGGCGCTCGTATCAGCAAACTCGGCCTGCACATCGAAGTCATCACGGTCAATGACAATAATCTTTGAAGGCTTTGCGAATGCGCGAGCGTGCAGCTCACAAATCTGCTCAAATGTTACAGACTCAATAGCAGCCCGGACGCCGATAGGACCCACATAGCCGAAGCGGACGCTGGAATAGTTGGCGAAGCTAGAGAAGCCGCTCTCGCTATAGGCGTCATCATACTCCTGGAGTACGATATTCTTTTCCTTGTTAAAGTGTTCGAGGGTCGGTCGATAGCTGAGGATGCGCTCTACAAACAGATCGCGGAACTTGGCCAGCTCACTGCTAAGCCCTGACAGGAAGAACACTACCTCGTCACCGCCGGTATAGGCATTGTAGGTTAGGCAATGCTCATCTAGCTTTTCTTCAACGTCATCCAGTGAGCAGCAAATCATGTGCTCGAGCAGGTGCGACATGCCTTTGAGATGCGGATCTTCGTTCTTGACCGGCGACTCGAAAGCAATATAGATCGCGCCCAGCTCGTTGTTGGACTTCTCGAAAATCTTCATTTAGTTCCTTTTATCAGGGGTTATAGGACAGGCGGGCGAAGCATCCACAGTGCCACACTCTTGCTTTATCTCGTACTGGTGCCAGCAGCGCGGCAACATTTATGTGCGCGCCGCATGTTATTGAAAACTGGTTAGGCTCACCTTCGTTGCCATATGCCGCAAGTCGCTCGGCGCTACGACCTGATACGTATTCGGCCAGGATTATGTAATTGCGTTGCCACACGATCTCTTCTATATCGCTGGAGGCTAGCTGGCCGGCAATGGCGTACCAGGCAGGCGGGAATGGTAGATCAATGGCAGTGTGCCATTCTGCCGGTGCGAGGACGGTAAAGATCTGGTCAGCTAGCTTCATCTATTACCCATCTTCGCGAAAATAGCCCGCCCTCGCCAGAGCAGATATAACATCCTCGACTTCGTCATCAGGAAACTTTAAAAATATTCCTGGAGACATTATGTATAGCTCGTGAGTGTATTGCAGGCCTAGACTATACTGGCCGTAGACTTTATCCTTGGTATGCAGCTTCTTTGCGTAAAATAAGCTAGCAGTAGTCTCCAACCCGTCACCAGTAACAATATAGGCGTGCTCGGTCCACGGTGAAACCCATGAGAGGCTCTTTAGCTTGTAGAAAACTATGCTGTCTAGCTTCATGCAACTACTCGCTATCTGCTCTGGCGAACAAGCTCCTAACTAAAAAAGCAGCCCCGCTGCTGGTACAGCGGGGCTGCCGGGCGTCAGCTTGGTGCCGACGTAATCAGGTTGTAGTCTGCATCGAGCAGCACGTCGGTTGTGCGCTCGAAGTCTACAGCCTTCTCTGGAGGAACAAGGCCGCGCAGCGAATGTACCTCGGTAAAGATACGAACGGGAGCGCCGCGATAAATCAGGGTTTCCCCGGCGCCCATTTGTACGTGGTTAGAAGGACGGGCAGTCAGATCGCCACGAGCAAGCATTTCACGAATAATACCATAGAGAGTCATCTTATCAGTCCTTCCACTTCACATTGACAACATCGCCGAACGGAGCCTTGAAACCATCGTTGTTGACCACGACCCACAGGGTGGTGATCGGACATACGGGTTCGCGGAACAAATAGCCGTCCGTAAAGCACACAACACCACGATAACCATCGGCAACAGCGAGATCAAAGCCGGGCTGCATGTCAGTGCCGCCACGACCGGGGAAAGCAAGTTGCGCCGAGGGGCGGAACTTCTTGATCTTGCCATGCACGTCGGCATCGCAAAACACAACGTCAATCTGCATGATGCGAGTCATGAGATTGAGCTGGCCGCCGACATGAGCGAGATACGAATCGCTCATCGAACCCGAGGTGTCAACAATCGCAAGAATCTTATTCTTGACGGTTGTCTTCTCACCCTGGAACGGGAAGCCGAACCGCTTGCTGAAGCGCTTCCAAGTAAGGCGGCGCTTAGGATCAGCGATGCGAGCCATCCACATGCGGGCCTTGGCGCGCCAGTCGATGTCATGCGATTCCACTGAAAGAATTTCTTCAATCATGGAATCGGCCATGCTACCGGCCTTGAGCGTGCGGCCACGGTCAGCGTTGCGACCCATCAGGTAGCGGCGAGCCATTTCCTTGACGACTCGCGTGCCCGTTGTGTCATCTTCTTCGGACCAACCACTGTGGTCGTCCATGCCGTCACCGAACTGATCAGCAACCTCCTGCTCGGAGAACTTTTGCTTCATAAGAGCATAGTACTCTTCCGAAGAAAGGCCGGCAGGGAAGTTGAAGCGCGGATCGGTGTGCGAGATACAGCCTTCCGGCAGATCCCAGTTGCCATGCTGTGGATCGGTGATCAGCTGATTGATCGCCATGTCCTTAGCAATGTTTTCTGTGCGGCGGCGATCTGGCTCCATAGTCAGTCGCGTCGTACAGTGCGAAAGCGCAACGTGCAGATACTCGTGCACGATAACGCCAATCTTCTCCCGGACAGAGAAGGAGTTCATCATCTTGGGGTTCATAAGCAGCGTGGGCTTGCCATGCTTTACGAAAACACCCGCTGCGAACTTCATCTCCTCGTCTTCGATAATCGTAGACTGGTGGAAGAAGTAAGCGATGAATGGCTCCTGATCGGTCATCTCCACGATTTCGCCCGTGGAGAGGGACTTAAGATTCAAGAGAGAGGTCATACATATCCTTGGGCTTGGGTTTCAAAACGCCTGGTCCAACCAGGAACGGCGCCAAGAGCTGAGTCTTGGCGCCGATTGTATCAGACACTCTTCTTCTTGCGACCACGCTTTGGCGCATCGTCGCTGTCAGCCGAGTCGGCTGGCGCCTCGGTAGAGGCAGCGGCGGTGGTACCATCGGCGGCGGGCTTAGCGTAGATCTTAGCCTTCGCATCAAGCAGCGCCCGGACAGCAGCCTTCAGATCAGGGCTCTTGTTGATGATGTCACCGTGACGATCATCAAGTGCCTCGAAGAAGGCCGAGAAGGGCTCGTGACCCATGCGGCTGTAGAACAGGGCGGCGTTGATGCGCTGCTCGTCCTTGATGTCATCGCGGTTCATCACCTCCATGACATCGCGCAGAGCCTGGATAACCTGGGTAAGCTGGAAACCCTTGGGGCTCTTGAGCTTGCCGTTGAAGATATCCATGATGTCCAGCGGCTTGAAGTTATCACGAACCCAGCTGGAGAACGTGTTGGCTGCAACCTCGCCAACAAACGGCGCTGAGTAAACCATCAGGCGGTTGTCGCGGCCAGCAACCTCCGACAGCGAATCACGAGTATCCTCGCGGTTCATCAGGGTACGACCGAGGAAGGTCCAGCTACGGCGGCTGGTGACAGCCTCGTTCGGAACACCACGCTTACCCTCGGGAATATCCAGAAGGTTCTTGTGCTGCGTGATGAACTGCACAACGGCGGGGTGAACGCCATTGGCAGGGTCGCTGGCCCAGCTAACCCACTCGGAAGAAGTGGGAGTGAACTCGACAATCGCAAAACGATTGCAGAGAGCCTGGTCGAGCGTAGCAGTCTGGTACTTCAGACCGTTACCGGCAGCGAACACAATCGTGCTATCCGGCAGAGTACGACCGCCAGCACGACGGTCAAGGGTCAGCTGCATGGCGAGAGGCTGCATGTCCTCACGAGCACGGTCAATCTCGTCGAGGAAGAGAACAGCGTTCTCGAGATCGTACCACCAGGTCGGAGCAGCGTAGCGGGTAACGACGGTGCCGTCGGCGAGCTTATCGACGAAAGGCATACCGACAAGATCAGCGGGCTCAAGCTCCGACAGGCGGAGGTCAACGACCCGCATGCCGCGCTTCTGAGCAATCATTCGCACCACGCTGGACTTACCGAGGCCAGCGTCACCAGTGAGCAGGCGAGCCTGCGTGGTGGGGAGGAGCGAATCGAAATCAATGAGCTGCGAGATGTCCATCTGACTATCCTTGTTTAGGGGTTAACGTGCGTCCTCTTGGACGGTCGGGTTTGGGAGGACTCTGTGCTACCGACACAACACAGAGCTGTTGAAAAGAACTGGGTACGACCCAGACTCCAAGAGCCAGCCACGCTGGTCTTTCCATACTGCCGTTCGAGCGGTCGGCTCGGCGGCTCGACCTTCAGGATCGGGCGGGGCCGGCTTTAGGCCCGACCCGCCCTGCCTATTGCCTAGCGAATTTCTTTATGCAAATTCTTTCTGATGGGTTGACGGGGTAAAAGTCGTAATCCGAAAGATCGTACTCACCATAGCCACTTAGATCATTCCAGTACCAGCAGCAGGTCCCTATCCACACTTGAATCTCAATCTGAACAAGCGCAACATTGCTTATTATACTGAAAGTAAAAATTGGAAACGCTGCAACATTGTGACTGGCAATCTCACCCGTAGAGTTGCGACGTATCAGATCGGCAGCAGCCGCGTAGTTGCTTGCAGCACAGGCCTCGGCTATTTCATAGTGTGACAGCTTCATGTCGCCTGGTCCTCGAGGCTAGACCTTTTTGATGTTGCGCTTCTGTAGGAACTCCTCTTCCTTCTTTGTGACATATCGGTGCTTGTTTCGCATCTCAAGCTCCCATGCTATCTGCATCACTACTTCCTTGAGATCATCAATCTGTTTTTCAAGCTTTCGGATGGTTGCCTGGGTGGCATCACTACTATGTGACGTTGTCATATGCTCCTCAATAGACATGGCTTTAGCAAAATGGCTGCATATCATTTGCCGATGCTATCGCAGTAGATTCTAATAGCTGGTGGCAGGATAGGCCTTCTAAGTACTACGCATCCCAAGTAACTCTCTGTAGATGACCAGACAGCATACTGCCCATTCCAGCAAATAGAAATAGATTCTTCTTCGCCGGACACGTCAGATACAGAATAGTCTTTGCCGATTATCAGTTTGTCTGGGTCATCAATGGGCAGACTGTAATGTTGAGCCAGATTAGCTATCGCAGCAGGCCAGTCTCTGTTGCGAAAAGCTTGCCTCATTAGATAGTCATCCAGCTTCATCGAATAGAGCCAGGGCTTCTGCCAGCTGGGCATGGGCCCGCTGATGTGATCGAGCCAGCAGCCTTAGTCCTGCGTTCGGCCACGGAAATGCAGGGTCATCTAGATAGCTAGGAAGAATGCCCAGGTCATAGAGGGTACTCCGCGCTGCTTTCAGCAGCGCAGCTACACGCGCGCTCTCTGCCTCCCACGCTCGCCGCGTAACGCAGCCGTGGCACTCGGGAGCAGCCCAATCATAATCGGCATCGCATGTTTCGCAGAACTTTGTAGACATGTAAGACATACACTTACCTCAGTTGAGGGTGGCCGTCACTGTGCAATCCACAATAGGGGATTGCATGGATGTCAGTTCGATCTCGGCCTGCTCGCGGAAAGAATCTACCATGGCATCACGAATAGCCCGGACCTCCTCAGGAGAAAGGCCATCATCAAGGCGGAAGTCAAGTACGACCGTTACATTCTTGCTCATTTGGAGATCTTCTTTCTTTTGCGGCCATACCGCATAGTTATAGTACCAGGATTACTGATCTTGAAAAAATCACCAACGTAGATAAAGCTATAAGCTGGAGACCAGGCAATGCACCCGCCACCTATTAACGCGATCACGATTTCGGGATCATGCTTGTAATCGTGGGTGCCGTCAATATAGCGAAACTGACTAAGGTCTAGTTCTGTTCCGGTTTGACGTGCTACTATGGCAGCAGCAGCGAACGGATCGCCACTCCCAATTGCCATTAGGATCTCGGCCTCATCTAGCTTCACTATACCCACCATGCCCAATGGACGACCATGAAATCCTCAAGTGCTTCTTCGTCGCTGCCGTACTGGAAGTTCGGGCGGGCGAGGAGTGAGGATGCCACAGCGGCACGCTGCCGCGCAATGGCTTCGGCAACGGTCAGAGTAACCGTAACCGGCTCGCCATCTTCGCCCATCTCGTTGTACGTCAGCATATCGGACAGCGGCCTCATTGCTTACCTCTGTTGCTTGTTACCACTATGCGCTATAGCCTTTCTCAGCATGGCGTTTGACCCGTTGCGGCGGGCCGGTCGCCCCTCGGGATCGGGCGGGGCCGGCTTTAGGCCCGCCCCGGCCTGGTAGAAAAACACGGTACTCTGATATTAATCCAGCCGGCATTGAAGAGGTCAGCGACTGTAAGTAAGCGGGTCAAGAAGGAGATCGAATGAAAATCTCGGTAATCATGCAGTCTTACTTGGGCGAATACCCCGGAGCCCGCAGCAACCCCAAATATAAATTTGTACGGGCAGTCAACAGTTTCCTGCTCCAAAAGCATCCCGATAAAGAGCTTATCATAGTCTCTGACGGCTGCGAGGACACTAAGGCGCTGTATGAGAACTGCTTCTCATCTTTTTCTAATATCAAATTCGCTTATGTCGGGCGCGGCGATCTGCCGCGGACTTATGAAGTAAAGGATAACAAGAAGCACTTCCGCGGCATACCACGCGAGGTTGGCAGGACGCTCGCAGACGCTGACCTGATAACTTATATGGATGCCGATGACATCATGATGCCATCGCGACTATCGCATATAAATGCAGGCTGGCAAAACGCAGATGCGTCCAAGCTGTGGTCATATAGCACGATTGTTCTTGAGCCGAAGAACGAAGCATTCAGTGCCGTCTCAAACGATGAGATCGATCTGCGGTTGTTTGGGTTCCCAATCGATACGCCCGTGTCTATACACTCTCTATGTCCTCCCGGACATATGGCATCCGCGCCATGGCTAATAGTTCACAGGCCGCAGGTGAAAGCCAAGTGGCAGGATACGTTCGACGAGCTTGACGAGAGCGGAAAGAAGGTTTCTGGTAGTAGCGAAGACGTGCGATTCGTAGACGATCTTTACAAAGAATCCAGCGGCCATAAGTACGACTCGCCTACATACGTTCTCTGTCACCGTAAAGCTGCGGCATCGGGCCAAGGTTCTTGGGATATATAGAGGAAAGTTTTGAGGATCTCAGTAATAATGCAGTCTTATCTAGGCGAGTATCCAGGAGCTAGAAGTAATCCTGGTTATAAGTTCGTGCGGGCCGTCAACAGCTTCCTACTCCAAAGGCACCCAGATAAAGAGCTTGTCATAGTATCTGACGGCTGCGAAGACACCAAGGCGCTGTACGAAAACTGCTTCTCGGACTTTGAGAATATAAAGTTTGCCTATGTCGGACGTGGAAATATGCCACGGATGAGACAGGTAAGGGACGGCAAGAGGCACTTCCGCGGCCTGCCGCGACAGGTGGGCCGAACCCTGGCATCAGGAGATATAATCACCTACATGGATGCCGACGACCTAATGCTGCCTAATAGATTATCTCAACTCAATAGCGCGTGGCTACAAGCAGGCCCCGACAAAATATGGGCATACAATACAATGGTTGTCCAACCAAAGACACCTAGCTTTATACTAGCTACAGACTCCCCTATTGATCTGCGCCTATTTGGTTTTCCTATAAACGAGCCGGTGTACGCCGGCCATATGGCAAAGCCCGGATACATGATTGCATCTCCACCTGCCCTGTCTCATAGGCCAGGCGTCAAGAGCGAATGGAAAGATACTTACGAAGAGTCTGATGCAAATGGCAGGAAGATCGCTGGAGGCAGCGAAGACGCATCCTTTGTAGATGGACTTCGATCAGAAGCTCCCGGCTGCAAGCACGACTCGCCATCGTACGTTGTTTGCCATTACAAAGGCGATCCATCGTGCCCAGGCGGCTGGGACATTTAATCAAGGATGTAACTGAAAGCTATGACAAAAACAAACTCAAGAAAAGTTCGCATCGCCATAACCATAAACCTTACTGACCCGAACGCCTCCTTCTTTGGGAACGGTCTGCGCCAGAACGTAGTGACCCTACGCGACCTTTTTGAGAAGTGCGAGAACGTCTCGGACTCCTACATAGTAAACTTCTCTAATACGGTGTTCCCCCCAGATTATAATGGTCCATGGAAGCCATACCTCCAGCATCTAATCTCTTTTGAAGATGCGCTAAAGAAATGCGACCTGTTGGTACTGGCTACTGCCAAACCTAACCCTGCCCAGGATGCCAAGATAAAGGCCGCGGGCATCAAGACGGTCAACCACATCATGGGGCCTGAGTTCGCCATCATGACTGAGCAGATCCTATTTAAGGATGAGAAGCGCGGCCTTTATAGCAGGGATCGGGGCAGCGTATCTGCCACATGGATCTCTCCCCATTTCTTTGAGCGAGATCGCTGCCTGTTCGAGACAGTGAACGACTGCCCTTCTTATGAAGCGCCCTATGTCTGGAGCCCGACATTTATCGAGGCAGACGCACAGCGACTGAAAGACGGCGATCCTGCCAAGTATCCCGGTAAATACATTCCGGGCCGCAGCGCCAAGCGCATCTCTGTATTCGAGCCAAATATAAACGTCATCAAGACGAGCCTCGTCTCGGTAATGGCTATTGAGCGTGCCTACCGTCAGTGGCCAGAAGCGATTGAAACATCAAGCATCTTCTGCACATCTGGCATCGCAACCAAGCAGGATACCATAGACTTTGTAGGCGGCCTTGATGTCTATCGAGCCAAGAAGATGTTTTTCAATAAGCGCTATCCAATTACCTGGGCGCTACAAACCCACACAGACATAGTGCTCAGCCACCAGAACCAGTGCGAACTTAATTACTTGTGGCTAGATGCCGCTTGGCTAGGCTACCCCGTAATTCACAACAGCCCAATGATGCAAGACCTTGGCTGGTACTACCGGGACAATGATATCGCTACCGCAGCCCGGCACATCAAAGACATTGTAGATTCTTTTGATGCTAAGCACGAGGAGTATCTTCATGCTTCTCGCGGATATGCGCGGCGCTTTATGATCGGCAATCATGCCAACGTACGCGGGTACGAGAAGCTCATCTCTCAGGTCATGGATTCCTGATCGGGCTGATGTAAAGGGAATGCTCAAGAAACGAGGTCAACATTGAAACTGATAGCCGTCTATAATGTGCCAGATCTTCCTAACCTGGAGTTCAACCATCGCAAGTATGCAGACCGCCATGGCTTGCAATTCGAACGAGTGGTTCTTGGAACTGACAGCCTCGCAGAGAGGTACTCCGCTTATCTAGAGGCACTACAGAAGAATCCGGGCGAAACAATCATGTTCGTTGACAATCACACATACTTCGCCAACTTTGACTTCCTGCCACAGCCCGAAGGGGACTGTCTGCTCCAGAAGCATGAAGACACCTACATCACTGGTCTTTTCATAGTAAAGAGTAATGAGGCCACAGCCCTGTGTTTCGAGCAGGCCCTTATGCTAGTCAACAAGCATGGCTATATGATGGGCGGGTGGCAAGAGATCAAGCGGAGCAAGATGGTATTCCCGAAAGGCTTCTCTAAAGAATATCCGCATAAACAGGACGGAGTATACCTGTGCGCAACCGTCTATGCTCACAATAACATATTAACAGTGGCCGATCAAAAGGCGGTGCTCGCGGTCACGTTTGCACACGCAAAGATGAAACCAGACGAGTGCGATTATTACGCAGAGGCTATGTGCAGCAGGCAAGGCGCATCTCCAGCTATTCCAGCCGAAGGCTTTGAGTGCTTCAACCCAGGCGGCAAGCACGCCTTTGTAACCATGTACACGCCCAATATCGCTGAGATGGGTATCCTGTCCGAAGAAAATCTAAAACTTTATTGCGCCAAGAACGACATTACCTACTACATCTACCGCGGTGTTCCAGCCGATCTAGCTGCTGCCGGCGTAGCAGACGCATGGGTCAAGCCCTGGTTAATCCTAAAGCATTTCGATCCGCACGTCACCGTATCATGGATCGATTCAGATATACTTATTGGCCCGGACTGGAAGTTAGACTTCACCCGCGAAGTAGCCTGTTTCAAAGACCCGCTGTTTACTTTCAATTCAGGCTTTATGATGTTTGCCACTACAGATAAAAATCGTGCGCTGCTGGATGACGTGATCGCTAGCATCCGCGCAATCAACGGCAAGCTGGAAGGGGTATATAACCATGGCGGCGATCAGCCCCGGTTTATTGATGCCGTGCTCAAGCACTACCCGGGATATGCTCCGCTAAGCGCGCGCCTCGGCAATACGCATCCGGGCTTTCCAAGCTCGATACCTCCGGCAGCAACAGACAAGATGCTGCACTTCATGGGGTATGCAAAGCCGATACGGACAGCGCTTATGGCAGGTTACTCCAGTGTGATGAACCGCAAGTATAAGTGCTAAAAAAGAACCCGCAGCTAACGACTGCGGGTTTCTGCTATTTTAGCAGGAGATAGCGCAGGACTACATTCGTCAGCATCTATGCCAATACTGGCAAGTGCCTTGATAAAATCCTGCGTTTCTGGCAAGTCACCTACGTTGAATACCGGACAGATGCCGGGCATAGTGGCGATAGTATCGCGGTTAGCTCGCCAATGGTAGCCATACCGCTGCCCGTCTAAGTGACTGGCAGGAATACAAATCGTGTGATGGTAGGCCCAGTTGCCTTCCGCGTCGCCCCACCCGATGAAAATACCAGAGCCATACTTCTTGCTGGAAGTCCTGGGCACGGATTCTAGTGCAGTCATAAGCTGCTCTAAGTGCGGCCACCTGCTGTCAGGAGGCAGCAACTTGTTTATCTCCAGTATATGAAACTGCATTGCCCAATCATTTAGCTTCATTTGATCTACTCTTTATAGCGGGCAGCCAGGGCACATCTGCCTCGTTAATTGCGCGATGCAGTTCGTCTATCAGATCAGGCGGAGTGGGATAATCAACCCAATCTTTTAGTCGGGCAAGTAGATGTATGAGTCGCACATACTCCGCATAGGAAACCGTACAGTTGCATTGGTCCAATGACCCGCAGGCACTGCATTGCAAATCCATATCAGACCTCGCCTTCTGCGGTTCCGTGTTGCTCAAGTATCCAGGCCACTGCTTCTTCCTCTGAGTCAAATCGAAGGTTGATTGTGTCAGCCCTATTAGATACCAGCCATTTGCCAGTAGGATCTACACAGGAGCCGCAGCGACAACCCGGACTTGCCACATATTCCATTTCAACAGTAAAGCGATAGTCCAGCAGTTCCTCTACTGCTGTCTGCGCGGCAATGCGATCCGGGGCGTGGCCACTTGCTAAAACAGGCCCGCCCTCGATATTGAAAACTTCCCAGGAATAATCTCTAGTCACCTGCGCTCGAACCGTGCCTAGCCGGACGCCGTTCGTAAGCGACCACACGTCCCCTTGTTTGCGCCAGTCAGCATTATACAAACACGCCATAGCATCTCCGTTCAGATCTCAGTGGGTAAATACAGTAAGACGCGGCAAGGCGTGATAGCCAAGGCCATCCTCTATCTTTACCCCCGAACTCAATGTTGACCAACGCCAGCGAGTTTCGCCATTATCTACAATAACTTCCGGGATATTATTAACGTGTCTATAAACACGGATTTGCCAGTCAAACAGTTGAAGGTGCGGGTCGCCGTACACAAGCCTCGCAGCCTCTAGCCAATCCCGCTTCTCGTATGCCTCTCGAATCAAGTAGTTGATTAGCTTCATTCGTCGTCACTCGGAAGTGCGCCCAAAGCAATGGCACAGGTGCCGCAATAGCTAGTGCGGTTACAGCCAAACTTGCAGGAAGAAATAATATCCTTTAGGGCATCGCGCATAGTGGGCGCGGCTGCAATCAGTCGAGCATCCTCGCCCTCGCCTACATATCCACCCCAAACTTCCCCGCTGCTAACGCCCATGGTTGCAACGGTAATCTCGAAACCATCCGGTGTATCCTGAATGATCTTTATCCAAGGCGAGCCATCATCTGCGGCAATAACTTCTGCCCGCCAGGGACCAGGTGTATACTTTCCCATTATTTCTCCAAGGCCGCTTCAACAGCCGCAAGAATATCGTCCACCCTGTCGATTTGACCATCTGCCGAATCCCACCTGTTTAACATACGGCAGCATGCCGCAAGCAGCGCTGGGGCGGCTGCGATCAGGCGCGCATTAGCAGCGCCGGTATCCGTATGCGGATTGTTCACAGCGGCAATCTGGCCAGCAGCGGAGCTGATGACGCCGTCGCCATACAACTGCCACGGGCCAGGAGCATGGCCGGTCTCGTATTCCCACTCTGGCATATAACCAAAAAGAAAATCGCTCATCGCCTCGTCCTCTGACTGAGGAGCGAAGGTTGGATCTAGTGCGGAATCCTTGCGCACAATAGCAATTGCTTCTTCGCGAGTAACACGAACGCGCTCGAAGCCGCCGTCAGGAAGGGGGCGCCGATAAACCATGTGTCGCATACGGACTCCTACTTGTAGCGGTGGGGCATTGCATTCCACTTAGCAATTGCAAGGCGGCGGATCTCTGCATCCGTATCTTGCGGAGCATAATCCTCTACTGGAAAAGTTCCCATGAATGTTTTTACCCTGTACTTGCGAGTTACCTTTGGCGCAGGCACATCTACAATAGATGCAGAGCCGCCTCGCAATCCGCAATCGGGACAGGCGATGTGAAAACTGGATCTCAATCCGGGACCAAAGCTGTACTCATAGTCAGGCTGGACCTCGACGTATTGCACATTAGGATTACCACAGTAGTGGCAAGGTGCCGGTTTATCTGATGCCATGATCAAGGATCTCCACCCAGCGCTTGGTCAAAAGTTCTATATAATCCGATCCGCTCATATTGCCCCAGCGATAATAGCCTAGAGCCCAACCGTCATTCGCCTCTACTAGCAAGCCACCCGCATCAGTAACACCTACATCTAGGGCATAGCCGGCTGGGGCATCGCTGTATGCAGCAATCATGCGATGGACGAACTCCATTTCTAACTCGACTTCGTCGTCGCCGTCATCATATCGGGATGCCCCTACGACGCGCCCGTTGATAATATAGGTGCGAAACTCTGCCAAGAGCTGGATGGGCGGCGAGCACCACACTGGCTCGTTGAGATCTATTGTCTCGTTTGCATCGGGTGCTATGCCGCCAGTGAATGCTTTAGTTCGCAGGGGCTTACAAAAGAAGCCGGGTGGAACGGCGGAAAACGTACAGCGCTGCACCGGCCTACGCAGCGCCCAGCGCAATGATTCGGGATAGGTGTCGCTATCTGGCAAACGGATGCGGTTTAGATCAGCATACCTGCGGACAAACTCTACTGAGCCAACTGGCACGGTCGCACTAGGATCTGCTACCGGGACCAGTTCATCATAAGTGATAACCGTTCGCTGGTGATCTGTGGCCGCAAAAAGATTGCGCTCATCGCGGCAGGCCGGTCCTGACTGAATTAAATAATGCATATGCTCCTGCGCACCTACCAGCAGCTACCTCCAGAAGGCGTCACAGGTATAGGCGTTGTCACCCACCTGATGGCAAACAACCTCAGGAGTTCGTGGCATAAAGAGGCTGATAAAGATCTTGAAAAGAATAGCAAACACGTTAGCCCGCTTTCTTTGGGAAAGTCCATCTGAACGAGCAGGAATCTCCGAATTGGTATACCCTGATCTTCAGCCATCCTGATTGCCTGGCCGTCGCGACAGAGGCAGCATCCATGCGCAAGTCTGTCAGCTCGCCCACGTTAATCCTGATCGAAGTTGTTTGCCAAACAGGATCGCTATACCGCTCCCACTTTAGTTCGATCAGCCGCTTAGAGGGCTCAACATAGTACGAGATAAAGCCCCTTGAGCGGAGGTCTGCTTCACGGGCTGCCGCATCTGCGTACCATGCCTCCAGCTTCTTTATGCGCCTCTGATCAAATAACGCTGGTGGCAGTTTGTTGTTGGTAAAAAATGTAGCGAGGTTTGCAGAGAGGTTCTCCACTCTGACACTCGGGACGCTATCGAGCTTCATGGCTTCTCCGGGGTTTCTGCACGAGCGGATCGGGCCGACCCGGCTTTAGGCCCGGCGCGGCTTGCCGCATTCCGTCCTTACTTTATAATGGTGATCATGCCCAGCATACCGGGCGAGCCGGACCTCGCATCTTCCCACGACATATCCTGGGACGCACCAGTCTCTTCGTGCCAGCGCATAGTGCGCCCATCGCTAAACCTTATGCGCATAGACAGGTGCCTGATGATAGGCCCCCTGTCCCATGCCGTAATCTTAAACTGCGAATGGCGAGCCGGCTCACCGAAGTGATCAAGCAGGGCATCGACAGCGGCCGCGTAGTCGCCGGCAGCCAGAGCTTGGCGGATTAGAAACGAGCATATCTTCATCCGGCCTCCCACACCAGGGTTCCAGTAACGCGGTCGTCTCTGCGGTAGCAGAAAATGCCAACACTATACCTGCCCATCTCCACAGGACCAACCTGAAAGCCAGGAGGCAGGGCAAGGTTAACCTGAGTCATGTCCTCGCTGGTACCACGGTGAAGTGTATTTTCGCTTGCGCCTAGGCAAACAACACTCGCAGATGTGCAAACAAGAGTCGGGTACTTGCTCTTGCAGTCGAGCTCTACGAGAATAAGGGTTTCTGAAAAAATGGACACCCAGGCTGAAGCAATCTCGATTACTCCGGGCGTAATGCTTATGCCAACCCTTTCACGAATCTCCCAATCGTGCAATTTCATGCTGCGACCTCGTTGTTGTCCAGATTACAGCCCACGTTCCCTGCGCCAGAGATGGACCAGAATAAATACCCACGCCCCTTGTCCATGTGTACTTGCGATGGTTCATTGTAATCCCAATAAAGGTTTTTGGCATTCTATAGTAAACATTAATTTTTGAAACGGGCAGGTCATTAGGGGAAGGTGGCGGCACACCATGGCGGGCAGCGACAGCGACAGCAGCAGCGAACCAGTCGCCTGCCACAATATGCTGCTCAATAGCCCAATCATCTAACTTCATTGACCCACCAGACGTTTGCTATCTTTGGCTTTTTGCCCGGACTTCTCCATTGACCAGGAGGCCCATTCGCACCCGTACGCCACAGATAAACATCAATACCATGATCAACGATTACATTGCAGCCAGTAGCGGAGGGAGCCTGCCTCCAGCGGATTTCCATGTCGCTGACATCTGCATCTGGTATGCCAAAGTGGCTTAGCAGACCGCGCACAGCAGCACGCCCGTCGCCAGCATTCAGGGCCATCTGCATTTCAATATCTAGAAGTTTCACTCGCTGTCCTGCTTAGCCGCCCATGCCCGTGCGCGCTGAATGTCTACATCAGTCAGCCCAATATCGGGGTCAGGCGCGAAACGGAAAAGATTACCGGCCGGAGAAAAGTCCTCGCCAGTCGCTCGCCATTCTTCCGCAAGCAACTCTGAGTCATCGTCAAGCCAGATAATGCGTCTGCCGGTTCGCAGGGCAGCGGCAACAGCTCGCGGCTTCCAAAGCTCATCGCGTTCAGGATAAACGGGCGGAGCAGCAGCTACCGGGAAAGGCCCGATGCCTAAGCGGGGACACAGCAGAGTATTTGCTTTATTGTTTTCGTTCCATGTAGTAAGCCAGTGAACCTCGCCAAGCTCTGCAACTGCGGCAGCGGCGCTACGGCTAAACCAAAGAGGGAAGCCGTCCTCGCGACAAGTGGTCCAGTCAGACCAGCAGGAAGGGGCAGGCGGCTGGGAGCCCGATAGAGCATTGAGTACGCCATCAAAATCTAGCAGCACTAGCGGACGCATATTGCCTCCTGTGATCTGTGTGGTTTGCGGCTATTTGTTTGGTGCGATATTATTTTCCAGAACTGGCAGTACAAGCGTCTGCCCCAGAGTAGCGGTCTTGAAACCGAGCGCCGCCATAATCTTCAGAAATTTTTTAGACTCTGCAATATCGCCTACATTATAGGTAGGCAGCAGCTGCGCATCTGCGATGTTGTCAAAATCATAATCGCCGTGAAACCCGTGCCTGTTTTCGCATGGACCATTGGGCAGGCATACCCCGTGGTGATATGCCCACTTCCAGTCGGTAGTGCGCCAGCCAATATATATCCCAAAGCCCCTGCTCTCAGCAGACATTCGAGGAAACACCTCGAAGGCCGCGTGCAGTTCTTCCAGCTTGGGCCAGCGGCAACCTAGAGGTAGAAGGTTATTGATGCGCAGGATATCCCAACTCGCCGCCCAATCATTGAGTTTCATTGCGCTCACCCGCAGCGTCAAGCAGCTCCTCTGATCTCCACAGGGAAGATGTGATGAAGCCCGCGGCATGGCTAACAAAGCCCGCCTCCGTAAAAGTTGAGCGAAAATCCGCAAAGTCCTGGTCGCATTCAGCTAGCCCGCTGAAAGCGTCACGAAAGCGGGCGATGATATTTCGGCTAGAGATAACTGGACTACTCATGGTCGCCTCGTGTTTCAAGAAGCAAGAGCTGCATCAGCCGGATGCAGGTAAATGGTACAGCCGCTGTCCTTGCCCATGAAGATGGAATGTTCTACCAGGATAGCACCGGGGACCGGTACGTAGTCAGGAACCGACTCCCTGCCAAAAGGGGCAACAGTAGGCGGAGAAAAAACTCGGCCTTCCTGCACCACAACAAAGGTGTCGCGGCTGCCACCGTCCCAATAGGACAACAGGCGACGCGGGCGGTCGGAAATAACTACGCGAAACTTGCGACCCCTGTAGCCAGGAAAAGCGCGGCGAGCAAAAGCAGCAAGAGGATGCTTGGAATCAACACGGTCCATCGGGTTCTCCGGGGTTGCGGGTTCGTCGGGCTGGATCGGGCGGCACCGGGTTTAGGCCCGCCCCGGTGTGCCTTCAGGATGCCAGTGCGAATAGCCGCAGCATCTGACAGCACACGCTTGTAGACAAGCATCTCGGGCGCATCATCGGGCACGTCATCATGGACCAGTGATGCAGGTACTGAGGAGTAAGCAGACGGCTCGTCGCCATGACGCAGGATTACTGAGCCTCCCAATACCGAGCGCCAACAATACCAGCCATCTACTTCTTCTCCGTCGAGCAGGTAGTGCCCAGTGAAAAGGCAATAGATGCAGTCGTGACGATACTTCGGTTGCATTACTTCCTCCTTTCATTTCCAACGAGCACATTCCCGCGCCACAGATATGAACCGCCGATGTCCGCGGCAAAGCCCCAGTCATTTACCCAGGAAATATATCCGCCCTCCTTCAGGTAAATAATTATCTCAGGGCCTGTCGGATCAATATCTCCTACTCGGAACCCGTACCCACTGAAGTCAATCTGCCGTTCAAAATAGCGGGCTACCAACTGGGCAGCCTCAAGCCAGCGCCGATCTAGCAGAGCCTCGCGCACAGCATAGTCTTCTAGCTTCATCAATCATACCAGCAGTACAGGTGATTCTTCTCTACAACAAGATCATCAGCTTCAGCAAACGCAGCCCTGAACCTACGAACCAGTTCATCTGTAACGGGGCCATTATAATCCAGCCCCTCAATGCTTGTGCGGCAGTCCGGGCGTGAATAGTGGACCGCGTAGCCGTGCGCAAGCATACCTGGATGCGCTGTCATAAAATCCAGAAATTCTGCAATGCTTGGCGAGGCATTCTGGCACTCAGCAGGATCTGCATGGCCGCCATCAATAAGAGCCCGCAGCCGTTCGGCATCGAGCCCGTCAAAGTGACAGATGCCACCACCATACTCAGACCCGGACGGAATACGCAGCAGGGCGTCGCGGTCGAGCTGCTTCACACCTTTGAGCTTCATAGCTTTTCCTTGGAAGGGATTACCAAAAACGCCACCACGGTTTGCGGGACAAGCCTAGCGCAATAGGGGCGGCTGAACTTGCAGGAGGAGTAGGGGGAACGGGAACTGCATCAGTGTAGCTAGGCGCAGGCACTGTTGCCAGGCGCAGACGATCTCGCAGCAGCGCATTTACCACGGCAACGTGGTGTTCGGGTGCTATGCCGGAGAGATCGAACTCGCCGTTTGCGGTGCCTACTATGCTGCCGTGGCTGGTGATAACAATAAAGTTTTCTATCACCACCTTGCCTGTACCGGGCACCGTGAGTGATGGCCCGTTAGTAACTATCACGGCAGACCCTGCTCGGCCTTTGCGGCATTGTAGATCGCAGTCATATCCGCAAGAATCTTTTCTTTGCTGCCGCGCAGACCGAACTCGCGTCGTGCGATGGTGAAGCACGAAGGGGCTTTTGCAGTAAGGCGCATACCGAGCAGTTCCAGCTTCATGCCCCGGACAATAGTGCCGAGGCGGAAAAGGGCAACGCCGTCAGCACCACTGAAAACAACTGCTGACTTGCTAACTTCAACTGGCATGGTTACTCCGTTTTGTTTTGCCCGATGGGCCGGGCGGCACCCTCCGGGATCGGGCGGCACCGGCCTTAGGCCCGCCCCGGCATAGCTGCTGTCGGCCTGGCAGCGCATTCGATTTCAAATCCACCTAGCTTCATGGCGCCCAGTCCACATCTGCCCATATGGTAGCCCTCGTTCTATCGGAAAAGAGAGTTTCATACTGCATCAGTTCTCGCTTGTAAAAGCACTTGTAAAAGCAAGAGTCATCTTCTTCCCAGACATAGACAACGTCCCCTACGCGCACCTCTATCTCGCGGCAAGGCTCACATACTCTTTTGATGGCTGTGCATGAGGATAAATCTGGAAAAGTTACTCCGAAGTGCTGCTCCATTATCCTGAGAGCACCAGCCCAATCGCACTCGTCCAAGGCGCAGCGGATCGCATAACCCTCAAGCTTCATCGCGCCTCCAACCTAAGAAGTGCTGGGCATATAGATGTTGATGACAATACCTGCATTATACCAAGCCGTGCCCCTATAGAAGCCCCTGCCCTCTCTCCACGAATAGCAGTCCCTGCCGGCTCCAGTCCAAATCTCTACCTCGGGGACAAACATGGAGTCCACCAGCAGATCCAGACGGCAGTCATCAGGTATCGCAATTTGAAAATGATCCGCTAGTGCAGCAGCAGCTCCTCGCCAGTCACCAGCTCCTAGGCGATCAGCGACCAGGTAGTCCGCTAGCTTCATCGCGTAAATATCCTGGCCAATGGTTTATCTACAAGAACAGACTGGCGACTCCAGAAACCATCGTATTCTTCCCACACATAGCGATAGCCGTCAGCCAGTATATTAACTTCTAGTGGCGAGCCGTCGCCCGTGAAGGGCTGCCCGGTTTCAAGAACGCTAAAGGGTAGGGCCGAGAATGGCTGGCCAAAATGATCTGACATTATGCGCAGGACTCGTGGCCAGTCCTTGTCGCCAAAAGCGATCAGCATTTCTGCGGCAGCCAGCTTCACATACGCTCCCAAATGTCAAATGCTTGGAAATATTTATACAGTGTGCCGGCATCCCTTGGGCCGTCAAAACCGCTTGTGCTATACCAGTAATATTTCGTATTGCGATGCACTACAATGATGGCGCACTTGAGAGTATCGTCCGGCGGCAGTCTGTTGATGGCCGGGCTAATGCTACGAGTTACCTCGGCAATCCCCGGCGCGCAGAAGTGCTCGGCCAAGATACTGCCTGCTGTTACATAATCGGCATCGTTCATAGCGCACAGCATTTTATAGGATAATAGCTTCATGGAACTTTACCCCATATAGCTATCCACTCATTATCATGTCCTGCTTTTACGCTATATCGCGCATCGGGATGCCAGACGTAAACACGGCCTGCTCTAGCGATCCGCACCTGATTATTGGTTGCCTTACGAATGCTCATGTCCAGAATGGCGGGCGAGGCAGCGTCGAAACCCTCTAGGTTAAACACATCAGCGACTGCATTGGCTGCCGTTAGCCAGTCGCCGCGCTCTATCGAATCGCGCACAACCCAGTCCCGTAGCTTCATGCTCTGCCTCACGGTACGAAAAACATTACGCTGATTCTGCTAGCACCAGGCGGATCATGTACGACTGCCCCGAAGCCTACACTCTCAGTCCAATAGTATTTGTGTCCACAACAGCGCACCGCAACCTGGCGTGATATCTTCGGGAAAGAGGAAGCCATTCCATAAGTAATCACATACCGCCCCCGATGACAGAAGTCTGCAAGTTCTTGCCGGACATTGGCGGGCAGGTCGAAGTGATGCGCTAGGGCTGCTACTGCTGCCGCATAGTTTTGTTCCGCCAAGGCGGATATGATCGGATAGTCCTCAAGTTTCACGGCAGTCCCCATCTAGCGGAGCCCATATGTAAATCGCATCATGCGTGCCCCACCAGATGTGAGTCTTGCCGCTAACCCAGGTAAAGGTTTTGCCTTGATAGCAAATCTTTATTTGTGGCGGGATGCTTTGGCCGGGAATCCTGCTATCCTGTATTCGCGCTTGCAGTACCATGTCGTGCGATGGCGGCAGTCGGTGCAAGCCGAATAGATCACAGGCTGCGTCAATAGCGGCCGTCCAGTCATGCCTGGCAAGGGCGTCCGCTATTGCCCAGCTATCGAGTTTCATGGCGCCTATGATGTACTACGAACGCGCTATCACCGAGCGTAGTGCCATACTGGGAAAAGCTCCCATCGTCTGCCCAGAAATAATTCATATAGTTGAAGCGCAACCCGAGCATGTAGTAGGGCTTGTCTTTTTTTACCACAAGGAAATCTGGGCGGGTGGCAATAGCTAGCCGCACCCCTGCTCGCGCAGTATCCGGCAGATCGAAATGCTCCATAAGGATCTCTAGTGCTGCCTCGTAGTTCTCGCCTTGAATGGCGGAGAGTATAGCGTAATTATTTAGCTTCATGATATTCTATAGGCGTGTTCGTGATAGAGTGGTCTGTCTATGTATGCGCGATTCGTGGCCATACTAGTCCGCATTACACTAAAGCCGTTGCCTTTTTTCCAGAAGTATGCTGTGCCGTTATGGCGTAGAGTAAAAGTTGCATAAGGAAAAAATCCCTCGTAACTGGAATCCACATAGTCCGCTCGGCTATCGTACAGGCTTGCGATCTCGCGGGCCTCGCGATCTGACAGGTTGAAGTAGCCTATAACTATGCTTATGGCCATTCGCCAGTCGCGGGAATCTAATGCATCTGCCATAAGCCACGAGTCCAGCTTCATGCGCTGCCCTCGCTGCCCTCCTGCTTATCGGGCTTGCCGTGAGAGGCACCAGACATATAAGCTGCTGTCAGGGCTGCTCGAATCTCCCAGACCGCGAGATCATGGAAGTCCAGAGCATCGCTACGTCGGGTTTGCAGCGTGGCAACCCCGAGATATTCTTTTGCAATCCGCTCGATCTCTTCGGAAATGTTTGCCATAGTGCACCTCATAATTTTATTTCTAGTTGCAGGTCAATCGCCAGCGGGCAGTAGATCGCGCACCACGGCTTGGTAATAGGATAGGAACGCGGCTCTTCATAAAAGCCTTCATCGTTATCCCACCAATAACTGCGCATCTCCGGCATCTGAATAAAGGATTGCCGCAGGCCGGGGAATGCTACTGGGCGCTTCACATCTGCCCGGATCAAAGTAATACCCAGCCCGAAGTGGTCCGACATAAGCCGGACTACAGCAGGCCAATCTCCGGCGTCAAACGCCGTGTTCATCAGGTAGGTTGCCAGCTTCATCCTTGGAAATATCCCAGTAAAAATCTTTAAGCATCTCAGCAGGACCTATTAGGCGGAGACGCATAGTGCTCGCGGTCGCAATCCTGGCTAGGTTTTGCGGACCAACAATCAGGGTGGCTAGGTCGACTAGGTTTGTAGCTACCGCAGCATCCAGCTTCGCGACGTAGCGCGGTCTATTGTACCAGTAAATAAAAACCTTGAATGCTTCGGGAGCTGGTTCTGCACGAGGTGCCCAGCCCATGATACGGCGAGCCGAGTTCGTGCGATTGATTGCGGCATTGCAACCGGCAAACCACGACAGCGCCGCTTCGGTTCTATGGCCATCTATTGCTGCCGGAGCCAGATTATTGCCTGCTATAAAAGCGGCAAAGTTATCCTGTAACACTTGCAGGCGGAACTCGGGCATGGAGTGCAGCTTCATGGTTACTCGATTGCCTCACGCTGGAAAATACCCATCCACTGGGTACCGCCGGTATAGTCATCGCCGTGGCAAGCCTTGTCTTCCCAAGGCCATTCCGCAAACCGGGCATCTGCAAAACGGCGAGCAGCAGCATAACTAGCAGCGATCTCAATAATGCGGCCTTCGCGGGCAGCATCACCTGCCTCTACTACCCATACTGTCATGGCATTCTCCTGTAAGGAACTCTGCCTTCTACTACAATTAACTTGGCTGGCTTGGCTGGCACCGTGATGACCCGCGCTCCACCAGTAAGGCGCAGGAATAGAGATCCATCTACACAGGTGAATACAACCGTGTCGTGCGGCGGGCCAAGGCGAACGTGCACACGAAACCAGTAGCTAGCGGGCCAGTAACTAATATCCCAGCCTTCAGCCGCGCCAAAGTCCTGCCTTGGAAAGTGGCGGGAGAATATTTGCAGAATCCTGGCAACATCGCCTGCCCGTGCTGCGTCCTCTATATCCCAGGCTTCTAGCTTCATGCTGGCCTCAGAAAAGGGTAAGGCGGTATCTGCGGTTGTCGATATGGATTACGCCATTGTGATAGGTCTCATCGGCAGAACAAACTCCGCCATGCTGCATGGCACCGATAACAACAATATGCTCGCGGGCAACGCTAGTAGCCAGCCGCAGGGTAAGTTCTAGGATGGCAGAAAACGCAACATTCTGTTCAGTGCCAAAGTCAATCGTGAAGGCATTAGCTACCGTTAGTACGCTACCGCTGCGCCGCAGCGGGTAGTCGAGGCGATCAGCAACCCGCCTAACACCCACATCCTGCCTAACTGCATTTAGCTCAGCGAGCCAGATGTCGTCCAGATAATAGTCAATGCCTTCTTTCATGGCATAGAGGTTATGTAGTAGCTGCTTGTCCGATTGCTGAAGAAATGAACTCATGGCTTCTCACTTTGTTGGTTGCTCCGGGGTTGCTGCTGCGGATCGGGCGGGGCCCGGTTTAGCGCCGGGCCGACACGCAGCGTACCAATAGTATCCACTACATGCACGCGCAGTACACTGCCGTCTTGCCAAAAAAGCATCGCCGATATGTTATCACCTATTCTACCTAGGTAGCCGAGGAACCTGCCTGTGCTGCGCAGTACTCCGCACACATCGCCGTCACTGCTCCGAAAAACCATAGCAGCTTCTGGTCTGGTACAAAAAATATCTACAAATTCTGCCGGCAGGCGCACACCGAAATCGCCCTGAATGCAGGCTGCGACTTGCTCGGGGGTGCCATAGCACAGTATGCTTCGCTCATTTAGCTTCATAATTGCTCACAGTAATAGCGGACGTGTCAAAGCCCAGCCGACTCGCTACACCCTGGGCAACAAGATTGCGATACAGCTGCGGAAAGTGTTGCGCCCAGATTGTACAGCCGTAGCGGTAGGTATCGCTTCCGCGGCCGCCTGTTCCGGTGCAGATGCCAATCGCTTCCAAGACGTCAGTGGCCCGGCAGTTCCAGTGCTCCTTTGACAGGATCTCTCCCTTGAAATGGATATTGCAAGAGATGCCGGGATAATAGCTGCGCGGAAAGCCAATGTCGTTGCCCCAGTTTGTGCTGCGGCCACGGGGCGCAGAGTGCGAGTTGCTGCAATCACCGGTATAAATATCGCTGAATTTAAAATCGGTCAGCGTAGACTTAGCAGCGGGATCGGTCAGGCGAGCAAAGTCCAGGAAGAAAGAGCTGTTGTTTAGCCAGGCCTCTAGTTCGGCAATGGTGCTGCATTGCACTGCAAACGCATCAGCAGAGGCAATGATACGAGCACGGCGACTGGCATACTGCTGCCTTGCGCGGCGATCAAGCAAATGCTTGCGGAATTTTTCCCTCTCCAGAAATACAGTGCCGCTAGCACGGCACACCCAAACTGTTTGTTGGCGTCGCATAGTTACTCCTGTAGCGGTGGGTCAGTCCCGTTGTGAGCGGCATCCGATTCACCCGCTGCACGGTCCTGCGGATCGGGCGGGGCCGGCTTTAGGGCCGGGCCGACTGCCAGCGTACCGGCGCGGGTCAGCAAGGCCTGTAGCTGCTCTTGCTTTGATTTATTCAGTAGCCGCTTCCTGATGCTCCTTATGACACCGCCATAATACTTTCCTTGAAATTTTGCATCGCGCTCCCGCTTGGAGGTTAGTCGGATGCCGTACAAGGAATGAGCAACCGTAGATTGATTTAGTCCAATCTCCTTGGCGACCTCTCTCTGAGTCAAGCCCGCACCAAAGTGCAGCCGGACGCACTCCGCCTGCCTAGCGGTACAGCAGGTGTCCACTATATGCAGCAGGAAGGCCCAAAGAGCTTCCTGGGTCAGCACTGGCAGCGCATCAATCGCGCTGCAATCTGGAGCCAGATTTATTTTTGCTTCTACGGGATCTGGGCTTGTGCACATTGCGGCAAATCTATTGCGGCTTACGGCAGCAGCATGACGAATATATGCAGAGCACTTCGGCGAACAATAGCCGCCAGAATTACTGCGATTAGGCCGAGATACAAAAGCCCCGCAAATGCGACATGAAAAACTCACCTGGGTCATAGCGATTTCCTAGGACTGGGACGTGGGATTGGCGTGCCAGTGCAATATCGTAAATGGATGGCCATAGAAGTGGTTTCGACGCGCAGTAAGCCCCTCGTAGTCGCAGCGATACTCGGTATAGTTATAATTCACGATAACGTGTGCCATCGGATAGTTGCCGCCATAATCAGTCAACCAATGTTCGTCTGCGCTAAAGTGGCGTACCGTAGGAGGAGTGTCTATTGAACGCAGCGCCGGCACTCCGAAATGGTCTGCAAAAATTTGCAGGATTCTGCCCGTGTCACCGTCTGTGGCTGCCAGTTGGATTGCAGCTATTGCTAGCTTCATCCGCCTAGTCTCGGTGGCAGGTACAGGGATGGGCTGTACTCGCTAAACATATTAGATCTCACAATCCCGTCTTCCGTCCAGCGCATAAATAGTTTGCGGACAAACAGGCTGGGATTGCGCTGGCCCACAGGGTAGTGCACTAGCCAATCGGATGCAGGAACGCCGGCTACCTCCGGGCTATGACGGGCAAAGATAGCTAGTACTGCGGCATGATCTCGCTCAGCCAGGGCGCGCTGCATTTCCCAGGTATCAAGTTTCATGGAACCCTCGCTAGCCAATAACGGTAAAGGCCCGCGCAGGCAGGCGAACATAAAGCACATCCCCCGGCTCGACAGTATAGGAACCAGTGGAAAAGCTCCACTCGGAACTCCAACGATATGCAGCTCCGGCCCTAGCAAGAAACACTACTGCGTCTGATCTCTCGTAATGATGGCTACGAGAAACCTGCGGGCGCGCTACTGGCTCCAGACCGAAGTGCTTGCACATAAGGCGATAGACGCTGTCGGTGCTGTCCTCATAAAGAGCCATCCACATCTCGGCATCGCACAGCTTCACTGTACTTCCTTTTGGAATGCAAGAAAGATTGAAGTTATTTCCTCGCGAGGGGCAATCGCGATGTCCGCGTCTAGCTTCTGTAGGTGCACCACACTAAGCTTGTGCTGGTCCGGCCAAAAAGAGGGCAGACATATGCCGGTATCCCACGCATTAAAGCTAACACCGGGCCAGCCGCCATGGACGATACAAATGAAGATAGATCTGCCGTACCAATAGGTTGTGCTCGGATAGTGCCTAACGTGCGCTCCAAATTGCGGAGCGATTGCGCCTATCCAATCATCAAGTGTTAGCTGGATAGCAGCGTCACGTAGTTTCATCGCAGCCCTCTCGCCGGTCAATCTCTGTAAATTCTCCCAGGGTATCTTTGGCCATCAGCCGGAGCGGCAGCACATGCGAGTACCCGGCTGCAAAAGCGTCAAGGTATGCCTGCATTTTCTGCGGTGATACGGCTTCAAGCCTATACAGCACGCGCCCGTCCCTGTCCCATATCTCGTAGCAGTCTGTTAGCAGTTTCATGGCACAGGAGCACCAATTAAATCGAGTTCGGCGATGGAAATAAAATCAGAACTATTGGCCCAGAAATCAGGCCTCTCTTCCGAGTAGAGGAGAAAACTGCAATCCCACGTAGGATCTTCCCGCAACATCTCTGCTAGCTCGTCAGCCTCAATCTTCAGCAGCACCTCTACAGCAGCTAGCGCCGACTCTCGGCTAGCGTGAACGGAGTTCAGGTAGCCGCCCTCGTAGCGGCTACCTTTCATGATTGCGTAGACTTTCATGGTAAAACCACTCGCCAAAAAGAAACGCTACTTTTAGGAAGTAGCGTTAAGTTTATTATTTTTAGTGTAACTTCTAGAAGAATAATGGTAGGCTATCTGGATACTGCCTCCAGCTCATAACGATTTATAAGATCGCCTGTGACCACTAGCCACCCACAGCCCATGTTTTATTTCATTCTTCTAGACTACAGCAACTTTCTGACAAACCCTTACACCACTCTACAAACTTGTCGAACTCCTCTTTAACAAACTTTGGATTATGCCTGCCCATATCCTTGACGACATAGGACTTGTATCCGTACTTCTCAATAACTTTCAGCTTAATCGCATCTCGTGTCTGAACTTGCAAGAGTGAATGCCCTGGCCTTATGCCTTCTTTATAGTGCCAAATGCCATTCCAAAGTACTGCTACCTTTAGATCAGGGATAACTACGTCTGCGTCCCAGCCGTCAAACATCGGCTCGTTGCAAACTATCGCCCATTTCTCCGCACACATCTCAGAAAAAAGAATCTCATTCTTACTACGCCTGACCATTTTTTGTGCAGACAAGCGACCTATTATGCTTCCGTATTTCTTTCCAGTAGCGCTGGAGGCGCAAGGCTTTGAACAGAACTTCCTATGTCGTCGTCTCCACTCTACCGTAAATATCTTGCCACAAGTTTCACAAGATATATCCTGGTCAAAGTGCCCCCTAGATACTGCAATCGCTCCCAGTGACTTAGTCAGGCCGGCAGCAATCTTCTGGTTCAATGTAGCCTGGTCTCTGGTTTTTGCCTGTGCGACGTTGGCACATTTCTGTGTACACCAAGTTTTGGACTCTTTGCCACCAGTCTTGTTCGCAAACTGTTTGCCGCACTCAGGACAAATGCTCAGTACATCTTCGTGTTTCTTTTTATTTCTTATATGCCCGACATCTATGCCGCGTTCGTCGCAGAACATGCCAAGCTGGTACACACCATTCTTCGTTACTGGAAGACCTAGCTTGGCCAGAGCCTCTCGAAAAGAAGCTGATGAGGCTATTACATCGCTTAGATCGTGTCTACCCAGCAAGCATTCCCGTACAGTCATGGCCCCGCCTAAACACCGAGCTACCGTGCTCGCATATGTTTATTACAGTGCCGTACTGCCGCACGCTATAAAAACCTACTTATATACCCTGTACGGGCCTAGCTTTGGATCGGAGAAGTATACACCTCGGTTTACTGATTGAAAGCCGTACAGAGTAGACCATTCGTACACAAAGCGAGTAGACCATATCTGGGCGGCCAATACTCCTTCTTCGTCATCGTCTTGCAGGGCGTAGTCGCTACGATGGCTATCCATAACGCTTATTACCGGATCAACCGGAACAGCCAAGCCGAAATGCTCGGCAATCCTCCCGATCACTGTCTCATAGCGGCCTTCGCTAAATAGCAGTAGTATTTCTCCTGTTTCGAGTTTCATGCCGTCCTTCGCCGCTTCAGGATCGGGCCGGTCCGCTTTTGGGGCCGGCCGGTACTGCTAGGCCTCGCCAGTAGCGCGTTCCCGATAAATCTTGGTAGGCGTATAAGGAAAGGTTACTGGTGTGCGGGAGTCGCTATTTACAAAATGCGATTTGTGCCTCTTGCCTTCGCTGTCAGTAAACCATTCCCAGAAAATAATTCCCTGGGAGTCATATGCCGCATCGCCCCGCTTGAACACATGACTACACCGGCGATTCTGGTATAGCTTCTGGCCGTCCTCTTCTCCGATCTCATTCCATTCATCATCGTTGCCTGAGAGTGGCAGGATAGGCTTGAAGAGGGCGACTTTAGAGAATAGGTCTACCGCATATGGCGCGGAGCTGCCTGAGTGACCTTCATCTTCAAAAACTTGGAGTAGCTTTAGTACGTGCTGGCACATAGCTTCCTGCATGCCATCTGCGTATGAACCGTCATCATTTAGCCAGCCTGCGGCTCGGAATTCTCGTAGTGCGTGATCTGTATAGCTCATTAGCCCTTGCCTTCCCTACTAGCGATTACTCCCAGCCGTATCGTGTGCAGACATACTCCCCGCAAAGTTTTCCTTTGCGCTCGCAAGCCCCACAAGCGTTCTCTAGTGTGTCGGCCTTAGTAGCTGCAATGGCTGCCACGACGATTGCTGTGGCAGCTAGCGCAGTGAAAAGGCTTCCAAGTAAAAACGGGAGGTTGTCATCCCTATCCATGCGTACCTCACTTATCGGCGTGTTGTAGGACGGCTACCATGTCAGCAGCTTCGTCGGGGTCGTAAAATTCCTGTAGATTTTCCCAGCCCCAGAAGGTTCTACGGGATTGCACGCGCCATGCAGTGATCCATGTACGGGCTGCTAGGCGGAATTGCTTTACTGGCATTACCCTGTATTTGGGCTTGCCGTACAACGCTGGCACGGCCACACTGGTAATCATATGCCGTTCGCCCGTTGCGAGTAGTTATTTGGTGGACCCGATGGGGCACGATCCCACGACCTCCAGAATGCAAATCTGGCGCTCTCCCAGCTGAGCTACGAGCCCGTACCTAACTTACTCTTCCGTCTGCAAAAAATAGCCCGTATTTTTACAGACGGGCAAACTGCTTACTCTTTCGTGCCGGGTTTAGCCGTGGTGTTTTTCGTAAGCGCGGATTCCACACTCAACCGCTGATGCTTTCACTTTAGGGCAACCTTGCCATGCTTGAAGCCCTGATCAAGCGCTTCCTGTACAGTAAGCTGGAATGAGCCGGTGCTCGTATCAAACTTCTCAGGATTTTTCGCTTTGATGGGCGACAGCTCGTGAGTGCCTACAATAGATGCTCCAAACGGATCGCCTGGGAAAATAGTCCAGAGGACTGGAGGATCGCCGGGATTCTGACCAGGTCCGAGCAGCGCGGTTGTCTGCTTGGTCTGTGGCAACTTGGATGGATCCAGCGGAACCTCTACAGAATAACCGCCGCCCTTAGTTCCATGGGTTCCCTTTGGATCTGAAGCCGTAACTACCATATCTGGAGGAAGAGTAGCGAGGTCTGCCATGCCTACGGTGCCGGGGATGTCTGCAACATAGCCTTTAGCCGGGGCGCTGATTGCTGGATGCGAGTATGGCTTCCAGTTGGCGGACTTCAAGCTGCTAGCGGTCTGATCTTCGTCAAAGAATGAGCCAAGGCGATTGGGCGAAGAAGGATTGCGCTGGTCGAGGATCTTTGCAAGATAACCGGATTTTTCTGCACCTTCAATTGCAGAAGCAACAAGCTGTTTAGCATCTGACTCTTCTGCTGTTTGCTCTAGGGCTGCGTCAATCCTGTCGGCTGCCGCGGTAGCACCGGCGGCATCCAGTTCATTTGCAATAGCGACAAGCTGTCGGGCGATCTGTGTTTTTTTCATGTATTCCTTTCAGTAGCGGTTCTCTGAGGCGCCGGATTAAAAGTCGCAGACATCAAAATCTCCAGAGAAAATAAGTGCAGTGCCCGGTGGTATTATAGACTCGCACCTTGAAGGCGTGCGCTTGAGAGGCGATGCTACGGCCCAGGGGGCTGAGTCGCAGGGATCTGATTGACGCAAGGTCTGTCCACTTCCGGGTCTCGATCCAAACGCCATCGTCCTGGGTTGTCCATTGGAGAAAAAGGGATTGCTCATTCTCTGTAGTAGGTTGCAGCAGGTTAGACCAGCCTGCTGCCCGGCGCTTCTCGTTGGTAATGGCGATGTATTTATTCTGCCATTCCAACCAGCTTACGAGATTACGGAGTCGGCGCTTGCCGAGCGCGACTGGCTTCAGATCATTAGCGGTGAAAAAATTGGTAAGGGCAGCATCAATAGCGTCAGCACGAACATGCGGAATATTGGAAAGTTTCACAGGTACTCCGGGGTTAGTGTTTGGTGCGGGGCGGTTCAGCGGTCAGGATCGGGGGCCGCCGGTTTTAGGGCCGGGGCGGGCTGCTAGCGAATCCAGATGTCTGCTGCTGACATACGACTTTCATTACCATGACGGCGATGCCAGGCGGTGAAGCCTTTCGTCTCGCACCATGCATATGCACGCTCGGGAAGATAAATCTCTACCTGAAACAGATTCATGCCGCGCATTACGTCCATCCTGTATTCGGGCGGCATGTCTACCCCGTAATGGCGGGCGAGGGCGGCAACAGCAGCGGACCAATCTTTTCGAGAGACGGCTTCTCTGATCTCGTAATCGGCCAGCTTCACGGGCACTCCGGCGGGGGCTAGGTTTTTGCTAGATGTTCAAACAGCAGTCAGCTTATACTTCTTGCCATCAATCTCAACAACTTTTCCATCACAAGTATCTGACTTCAACTTTTCAAGCCCGTTATTTTTTAGGGCAAAGTCGAAGGCTAGGTAGAGGGAGAGGGAGAAGGAGAAGGCGTCGACAAAGTCGAAGGCGAGATCGCACGTGAGGGCGAGATCATTGTTTGCAGCAAAGTCAAAAAGAAATATGTTACCTTGAAAAAGTTTATCACCTCGGCGAGAAAACTTATGTTCCTGTTTGTTTTTGATGCGTGGATAACCATACTCTTTACGAAGTCGGTTTGCTTCAGCCCACCAAAAATCATTCAGCACATACTCAACACCTTCTTCCATATTGTAAAAGGTTTCACGAATAGCAGCATCAGTTTGTTCAATAGTGAGCGACATTTTATCTCCTGTATCAAAACGGCTTGAAAAAGACTTCAGCCACATCAGCTTTCGGGATTAGCACAAAAGAATCATCTGATGGATCCAATGGGTAAGGCAAATCGTTACGACTGCCAGCATCAACCGACCACGCATCGCCATGATCGAATTCAGGTACGATATCAAAAGGTTTGTGGTCAGGGGTGCCGGCATAGAACTCATGCGTAATTCCGTTTGCAAGACGCAGCCACCAGTAGCCTGTTACTTTTTGGGCGTTAATTCTTGTCATATTTCCCTTGCCACCAAGATAGCGCTCAATCCCTTATCCTACGCTGACGAGTTCAAGATGCTGATCCCAGCCGTGATAGGAAAAGTGCTCTAACTCTCCTGGAGAAAGATAATAGCTGCCGCACTCGATCAATTGAATTTCAATAGAACCGTGATTCTCTGCTGAGAGATCTCCCTCCCAGAGGTCAATGCTCACAACCTTGCCAACAAATCTGTCTCCTTTATTATGAAAGAAGGAGCCCTTTTTGATGGCAACGAAATCACCAACCTTGATAGTCACAAAGACTCCTCAATCCGCGTGCCAAAAGATGCGGAGAATTTTGCTGTCAGCGGGGTCTGTGATCACCAGCGGATCTAGCCCGTCGTTCAGCACATCATTGATGAAATGCCGGCAGTAGCAATCTTCACTAAGCGGCTGCGGATCAAGTGTGTCATCGAACTCACAGCCCCACGTCGCTTCGCCCGCAGCTAGATCAGCAAGCGACAGCCCGTTGTCGGCCATCATCTTCTTCAGCCGGGATTTAGATGCGCGCTTCCAGAGTTGAGGATTGGACGCCGCAGCAAACGCAGCGGAATCAGCCGGGTCAAAGCGGGCGTGAACGTGTACGGCAGCATAGCGAATAATCGTAGGAATAATAGCGGCGGTGCTTAGCTTCATTCACTCCACCACTTCGCACTCGGATACTGCAATCCAATCACAGCCGCCGCTCCAACTATCTGGGCCGTCTTGCCGCTTGTCGGCCCAATGCCATCCTGCAAACGTCTCGGCGGCAATACGCCGGGCAGTCGCTTGAGAGGCACAGATTGCAATGATATGTCCGCCTTCGTGGGCCTCGCCCTCTTCAACCGTCCAAACTTTCATGGCAACACCTGGTGCGCGTCAATGCGGATAAAATCTACGCAATTTGCCCAGCGGTTCTCGGCCGTTTGACGCCAGCGGAAATCTGGATCGAGGTCAGGACTGGCTTCGCGGTTGAGTCCCTCTTCATCGGCAAGAAAAGCGCTGACCGCGCCCTTTGCGCCTTCGAGCGTAGTATGCACGCTGCGCACATGCCCGCCTTCGTAGAGCTCGCCAACGGTAACAATGAAAATATTATTGCGGGTCATGTTCACTCCTTATGCAGCCTGAATGTCACGGCGAATGCTATTCAGAGTGCTATAGGCTTCCGCGTAGTACTGGAAAGCGGCTTCATAGCTGCTCCAGCCCTTCTCGGCAGCGCGGTCACAGAAGTCGTCAAACCCGCAACATTCCACGAAATAATCCCAGCCATCGCTCTCATAGTTGTCAAGAGCATACTGGTAAATGCGATCATAAACGGCGCGGTTATCCATGTCGGCTCCAGCTGTTTGTGAGTGTTCAATCAGGGAAGGCAGAGGCCATACGGGCAATAATCGAATCATCTGCACGAGCGAGTGCGATCTTTTCTCCGGCAAGAAACCGTTTAATCATTGACAGGGTAACGCTGCTGGCTTCCATGCCCAGCATCGCCTCAGCCGCCGCTCGTAGTGCGGAATACTGGACAAACGTAATGCCAAATTCCTGCTTATTATAGCCATCATTGGCAGAGATGCCACTGAATACTGATGCAGTATATGCCCGACGGAATCCAGCGAACTGCTTAGGGGTAATCTTCATTACTGCTCCAGCGCAATAGTAACCGGCGGCAGGACTCGCACCTGCGTCTCCCGTGAACAATACGGGGCTTTGCTACTAAGCTACACCGATAAAAAAGCGCCCCTTTTTATAGGGAAGGGGCAAACCCCCTGATCACTTCAGGCGCTCAACAGCAGCGGCCAAGCGATCAGCAAGGCGGTTCACTTCGGCACGGGCGGCATCGCTGCCGACCTGGGAGTCACCGCCCACCTTTACCGAGAGGCGGTCGGCATTTTCCCGGAGGAAAGCCACACCCTTATCGGTAACGATGAGGTCGAGAACAATCCCCACGAAGTGAGGAGCGTAGAGGGTAACGGGGAAGGTGGCGTTCACTCCGTAGACGCTGATAGCACCCTTCTCCGAAACCTTGGCAGAGTAGCCACGGGGAGCGCCCTTGTTCTTCTCTGCTGCATCAGCGCGGGCCTTCTCAGCAGCAAGGGCTGCCTGAGTCTCCTGCAACCGTCGCAGGAGGTCTGCGAGATCGGGGCTGGTGTTGTTGGCAACGGCGATACCATCGGTCTTGACGAGCATGTGCTCTTTCCTTTTTATTTGACATTCCCCTAGCCCCTAACCATTAGGGGTTTTGGTTCCTGTCCCTCCGCCACTTGCGTTTGCCGGGGGCGGCGACCGGCTCGACCTTCAGGATCGGCCCGCACCGGCTTTAGGGCCGGGCCGACCTGGGAGGATATCATGTGCTGCGCTGATCTGAACTTGTCCAAACCGTAGCGCTTACTACCTCTACCTTGCTGTAGTCCCGGTCTGCGGGCCAGCCGGGCGCAGGAGCATAAAAGGCATAGAAGCTACCCGCACACCATTCATAAGGATCTGGACCAACCCAGGCTCTAACGGCAGGGCTGTCATCTTCCACTTCCTTTATGACGATCTGCACGCCCGGTAAGTTTATGTCAAAATGTTGCAGCAACAGGCGCACTGCCGCTTCATACCGCCCTTCGGATATAGCGGTTTGCAGCAGGTAGGATTCCAGTTTCATGATTTATCTTTCGGGCACAGAAGTAATAGCGGCAACCGATCCCGGATAGTGTGCAGCCCTGCGTCGTACTGTGCCGTCACGAGAATAGGAGATTCTCTTTGATCCCATATAGAATACTACGGCTTTCCAGGTAAAGCTGTTTACGTCCCATACATCCAGCTCTATAGAGGTGTGGGGCGGGAGCGTGATGCCTAGTTCCGCGGCTACCAGGTGGACCGCCTCTTCGTAATGCTTGCCGGTTATAAGTTCATCAAGGCGGTAGGTCAGTATCTTCATGGGCGTCCATCTGTTGCTGTAGCCAGGGCCTAATGTAGGTGCAGATCGTACAGCTGATTGGGTGTTCGTTATCCGCATCAGCCCAGTTCGTTAGTCTCCCTACGCCATAGTGCTCGATTAGGATTGGGAGCATACGGGAAAAATCCCCGCTGGCGATTGCATCCTGTACGGACCATTCATCTATTTTCATTCGGCGTCCATATTACCATTGCGGTCAGAGGCCCGTGTCCGCCGGTTCCAATGGCGGAATAGAAGCCGCCATCTTCCCATTCAAACCCGCGGTGGTGCAGCCATATGCGGATAGCGTAGTTTGTATGCGGAACGCGGGTAACTTTTATTTCTTTTAAAGGCGGGTCTATAGCGTAGCCGTAGGCTTGTGCCAGGATTGTTGCGGCATCCATATGCCGGCCTTCCCGCAGGGCTTCCCGTATTTGATATGAGGCTAGCTTCATCGTGGATGCCATATCTTCATTGCCGCGAAGGGGGGATTTGCTCCAACATGGCCATGCCGATAGCCATACCTAACCGTCCACTCATACCAGTCTCCTTTGACACAGAACAGCAACGAGGAGAGCCCTGTCCGCCTTTCTATCGGCAGATCTGGAGCCGGCCCTAGCCCGAAGTGCTGGAACAGGATCGCCATTGCTTCCCGGTTATCGGCTGCGGCATCATCAGCTGTACCCCTGCGGGCACGAGCATCTAGGGCCGAAAGAATCGCAAAAGTATCTAGCTTCATGCGGCCATGCTCCTACCTATTATACTCGTTTGCTCCAGATCACAGCCCGGGGATCAGTCCGGTAATTGTAGAATGTGGCATGTCGGAAGCGGCCTCGCTCACTCCATTCATACCAGTATTCTTCTATATAAACTAGTATGCGCGAAGAATCCGACCCTGTGATAGAATTTACTTTTATTTCAGCGCTGGGCGGCAGTTCGCTCTGTGCAAAGTTTTGCAATAGAGCATTGCAAGCGCCACGGTAGTCACCAGCAGCCAGCAGGTCAGCAATCAGGAAATGCTGTAGTTTCATAGCGGAAACCATATATGTACTAGTGGGGGGGCGAGGCGCCGTGGCAGTCCGCTGCTGCGAAAGCCGGCTGCGGCTGTCCAGGAATACCACTTCGCATCATAGTAAATCATTTCCGCGATAGGAGCTACGCGCCGGACTATTTGCAAATCCCCCGGCACTTCGCCAAGACCGAAGTGGTGAAATAGGACTTGTACGGCCCCTACATTGTTGCCGGACTCTAGGGCGTCGATGATTGCAAATTTATCCAGTTTCATGGCGGCAGAATCCGATTCCTGCCTACCAGCCGTTCGGCAATCCGCTCACGGAGCGCAAGCGTAAGGCAAACAAAACCCAAAATCAGTGCAAGCACAGGTGCAGTCATTGTGGCCCCTTCCATACAACAGCGCGAACTGGTACGGGATTTTCAGGTGGTGTTACTGAGCCGCTATAGCGCGACTTCACGGCTATGCTCCAAAAACTATCGGTTTCAAACCAGGCATAGCATCTATTCCAATGCGGACCTGCAATAATCTCGATGCCCCATTCTACGCCCCAGGCTTCGGGGCCTTGTGCCTCGATGCGATCTATGTGCAGGTCTAGCTCGAAGTGCGCCTGTAGTAGTGCGGCTGCGGCAGCATAGTCGCCGGAGATCAGGGTATCCCGCATCAGCCAATCGTCCAGCTTCATGTAGCGCCTGCTGGGTGCCAGAGATTTATATAAATTTGCAGTACATCGTAGTCATACAGGGGATAGCTGTGTGATCCGGTAGTAAAGCCGTGGATGCTGTGCCATGCATACCAGTCATCGTTGACCCAGACGCACAGCTCGGTTTCATTGCCCCGGCCTGTGTAGTTGCGTATCTTTGGCAGGTGCTCTACCTGTGGCAGCCGGAAATAGCGCAGCAGGATACGTACGGCTCCATAGAGATCGCCCGTAGCAATAGCCTCTCGTATTTCGAATGATTCTAGTTTCATTGGATTACTGCGACAGTAAGCTGCGCAGTAATTATTACATTCCGGGGACTACCAGACAGTGCCACGCTGTGCCAGGGTAAAGGGGTAGCGACAGATATCTTCCACAAATCCGTCATCCCTGTGAGAAATAATATAGATATCTGAGGCATGGTAGATGCGGACAGAGATCCATGCTCGCGGGAAGTTCTCACGATTTCGTAGGGTTCTTTCGTCTGCAATCTTATGCGGCAGCGGTATGCGGAAGTGATCGGCAACTAGCTGGATTGCGCGGGTGGGATTGCCGGCTTCTAGTGCTTCAGATATACCCCAGCTAAGTAGCTTCATGCCGTTTGCCTCCAGGCTCCTGGAAAGAATATTGTGTTTTGTTTCGGTGGAAAAGCCAATGGGTCCCGATGGAAAGCGCCTGCGGGTATTGCCCATGCATTCCGTAAGGCATATGTGTACGTGTAGCCAGGGACATCTAGGCGAATATACGTCATCCACCTAATTGCCTCAACCTCCCACTTCTCATCTAGGCGGTTGTGTAGTTCGGGAAAAGCTTTAGCAAATATTTCCACTACAGCACGCAGGTCGCCGCGCTCTACCGCATCCTGGATTGCCCATGACGCCAGTTTCATGATTTGTAATCCGCTAGCGGGATCTCAGTCTTGCCCCCTAGTGCGTCAATGGCAAATAGCCGCAGCGGAAGCGTTACATGGGGAGAATCGCGATACATTTGCGCGTATCGAAGGGCTATACGACGAGCGTGCTCGATGCCGCGTACATCTGGTGTTGTTTTGAACATGTACCTGCTGTCAGAGTCCAGCACAAAATAACTCCTGATTAGCTTCATATACCCTCTGCTCTAATCAAGCTCCACTTCACGCCGCTCACCTAGGGCATCTACCTGAATGAAACGCAGTGGCAGCATACGCTGGCGCTCATAGTAAGAGATTCCCCGTAAAAAACTTGCGCTTATTCCTGCGCGCGTACCCCTATCAAACAGCGAGGGCGGGATACTGCCTAGCAGGCGGTTGCGGTTATCGTAGACTAGGTAATGCTGGATTAGCTTCATGATCCCTTGTGGACTATTTCTCCATCGTCGGTTTCCATTCTGCTGGCAACCATAGGACAACAACATCTTCATCCCCGTAAAAATCCGAGAAATATCCAGGTGGGCTGCCATCAAACCACTCGGCGACCGCGCCATCAACTACGATCTCAATACCTAGTATTCGGTTAGCGCGCTTTATACGTTCCGCACAGGCGTCTGGTACTGGGATGCCGAAGGCGGCACAGAGCAGCCGCTCGGCGGCAGCATAGTCCCCGGCTTCTAGGGCGGTTTTGATCTGGTATGATTCGAGTTTCACTCTTCATCCACTGAAAGGAGATTTCTTTGATTTCTTTTTTGCGGGCGCTACATGCGATAGCACGTATTTCAGATCTGAGCGTAGCAGTTCTACTTCTGCCCGCAGGTCCTGTAGTTGTCTAAGAATATCTGCTTCAGCAGGACTAGGGGCTTGCGGGGGCGGCAGGACTAGGGATACCCCGCATTTAGGGCAAGCCTCGCCCGTAGTAAGGGTACTGCACGCGCCACAGCACCGGATCAGCGTGGTAGCAGGGAGTGTGGTCGTATTAGGCAGGGGATAGGTGCCAGTGCCATCGGTAATGCGGAAGCAGTACTAGCAAAACACGCCCGGCAGATGGTTGCAGAAGCTCATTCTTTTTCCCCTGGAGTTATATTCAGCGCATCCCCTAGTGCGTCTATCTCGTATAGTGCCAGGGGTGTTTGTGTAATAGCCGCAACCCATGCAAAGTCTACAATCGCATCATGCTGCGGCGGTATCTTGCCCACTACTTCACCGGTGCCTTTTATCCGTATTTCGTAATGGCGGATTAGCTTCATGACCCATCTCCAGAATATGCAAATCACCTAGGGCATCTACGGCGGCTATATGTAGCGGGGTGAGGTGCTTGTAGATTATGCTATAGAGATCCCGCATATGGCACATATGCTGCTCGGATGCATCATCGCCAAACCGGAGCACAAGACCCCGGTTTGCATCCACCAGTAAGTATTCTGTAAATAGTTTCATGCTCCAGCCGAGGTATTCCAGATTATGTCATTCAGCATATCTGCTGGCACTTCTGTAATTCCTGATAGGCGGCGTGTGATAGTAATGCTGCCATCGCTATGCACTTTGCCTTCCCATAGCTTTGGTGGTACGAAATTGGTTTTATTTACTGGGGCGGGCGGTGATGACAGTTCGGTTGCAATGAACGCATCTACTTCCTGTTCGGTAGCAGGCCGGAGTAGCTGCCCCTTGATAGGGTGGCCGCTCTTTACTTTGTTATTTACGGTTGGCACAGAACAGCAAAAGGCCTTAGCGGCAGCGCCAGCATTTATAAAAAACTGTCCATTGCTGGAAACCAGCGGGTGGCTTGGCTTGCCTTGCGCGCCTAGTACGCGAACCTTTACGACGCCCGCTTCAACAATCTTCTCTAGTTTGTTCATGTTTTCCCCTGCTTGTTTTTGTTATGACTGGTTGGCTAACAAGCAAGCTTTACAACAAACTTTAGCATTGTTTTTTTCTAAAACATTACTGATCGCCAATATTCACAAACTTGAAGCCGGCATCCAGGTCATAGGCGGTTAGCGGAGCATCCTCGGAATAGTTCCAGGTTTCGGCTGCCATCAGCGAACGGGCGGCAGCTTCGCTGATTGCGATAGCAACATTGCAGCCCCGCCAGCCGAGGTTCTGAATCCAAAGCCGCATTTTTTGACACTCGTTGCTAGTAGTCATAGCAATCCTTTTCGTTCTTGAAGTCTACGCCAACAGAATAGTAACCATTAGAGCTGCCGGACCAGCGGATTGTGACATAGCCACGGATCGTGGCGAACTTATAGAAAGTCCAGCCGGTCAGCCCTTCGTCATCATCGACCAATCTCTGGAACACAACCTCTGCGGTAAGCAGAGGGACTCCAATCAGATCGGCAATATCGCCATCGATCTGCTCGATGCCTACGCTCTCGCAGCAGTCCTGATGGTGATACATGCGGAAGATTTCGCCATCGCTGCAATGGAAGCGTACATCATCTTCCTCAATGCCAGAAATACGCGTAAGGGTTTTTCCACGGATAGGCAGGGCGTCAGCGGTCATGGCAGCTCCACTATGCCGCCGGTAGTATAGGCAGCATTGCTATAGATTGTGTCTATTATGCGAATCTGAGAATAAGAGGCTTGGTGAACGTGGCCAAACAGGGCAGCCTGAAAGCGGTGCGTGCGGTATTGCAGGGCAGTGGCCAGCGCAGGAATACCGTAGTGGACTCCTGGTCTATCTGAATCAAAGATGCCTGCTGGCGGGGCGTGGCTCAGTAGGATGTCACCGGGTGCAGACAGGCCTGAGTCCCCGTCAAAAATATCCGAGATTATCGCAGCCATCTCGGGTGTACGCACTTCGCCAGCCCATTCGCCTGCAATGTATGGTATCTCTCGGAATCCAATCCATTGCAGTCCGGCTACCTGTACGGGTGTCAGGTCTGCTCGGGTAGCTGGTAGAAAATCTGCAAGTTCTATATAGTCGTGATTACCAGGGACGTAGATTAGCGGGCGGTTGCCTAGCCAGGTACGAATAGGATTGAGAAATCGCTGTAGCCAAGCGGTTTGGAACGGGACTTCCCTCTCAATAATACCGCGTGTGCTATTCGGGAACAGGTCGCCTGTATGGACCACTACGTCCACATCGGGCAACGGGTTGTCCCAGAAGCCCCAGCCATGCGTATCGGAAAGATGATAAATCTTCATTCGCGCTCCGTTCGGCAAGCCCGAGGATCGGGGGCGACCGGCTTTAGGCCCGACCCGGCCTATTAATTGGTGCAGCTAGCTGTATGAAAAAACTAGTTACCCGGATTGTTGAACTTGCTCATTACGCAGACCGTCACGGCTATTATAAAATAGCAGAAGATTTAGATGAGTTAAGCTCCTCGATGATCGACGAGACCAAGACTGGCCCTGCTACAAAGCTGAGCGATCTACCTGACTGGGAAGCAGGCGGGGGCTACAACAATATCATATCGCTCCTAAAGAGCGCTACTCCAGCGGAAGTAGATTACTGGCGCAACTGGTACGGCAATGCGCGACAAGACGTAGAGGCTCTAGCGGCTAAATACGGCGAACCTTTTGAGCGGGTAGCGGCTGTCGTGGCCGTGCTTAGTCCGGGCAACAAATGGGCATCTAATCTGCGGGCAGCCGAGACTATCCTGCTAGAAGTGCATGGCGAGCCAGGTGTCGGAGTGGTACCGCGCAAGGGCAAAGGGGCCGGCACGTCAGACATCTACCGGGATTTCATTGCTGAAGAATTTCCGTCAAATGTTCCATACCGGGATGTGTCTGCTTATCCTGCCAATGCACGAAAGGCGCGGGATATCCTTGTGACGGGAAATATCGGCCAAAGCCTGTCGGGTCCAAAGGTTACTGTATTCTATGACAGTCTTGTGCATCCTGAGTGGGCGCGGGACCGCATGGTTCTGGACGGCCATGCGATAAATATCTGGCGTGGCGTCAAGGTACCACTAAAAGGGCTGACTGCTCCTAGTAAGGAGGAGCGGGCGGCTATGCTAGCAGACTACCGCCGGGCTGCTGCGGATAGCGGTCTAAGCGTGCAGGAAGTACAGGCGATTACCTGGTTCCTTTGGAAGAATATAGAAGAATAGTTTTTATAGCCGGCCTTAGGGCCGAGGCGGGCCAGTATAGATCAGCTGCAAAGTAGAGAAGCCTACTACTGCCGGAATACGCAGACGCCGGCCCGACTCCGAACAAGTAACAAAAACCATACTGCCATTTGCATCTACGAGATCGGTGTGAGTAGGAGTGGTATTATACACATCTAGCCGGCGCACATGATTGCTAAACCGGATAAAGGTGCCTTCAATAGCAATACTGGTACCAAGAAAGTTCTGTAGCATGTTGACTAGGGGAGCAGCCAGTCCACCTAGCTCCACAGGCACATCCGGGCTATCTACTGTAGCAACATGGGAAAAAGTATATGTTCCGGCAGGATTGCAGGCGGCTGGAGGCTGCGGCACAGGTGCGCTGCAACCGCTTGCCAACAGGACCGCGGCTAGGATTTTTTTCATTTTTCCTCAGAAGAAGGGAGCAAGAACCATAATTCCAATAAAAAAGATTACCGTACCGGCAATCATAATGTCAAGCGGTTCAGCGTCTCTCATGGTTTCTCCTAGGCGTGAGCAGCCGGCACATACCGGGCAACGTCTGCAATAAGTAGTTCATAAGCGGCATCAAACCGTTCGGGCTGGAACGGCTCTCCGCTATTGAATGCATTCATCAGAGCTTCATCCGTTTCCCGGAAGCCGTGCATGAGTGCAATATTGAGGAAAAAGTTTGTCATTTCTTTTGCTTCATTCTTCATTGTTACTCCTGGGGTCAGCGGAAGCGGCAATGGCACGGTGCATTGCACGGGTTGCGGCGTGTCTGGTAGCATGGGCTTGGAAGTCGCCGCATGTAGAGAAGCCGCTTTGGAAGGAAAAACAGCGAACATTATACATGCGGGGGCCTCGTGATGAGGCCTCACTAGAGACAAACCACAGCCGGCCCCTGCCGTCTTTTAGACCTGACTGGGGCAGGCGTGTACGGAAGAAGCGCATAGTACTAGGACTGAACCAGTAACTGCCGGTGCTGTCAACAGCAGCCCGGATAGAGTCCATGGAAATGCTTTCGACGTGCATGATCACTCCTTATAGCCACGCCCGGTTGCGGGTCAAGTGGTGTGCTGTTGCGGATCGGGCGGAACCGGGTTTAGGGCGGGGTCGACCTGGCAGTCTAGGGTGTCAATGCTTGCAGGCCGGGCCAGCTTCGTGTCTAGTTCTGGGAAAACCTGCGCTCAGTAATCCCAACCACGCTCTGCCCGGTTAGCGCAGGTATCACACTGATAGCCACGCGCCCGGTCAGCAGGCGTTAGGCGGTTAGGAGCTTTGCAGTTAGGACAAGGAAGATTTCGGGGATTATCCGCTGTAGCAGCTCGGAGCGCAGAGCCACCGCCTGGATCTGCAAAGTCGCAGAGATAATCCTCATCCTCATAACCGAAGTCATCATCATCGTACATACTGCTTCCGTTGCTAGAGGTTGGTCGCTAGTAAGAATCTTTTATTTTCCTGCAAGCCAGTTCAGGGCTGCACCCAGTCTGCGGGTTGACAGGACGAATTCCCCATCAGATGTGCAGCAAAGAAAGGCATCATCTCCCGGGTCATGAATCACAACCCAATCACCACGAACCCAACGGGTGTGGGATGGCTGTATGCCGTTGTCTATAATGCGAACAGAAATGTCCATGGCCTGCTCTCCTCGGTCGTTCGGCCTTCAGGATCAGGGGACACCGGCTTTAGGCCGGACGGGACTGCTATCGTGACCGGATGTTGATTTGATTCGAAAGATACCTAGGAACGCAACTAGATCGGAATCCCTCGAACTCAAGCCAAGAATAACGGGCCGAAGGCATATCTACTGTTACTTCTAATAGGTAATGCGGGTGGCAGTAGATGTGCCTTGTGTATTCTGGCGGTATGATTATGCCGAAATGTTCTGCAAGAATGGCAATAGCTGCGGGCCAATCTTTATTGGAAATAGCCTCTCGCACCGCATAGCTAGCTAACTTCATACCTAGCCTTGCCGTGCAAGGGCCTGCACGGCGACAGCGTAGGCCGCATCCAAGTCGCGTGGCAGATCTAGCGCCATAGCATCGAGCAGCCCGCGCAGGGCTGCACGCAACTGCTCATTCTCCTGCCGTAGTTGTTCCTTTTCCTGCCGCAGCAAATGGGCGTCAAAGAGGGCAGCGTCTCGCTCGTCGCTAACAATAGCGAGACGGTCATGAATGGCAGGCATGATTCAACTCCCGGTAAAAAAGCGCACGTTTTTATCTGGAACGTGCAAACCAGTAAGTCAACGACGAACCGAACGGGGCTTCCAGCTAGGGTCGAACACACGGGTGGTAGTCTCACCCTTCGGGCTCATGACAGTACGGCTAACCGTGTTGCCGCCAACGTCTGCCCAATCCTCGCTCTTACGACGGCGGAACATAGGAGCCGGAAACCGATTAGGAATCTTGGCACCAGTCTCCGGGTCACGGGCCTCACAGACGTTCCAGCTCTGAAGCACGCTATTGTATTTGCAGAAAACACGCCGACCATCCGCGTGCTGGACAACACGGTGAAGCTGACCACGCTCACCCCGGCTACCAAGAAGCGGATTACCCGCCGGACGCTGGTAGCCTTCCCACAGGATAATCTTGCCGTCAATATCCGGCTCACGGCTAATGGGAGTAACAAAATCCAGGATTTCTGGACACTTGACAATGTCGCCATACTGGACAGCCAGGGCAGACACCTTGCCATCCATGTGCTGTTGGAGAATGGCCTGCACACGGGCAGTCTCGGTAATCTGCTCCATGAGAGTGCGAATCTCCTGCATGATTGCAAAGGAGGCACTCAGGTTGCTGCCAACGCGGCTACGAACAGTCTCACCAATCTGGGGAATACGCTCGGTCATACACGCTCCGTGGTTTGCTGCGGTTGTGGCTAAGGGGATCGGGCGGCACCGGGTTTAGGCCCGCCCCGACTAGCAGGGGTTGCCCCCTGCCGCTCAGAAACGCTTGGTCAGTGGAATAAAGTTCGTATTTTCTTCACCGTCTTCGGTGATCTCACAATCCGTATCTGCATCCATGTCACGGCAATCATCGGCAATCATCCTGCCGTCATCAAAGGTGGCACAGCCTGTGAATGCCATGCCGCTCTCCTCATAGAACAGGCGGAAGTGGAGACTGGGGAACCGTTCTGCTAGGCGGGTCATCACTCCAAGCGGGGGACTCCAAGCGGGGGACTCCATGCCGTGTCAAAGACTACAGAAAGAGTACCATCTGAATGCAGGTTCACATCGAAACAGTCTGCATCCCACTTGGTACCCCAGTTGGCTACACGCCAGTCATAGGCGTCAACGCCATCTGGAAGGGGATGGATGGACTGAAAAGGGGTATCATTGTCAACCAGCAAGGCAGCGACGCCAGCAAGGTCACGCTCAGATCCGCCGCAGATTTCCAGGATATTGTTGCACCAGTTAGGCATAAACACTCCTCAGAGAATGGACATTTCGTTGGAAGCTGGGGTATAAGAACCACGAACACGGAGCCAGTTCTCCATGCCAGCAAGATCATGAAAGAAAAAACGCTTGTCGCAAACAATGGTATGGTATGGGGCTACTGTGTGATCGACAACACTAGGAACACGCAGCATCAGGTTCATGACATTGAGCAGAGCGCCATAGCCACACTCCTGCTTCTGACCCTTCTTGACAAGCGGGTGTTCCTCGGGGGAATCAGTAGGCAGCAGTTGCAGTTGCAGCCCGTCGCCCTCTTTCAAGCGACCGTCAAAGAACTCGAACACTGTGCGGCAGATAACCGCCGGGTCGCGGACATCGGGCATACGGAAGTCAGGATTAGCAGCGGCAGTATCCCGCAGGTGGGAGACAACCGCTTCCGTCAGGGCATCAGCCAGGAGCAGGTAGACGCTAAACCACCTGCCATGAGCCTCGGCTTTTTCAGGAGCAATACCGGGCAAGCGGGCAAACGATGCGACAGCGTTATCATACAGGCTCATGGCAATACCTCCTCAGTTGCGGTCACGAAAAACCGAGAAACTTACCCAGAGAACGTCCTCAAACTCCTTGATTGAGAACAGGTGAATGCCACGGCCTCGCACTCCGGCATCCTCTTTCAGTTGGCAGACCGGCTGGATGCCAAACACTCGGCGTACATCATCCGGCTCTTGACCTGCAATGTACCGGAAGAAAGCCGCGCCAAAGTTTGGATTGTTTCTAATCCAAGCCTCACGGGTGCTCTCAGCACGCATCCAGTTGCGAATATCAGCGATGGTGCCGGTATGAGCCGGCTTCTCTGCAACAATCACGAGACTCATGGTATCCCTCGTTCGGTGGTTGCGGTAGAGGAGCGGGGTGACCCGGCATTAGGCCCACCCGGTATAACAGAGCGCAACCCGCTCTGCTACGCACTCGCCGTGTGCGGCGAGCGGCGTTCTGCACTTCAGGATCGGGCCGCACCGGCTTTAGGCCCGACCCCGTCTGTCAGAATACCGCTTGTCACTAACAGCAATCAACAAACTTCTACCAGCTAAAGCAACAGAGTGCTGGCACATATCCCGCAGACAGCAAGCAGGTATGTAGTATATACCCGTACATACAGGTATATACCCGTAAAGAAAAGAAACTCTCTCCCTAGCGGTGTCGGGCGGTTTCACCTATATCCTTTCCGAAACTACCACCAGACAGAAAACTTTTGCAAAAAAACACGTCTAGCGATTATGTCAACCGGCATCTGGAGGGAAGGGAAAGGGGATCGTTTTCTACCGGCTTTAGGATCGCAATAGTCAGAAAAAAAAGAAAACTGCTACAGGATCAGTTCCCACCGGCTTTAGTGCCAATAAGAAAATAAAGACACACCTATCCCGTCCCCGGTTGTCCCGTTGACACGCACGCAGGAGGATCGGTTTCCACCGGCTTTAGGCCAGATCCCGTTTGTCATGTACCAGCAAAGAGCAACCGCTAGGGGATCACAGGACACCGGCTTTAGGCCCAATGCCAGCTACCAGCAAGCCAACCCGATAAGGATCAACCCGCACCGGCTTTAGGCCAGATCCCGTCTGTCAGAATACAACTAGGAGAGACAGCTACCAGGCAAAAAAAAGACAATAGTGCACCCGCCCCCGGTCGTCCCGTTGGCAAAAAAATGCAGGTTATTACCACTAGGGGCTTTCCCCTAGCAGGGGAAGGGAGCCGGGTTGCCCCGGCCCCCTCCCATCCGGTCACTTGACCTTGGCAACAACCGCTGCAAGGCGGTCGGCAAGGCGAAGCACCTCGGCACGGCTGGCTTCGGTACCAGCGGTACCTACCCCGTCAATCTTGACGGAGAGGCGGTCTGCGTTCTCACGCAGGAACTCAACACCCTTGTCAGTCAGGATGAGGTCCAGCGTCATCCCCACAAAGTGCGGGGCGTAGAGGGTGGTTGGGAAGCGGGCACTGGTCCCGTAGATGCTAATGCACCCCTTCTCTGAAACCTTGGCTGAGTACCCTCGTACCCCGCCAGCCTTGGCCTTCTCAGCGGCATCGGCTCGCGCCTTCTCCGCTGCCAGTGCGGCCTGAGCCGCCTGCAACTGGGCAAGCAGGGCAGCCACATCCGGGCTGGTGGCAGTGTTATTGGCGACGGGCGTTCCGACCTTGATGAGCGTCATGGTGCTCTCCCTTGTATTCAGGCTCCACAGGCTACCCGACCACCGGGCACCCCGCTTCACCTTTGCGACCCCATGTGTGGGGGCCGCCGTTCTGCTCAAGAGGATCGGGCCGCACCGGCTTTAGGCCCGACCCCGACTGTCAGGAAACAATCGACAAAATATCATATGCAAACCTGCAAACCTGTCAGGTGCCAGATGCCATCCCCTAAGAAAACCCAAAGGGGATCAATCAGCACCGGCTTTAGTGTCAGTAAAAAAATAACAAGTTATCACATGCCAAACCCTAGCAGGATCACATACCACCGGCTTTAGTACCAAGTGACAGCGACAATAGTAGCCCCGCCCCCGGTTGTCCCGTTGGCATAATCAAAAAAAGATAACAGCCACACCATGTAGGTGCTGGTAGTATAACAGGCTATAGCCTGCCGCATAGGTTTATAAGTATGCCTCTACCCGTAGGGAGACAGATCGCGCACACATGAGGATCGTTTTCCACCGGCTTTAGTCCCGGTCACAATATCAGAAAAACTTGCAAACCCTAGCATGTCTAGTCAAATGATTATGGTTCTCAACCTCACTATCCTTTCCTAGCTAATAGCAGATACACCCCTCCCGCCCCCGTTTGTCACGTTGGCACGCACGCATGAGGATCGTTCGCAACCGGCTTTAGGCCCGGCAGCCGTACCATATGTGACAGGCCGCATATGGTATGCCACTGTCAGACCGGGTCGGCACTAAAGCCGGTCGTTCCTGATCCTACAAAGAAAAATGGCCTGTATGTCAGAAAAAAAGACAATAGTACGCCCGCCCCCGCTTGTCGCGTTGGCCACACACA